>Ga0172382_10004022_pt1 | contig 22795 bp, 21 predicted proteins | sample Leawel138RmetaG_FD_122245 | JGI IMG/M metagenome (GOLD analysis project Ga0172382, IMG submission 122245) | Leachate microbial communities from a municipal landfill in Southern Ontario, Canada - Leachate well 138R metaG | ecosystem: Engineered > Solid waste > Landfill > Unclassified | place... | reverse complement strand
TGCCTCACCGCAGCGAGGGACGGGAACAATCATCAGGACGTCCTGCTGAGCTGGCTGGCCACCTCGGCGCATATGGTGCTCGACCATCTGGCCGAACTCCTGGCGGAAGACATCCACTAAGTTTGCGGAAAGAGGCAAGGACGTGCGCGGGCGGCTCCGGCTGCCTGCGCTGATACCGTTTGTGCTGCATGGACGGAGATATGCCTGAGGGCGAAAATCAGCTCCAATTGAAGACTGTTTGGTGCGGTCGAGAAGACTCGAACTTCCACGGGCTTTCGCCCACAACGACCTCAACGTTGCGCGTCTACCAGTTCCGCCACGACCGCAAAATCGACAAGGACCGGGTCGGTCCCTGCGGGGTAGGAGCGCGCCCTTAGCAAGTAGATTTGCCCCCTGCAAGCGCCCATCGGCGAGATCGGGCGATCGGTTCGATTATGGCGCGATCCGGGCAGGGAAAGCGCCGCCTATTCAGGCTTCCAGCCGATTTCCGCGAACTTCGCCGAGCGCGGGACGTCGGTCACCGCCTCGTTGATGGAAACGCTTTCGCCCGGGGCGAGGCTGCGCCTGGGCGGAGCGACTTCCCAGCTGTAGACGATGCGGTCGCGCGCATCGCGCAGCACGATCAGGATCGATGGCACGTCATGGGCGGTCTTCCCCACATTGGTCACGGTGCCGCTTGCTCCGAAAAATTCGGTGCCGTTGGGAAGGGTCCGCCGGTCCTGCCTTTCGGCGGGGAAATCGAGCACCAGATCCGGCTGGGCCTGCGCGAAGGTGGGGCGGCTGACCGGCACCCAATCCGGCAGGCCCCAATAGCTGGCCGCCCCCACCAGGCCGACCGCGACAGCGGCGAAGACCGCAGCGGCGATCGTGAGCATTTTCAGCCTGTTTCGCCGGGGACGGAACGGCGGCTCATGATCGAAATGAGAATAATCATCCTCGTAATCGGCGGGCGCGGCTGGGGGCGTATCCGCGTCCTCGCCCAGCGGCCTGGCGGCGAAGCTGGGAGGCGCGGCCACCGTGTCATCCGCTTCCGGCGCCGGATCGACGGTTTCCTCAACGGCGCCGCCGGGTTTTTCCTGCGCGGTCCCGGCGGTCTCATTATCTGGCGATGCCGCGAAATTTTCGGTGAAGGCGGGGCGGGGCGGGGCCGCTTGTTCCGCATGGCCGGGCTGCGCGCTGGCTTCGGCGAAGGCCGGCGGCTGGGGAGCCGTTGGCGGTGGCGTGATTTCAGGGCCTTCCTGGAACCAGCTGTGCCGGCATTTGGCACAGCGGACCGTGCGGCCTTCCACCCCGATGGCGCCGTCGGGAACGACATATCGCGTAGCACAGGCGGGGCAGGCGATTATCATGCGCAGTTCTTAAGCATGAGTGAGGGAACGCAACAAGGTCGCAGCGCCTTCACCCGGCCCATATAAGCCCTTTATCCACATCGCTTCCATTGCCTCGTCCGGGCAACCCGTGCTCCGCTTCCTGCGCGGCGATGGTTTTCAATTGGTCCAACAGCGCTTATAGCCCGCCGGAAATGTCCCTGCGACGCGTAGCCTCCCTGCCCATGAGCCCGGCCCGGCCGCGATGAGCGCCGAAGAAGACCATATCGTGCGTTTCGACAATGTCGGCTTGCGTTACGGCACCGGCAAGGAAGTGCTGGGCGATATTTCCTTCACCCTTTATCCGGGCAGCTTTTATTTCCTGACCGGCGCGAGCGGGGCGGGCAAGACATCGCTGTTGCGGTTGCTTTATCTCGCGCAACGTCCCTCGCGCGGGATGATCAGCATGTTCGGGACCGATGTGATTACCCTGCCGCGCGTGCGGCTCCCCGGCTTTCGCCGCAGGCTGGGCGTGGTGTTTCAGGATTTCCGGCTCGTCCCCCATCTTTCCGCCTATGACAATATCGCCCTGCCATTGCGGGTGGCCGGCGTTCCGGACGAGGATTTGCACCAGCCGGTGTCGGATATGCTGGACTGGGTGGGCCTGGTCGACCGGGCGGACGCGAAGCCCGCCACGCTTTCGGGCGGAGAGCAGCAGAGAGTGGCGATCGCGCGGGCGGTGATCGGCCGGCCCGACATGCTGATTGCCGACGAGCCGACCGGCAACGTCGACCCGGAGATGGCGGTCAAGCTGCTGCGCCTGTTCGAGGCGCTCAACCGCCTCGGCACGACCGTGGTGGTCGCCACGCACGATCTGCACTTGCTCAAGAAGGTGCCGGATTCCCTGATCATGCGGCTCGACAAGGGGCGCTTGAACGATCCTACCGGCGCGCTCCGCTATCCGCCGCGCCGCCCGGTCATGCCTGCATGAGCCAGGCGCCTGCATTCCTGCGCGGGGTGACCACGCGGCTGTCGGGGCTTGCCGGAAAGAGCGGCCGCCAGCTCCTGCCCCAGGCTCGCCTCGCGGGGCCGATGCTCTGGGTGATCGCAATCATGATCGCCCTGACCGTGGTTGCCGCGGCGGGCGGGCTGGCTCTTGCCAATGTGGCGGGCGAGGCGCGTGGCGAATTGTCCGGCGCGGTAACCGTGCAGATCGTGGAGGCGGGCGCCGAAGCGCGCGAAGCCCAGGCGCGGGCTGCCCTGGCGCGGCTCCAGCGCTTGCCGGGCGTAGCCGATGTGGCGCGCGTGCCGGATGAGGAAATCGGCGCCTTGCTGGCTCCCTGGCTTGGCGAGGCGAACCTCGGCGGCAGCGGGGACGCTTCCATCGCGGTCCCCGCGCTGATCGATCTTCGCCTGAACGGAGCGGCGGACGGCAAGGCGATCGCGGCCTTGCGCAAGGCGCTTGCCGAAGTGGCGCCCGCCGCGCGGGTCGATGCCCAGGCGGATTGGCTCAAGCCTGTCTTTTCCGCGATCCATTCGCTGCAATGGCTCGCCGCTTCCCTGATCCTGCTGCTTGCGGCGGCCACCATCGCCGCTGTCTGGCTTGCCGCCAGATCCGCTCTCGGCACCAATCGCGAAACGATCGAGATCGTGCATCATCTGGGGGGGACGGATGCGCAGATCGCCCGCATCTTCCAGCGTTCGGTGGCGTTCGATGCCGCCCTTGGCTCGATCGCCGGCCTGGCGCTGGGGTTGATCGCCGTTCTCCTGATGGGCAGCCGCTTCGCCGCGCTCGGGTCCGGCATGGTGACGGGCGGGGGCCTGCGCTGGCAGGATTGGCTGTTGATCGCCGCGATCCCGCTGGTCGGGACGGTGCTGGCGGCATTGACCGCTCGCTTCACCGTCATGGCCGCCTTGAGGCGCATGCTATGATCCGGCGCATCCTCGCAGGGGCGGTGATCTTCTGGCTGCTCGGCTTCGTCCTGTTCTCGGTGGCGCTGCCGCAGCCGGTCGATGAAGGCAAGACCGATGCCGTGGTGGTGCCGACCGGATCGGGCGGGCGAATTGCGAGAGGGCTTGAGGTTCTGCGCCGGTCGCAGGCCCGGAAGATGCTGGTGACCGGGGTCGATCCGGAGGTGAAGCCGAAGGAATTCGCGGCCCAGTTCGTCGTCGAGCCGCAATTGATGCAATGCTGCGTCACTCTGGGCGCGGAAGCGGCCGACACCCGCGGCAATGCCCTGGAGACGGCGGATTGGATGCGGCGGGAAAAATTGCATTCGCTGCGCCTGGTGACGAGCGATTGGCATATGCGCCGGGCCGCGTTGGAATTGCGGCGCGAACTTCCGGATGACATCGAGTTGACCAAGGACGCGGTTGCCACCCAGCCGACGCTGCGCACCCTGTTTCTGGAATATAACAAGCTGCTTGCCAGCTTTCTGGCCCCCATTGCGATGCGATAAGGCTGTGCGATGATGGCCGTCCTTCGCAGTCTTGTCTTTTACGCCGTCTTCTATGGCGGGAGCATATTCTTCGTGCTGACCGCGGTTTTGGTGGCCCTGCTGTTTCCGCAAGCGGGGCAGGCAGTGCCCGAGCGATGGTCGGCGTTCCACCGCGCCTGCGTCCGTCATATCCTGGGCATCGATATCCGTATCGTGGGGGAGCGGCCTTCGCAGCCCGTTCTCTATGCCGTGAAGCATGAAAGTTTTTTCGAGGCCATCGATCTGCCCACCTTGATCGATCGCCCAGTGATTTTCGCCAAGGAGGAACTGTTCCGGATACCGGGCTGGGGCCGGGCCGCGCTGGCCTATGGCGTGGTGCCCGTGCGGCGGGACAAGGGCGCGGCCGCCTTGCGCGACATGGTGACAGCGGCGCGCTCATTCGCGCGAAGCGGGCGCCCGCTGGCGATCTTTCCCGAGGGCACGCGGGTGCCGCATGGGCCAACCGCGCCGGTCCGTTCCGGCTTTGCGGGCCTATACAAGCTGCTCGGCCTGCCGGTCGTGCCCGTCGCGGTGAACAGCGGTCCGCTCTACCACCGCCAATGGAAGCGGGCAGGCATCGTCACCTATCGTTTCGGAGAGCCGATTCCACCGGGCTTGCCGCGCGAGGAGATCGAGGCCCGCGTCCTTGCCGAAATCAACGCCTTGAACGACAGGGAAAGTGCGGGAAGCGCTCAGCCGTGATCGCCGCGCCCGAAGTCGGGCCGCGCATCGTCCTGCTTCTGCTCGATGATCGACCTGCGGATCGCGCGGGTCCGCGTGAACAGGTCGAACAGCGCGTCGCCATTGCCGGATCGGATGGCGCGCTGCATCGCGGTCAGATCCTCGGTGAAGCGGCCCAGCATTTCCAGCACCGCTTCGCGATTGTTGAGGAACACGTCGCGCCACATCACCGGGTCGGAGGCCGCGATGCGGGTGAAATCGCGAAAGCCGCCGGCGGAATATTTGATCACTTCGCCCCGGGTCACGTCCTCCAGATCGGAGGCTGTCCCGACGATCGTATAGGCGATCAGGTGAGGGATATGGCTGGTGACGGCCAGCACGAGATCGTGATGCTCCGCCGTCATGACCTCGACCATGGCGCCGAGCGCGGTCCAGAATTCCGAAAGCGCCGCCACCTGCGCCGGGTCGGCCCCTTCCGGCGGGGTCAGGATGCACCAGCGATTGTGGAACAGCGCGGCGAAGCCCGCATCCGGGCCGCTATGCTCGGTGCCGGCCACGGGGTGTGCGGGAATGATCGGCTGGCCGGGCGGCAGCGCCTTGGCCAGGGCCGCGCTGACGCTCTGCTTGGAAGAGCCGACGTCGCTGACCAGCGTTCCGGGTTCCAGCGCTCCGGATAATTCCTTCGCGGCGTGCTCCATCGCGCCCACGGGGACACAGAGGATGACCAGATCGGCACCAAGCGCGGCCTCGGCGGCGCTTCCGGCGATCTCCTGCGCGAGCCCGCGCTCGGTCGCGCGGAGACGGACAGCAGGATCGTTGTCGTAGCCGGAAGTCCTCACCCCGGGCAGGTGCTGGCGGATGGCCAGCCCGATCGAGCCGCCCAGCAAGCCGAGGCCGATGATGGCGACCTTGCGGAAGGTCATCTCGCGGCCGCTCCGGCCATGGCCTGGGTCATTTCGCGCAGCGCCGCCGTGATTTCGTCCATCTGCTCCGCCGTGCCGATAGTGATCCGCAGGCCCTGCGGCAGATCCTGGCCCGGCAGCCATCGCGTCGCATAGCCTGTCCGGGCCAGCCCTTCCTGCGCGGCTTCGGCGGTGAGAGCGCCTTCGAACAGGATCAGCACGAAATTGGCCTGACTCGGGACCGGGCGCAGACCGTGATTGCCGATCTGTTCGAGGGCGGCAACGAAACGCGCCCGCTCCGCCCGGTTATGCTCGCGCGAATGCCGGACGAAATCCTGATCGGCCAATGCCGCGACCGCGGCCGCCTGGCCGGTGCCGGACACGTTGAACGGGCCGCGGATGCGGTTGAGCGTCGCGATCAGCCCCGGCGCGCCGGTCGCCCAGCCGATCCGTTCGCCGGCAAGGCCGTAGATCTTGGAAAAGGTGCGCGTGACCAGCACATTGCCGTGCGCGGCCGCCAGCGCGAGGCCGCCGTCATCGTCTTCCGGCGCCAGATATTCGGCATAGGCCTGATCCAGCACGAACAGCACGTCGGAGGGCAGGGCGGCGTGCAGGCGGGCGATCTCGCCCCTGGGCAGGAAGCTGCCGGTCGGATTGTTGGGGTTGGCGATGAACACGACCCGGGTCTTTTCGTTGACCAGGGCCAGCAGGGCATCGACATCGGTTCCGTAATCGCGGTCGGGCGCGATCACCGGGGTCGCGCCGCAGCGCCGCGCGGCGATGTCGTAGACCGAGAAGCCGTAGCGGACGTAGATCACTTCATCGCCGGGGCCGGCATAGCCCTGCGCGGCGAGGTTCAGCAACTCGTCCGAGCCGGTGCCGCACACGATCCGGGCCGGGTCGATCCCGTGGAGGTCGCCGAGGGCCTCGCGCAATGCGCGCGAATCCGGATCGGGGTAGCGGGCGGGCGGCACCGCGCCGCGCATCGCGGCCAGCGCAGCCGGGCTGGTGCCGAGCGGATTCTCATTGGCGGACAGCTTTATCAGTTCCCGGCCGTCATCGGCGCGCGACTTGCCGGGCACATAGGCGTGGATGGCTTCGATCCACGGCTTGGCGATGGGGAGCTTCTTATTCACGCGCGGGCGCATAGCCGAGCTTTGCCGTGATTGACAGCCCGGTCATTGACAGTGCGGCGGGCGTCCCCCAATTCGCTGAACCAGATATGGCTACAACTCTTGCCTCCACCAGCCCTAACATCCGGCTGCCGGAACCGCTTCCGCTCGACAGCGGGCAGGTGCTCGAATGCGTGGATATAGCGTTCGAGACCTATGGGGAGCTTTCCGCCGACCGGTCGAATGCGATCCTGATCTGTCACGCGCTGACCATGGATCAATATGTGGCCAACCCGCATCCGATCACCGGCAAGCCGGGCTGGTGGTCGCAATCGGTCGGACCGGGGAAGGTGATCGATACGGATCGCTTTCATGTGATCTGCGCCAATGTGATCGGCAGCTGCATGGGCTCGTCCGGCCCGATGAGCCTTGCCTCCGATGGCGCGCCCTATGGGATGCGGTTTCCCGTCATCACCATTCGCGATATGGTGCGCGGGCTGGTGCGGCTGCTCGATACGCTCGGCATCGAACGTCTGCACACCGTGATCGGCGGCTCGATGGGCGGGATGCAGGCCCTCAGCCTCGCCGCCAATTTTCCCGAAAGGACGGAGCGCGTCCTGGCGATCGCCACGACCGCGCGCCACTCCGCGCAGAACATCGCCTTCCATGAAGTCGGGCGGCAGGCGATCATGGCCGATCCGAACTGGCAGGACGGCAATTACTACGGCACCGGCAAGCCGCCCGATGCCGGGCTGGCCGTGGCCCGCATGGCGGCGCACATCACCTATCTTTCCGAAGCGGGCCTGACCGAGAAGTTCGGGCGGCGGCTGCAGGATCGTTCGGCAAAGAGCTTCGGCTTCGACGCGGATTTCCAGGTCGAGAGCTATCTGCGCTATCAGGGCCTTTCATTCACCAACCGCTTCGATGCGAATTCCTATCTCTACATCACCCGGGCGATGGATTACTTCGATCTGGCGGAGGAACACGGCGGGCGGCTGGCGGATGCCTTCGCGGGCGGGAGCGCCCGGTTCTGCGTGGTCAGCTTCGATACGGACTGGCTCTATCCCACCGCCGAATCCCGCAATATCGTCCATGCGCTGAATGCGGCGGGCGCGCCGGTCAGCTTCGTCGAACTGTCCGCGCCCTATGGGCACGACAGCTTCCTGCTCGACGTTCCGGCCCTTGACCGGGTGATCCGGGGATTCCTCGATCAATGAGCGGCGTGGAACTCAGCGAAGACCGGGCGCGGATCGACGTGGCGCGGGTGCTTGGGTGGCTGCGGGCCAGCTATTGGGGGGCGAGCATGGATCGCGCAACGCTGGAGCGGGCGGTCGCGAACTCGCTTTGCGTCGGCGCTTATCGGGATGGCCGGCAGATCGGCTTCGCCCGCGCGGTGACGGATCGCGCCACCATGGCCTGGCTGACCGACGTCGTGGTTGACGAGACTGCCCGTGGACAGGGCATTGGAAGGACAATGGCGGGTTTTCTGCTGGAACATCCCGAATTGAGCGGACTGCGGCGGTGGGGGCTGGCCACGCGCGATGCGCATGGCGTCTATGCCCCGCTGGGCTTCGTTCCGCTGGAAAGGCCGGAGCACTACATGGAACGGCTGGACCCGGCGCACAAGGCGGCGCTGGCGGGATGAGCGCGCTTCGTCCCGATCTGGCGGTGATCGCCGACAATGTCATGCCCGGCTCGCGCGTGCTCGATGTCGGCTGCGGCGATGGCGTGCTGATGGCCGCGCTGCGCGACGAGAAGGGCGTGGATGCGCGCGGCATGGAGATCGACCCCGAAAAGGTGGAGCAATGCGTCAGCCGGGGCCTTTCCGTCATTCAGGGCGACGCGAACAGCGACCTCGCCTTCTATCCGGACGATGCCTTCGATTACGCGATCCTGAGCCACACCCTGCAAACCACGCAACGCCCGGATATCATGCTGGACGAATTGCTGCGGATCGGGCGGCAGGCCTTCGTCAGCTTTCCCAATTTCGCGCATTGGCGGGTGCGCCTGGCATTGCTGTGGAACGGGCGGATGCCGGTGACCCGCAACCTGCCGCAGAACTGGTACGATACCCCCAATATCCATCATCTGACAGTGGAGGATTTCCGGAGCCTGCTGGCCGAGAAGGGGGTCCGCGTCCAGCGCAGCTGGTTCCTCGCCAATGATGGGCTGATCGGCGCGACCGGCGCCAACTGGCGCGCGCAGAACGCGGTGTTTCAGCTTTCGCGCTAATCTTTGCGCTGCCCGATCGCGGCAAGATCGGCCGGCGTGTTCACATTGCCTGGCGGTTGGGCCAGCTCGACGCAGCGTGCGCCGATGCTCTGGGCAAAGACATGCAGCGAGTGCTTTCCGTTCCCGCTCAGAATCCGCTCCAGCACCGGCGCGGCCCCGGTTGGCCACAGGCCGATGATGGGCTGGCTGGCCACGCAGGCCGGGGCCGGATCGAGCAGGAGCGGCAGGTCTTCCGGCAGATCCACGGAATCCACGCCGCAGCTCAGGACCGCCTCAAATCCGGCATCCCGCGCGTGATGAAGGCCCGCCGCCAGTCCCGCCAGCGGGCCCATGCCGGGGCGGGGCCAGTCCGGTATGCAGGGGGCGGGGCCGGTTTCCCGCCCGGCGATGATAACCTGCTCGCACCAGCCGGACAGGTTCTCTATCGCTCGCGAGATCAGGGTTTGCCCGTTCAGTTCCGCGAGCGCCTTGTCGCTTCCGAAGCGGCTCGATCGTCCGCCGGCCAGGACCAGTCCCAGAATCATGCGCGCCTCATCGCGGGTGGAGTATTGTATGGCCGGGGTTCATCGAAGCGGACTATAGGCAGGCCATGACGAACCGCATCCTTTTTCTCGGCCTGCTGCTGTTCGCCGGAGCCGCTCCGGCCGCCGCCGCCGAGGCGACGCCCCCTCTCGAGCAGGCGCGGGCAAGGCTCACGCCGGAACATCGCATACTGCTGCGCTGTTCCGCCGCCTTCGCGGTCAATTCGCAGCAGATCGCACAGGGCTCCGCCGATCCCGCCTTGCCGCCGTCGCTGGCGGAGCGCGGGAAGGAATATTTCGTCAGGGCCGGGGCGCAGCTGATGGACGAGGCGGGAGTGGCCCGGGAAGAGATCGCCGCGCTGCTGAAGGAAGAGGCCGCCCGCCTGGCCGAGCCGGTGGCATTGGCGGCCGCGATGCCGGGCTGCGTGGCATCGCTGGAGGCGTCCGGCCTGTAGAGTATTTCGAAGCGGGTGGTATCACTGGCCGGCTCGGAAATCACGGAACGAGGCAGGGCGCGGGCGAGGCTTCAAGGGCCGGTTTTTCACCGATAATTTGTTGCATGACCGGTGGACGTCTCGGCGCGGTTGCGGCATGAAGCGGCCTCGATGTGGCAGCTTTACCAGTTCCCCTTGTGCCCATTCAGCCGCAAGGTCCGTCTGCTCCTTGGTGAAAAGGGGGTAGGGTACGAATTGTGGCGGGAAAATCCGTGGGAAGGGCGCGACGAGTTCTTCCAGCTGAACCCGGCCGGGCGCACGCCTGTTCTCCATGACCCGGAAAAAGGGATCACCCTGGTCGATAGCCGGGCGATCTGTGAATATTTCGAGGAAACGGTGGAGCGCAGCCCGATGATCAACGGGACCGCGGCCAATCGTGCCGAGATCCGCCGTCTCGTGGCCCTGTTCGACGAGAATTTCTTCGCCGATGTCACTGCGCCTCTGCTCGAGGAACGGATGAAGAAGCGGCTGGTCTATCGCGCCCCGCCGGATTCGCGCCTGCTGCGCGATGCGATGCGGATGGCCAATGAACATATAGATTACATGGATTATCTGATCGACACCCGCCCGTGGCTGGCGGGCGCGCAGATGAGCCTTGCCGATCTGGCCGCGGCGGCCCAGCTTTCCGTCGCGGATTATCTCGGCGGCATCGACTGGAGCGGCCATGAACAGACCCGCGGCTGGTATTCCGTGTTCAAGAGCAGGCCCAGCTTCCGCCCGCTGTTGAGCGAGCGGATGGATGTGATCCAGCCGCCGGCCCATTATTCCGATGTCAACGCCTGAACGGGCCGCTATTGACGGCTCTTGCGAGGCGGATGGGCCGTCCCATATCTGCAAACGGCGGCCAGTAAGGACCAAGAAGGACGGTGACCCATGTCTGACAAGGTGGAATTGAACGACGCCCAGTGGCGCGAGCGGCTGACGCCGGAACAGTATCGCATTCTGCGGGAGGCGGGGACGGAGCGCGCCTTCACCGGCGAGTATGAGAAAAACAAGTCGCAAGGCGAATATCGCTGCGCCGGTTGCGGCCAGCTGCTGTTCACCTCCGACACCAAATATGACAGCGGTTCGGGCTGGCCCAGCTATTACCGGCCCGTCAGCGACGATGCGGTGGAAGAGCATTCCGACCTCTCGCATGGAATGGTGCGCACCGAAGTGCGGTGTTCGCGCTGCGAAGGCCATCTCGGCCATGTCTTTCCGGATGGCCCGCGCCCCACGGGCCTGCGCTATTGCATCAACAGCGCCGCCCTTGATTTCGAGCCAAAGGAGTAGATCGGGCCTGATGCGTGGCGGCCATCGTTAACGCTGCGTTACAACTTGATTGTGCAGGCGGGGATATTGGCCGGTGTGGCCGGCCATGTGGGATTGAACGCGCAAGATGAATAGAGTGCGGGGCGCTGCCGGCTCGGACGGGCCGAAGAAACCGGGGGTGGTGCGGCGCTGGATGCGCCGGCTGTTCCTGTGGGGCGTTGCATTCGGCGTATTGATCCTGCTGGTTGTCGGCATCGCCGTCGCCATGGCGTCGCGTTCCTTGCCGAGCTTCAATGAATTGATGGAAAGCGAGGTCGGCCAGACCATCGTGGTGCGGGCGCGGGACGGGTCCGAGATCGTGACCCTGGGGCCCAGTCCGGGTGACTGGCTTGCCTCCGGCGAAATCCCCAAGGTGATGAAGGATGCGATGATTTCGGTGGAGGACCGCCGTTTCCGTTCGCATTTCGGGATCGATCCGATCGGTCTGGCCCGTGCGGTGTGGGTCGCGTTCCATGATGACCGGCGCATCGCCGCGACATCCACCATCAGCCAGCAGCTTGCCCGCAACGTGTTCCTGAACAACAGCCGGACGATCGACCGCAAGCTGCGCGAAGCGGTGCTGGCCATGGCGCTGGAGGTCAAGTTCAGCAAGGAGCAGATCCTCGAGCTTTATCTCAACAAGGTGTATTTCGGCGGCGGCGCTTACGGGATCGACGCGGCCAGCCGGAAATTCTTCAGCCATTCGGCCCGCAACCTGACTGTGGCCGAGGCGGCGATCATCGCCGGGCTGGTGAAGGCGCCGTCGCGCTATTCGCCCACAGCGGATGTCCAGGCGGCGGTGAAGCGGGCCAATGTCGTGCTGGCGATCATGCGCCAGAACGGCGTGCTGGCCGCGTCGGAAGCTGCGGCGGTGGATGTCTCCGCCGTAAGATTGAAACAGGACGAGGGCCAGAATTCGATCCGCTACTTCACCGATTGGGCGCTGCCGCAGCTCGATCTCCTGCTGCCCGAAACCTTCGAGCCGCTGGAAGTGTGGACGACGCTGGATGTCGGGATGCAGCGCGCGGCCACCGCCGCGATCAAGGCGAATACCCCGCGCGATGCGCAGGGCGCGCTGGTCAGCCTCGATCGCGATGGCGCGGTGCTGGCGATGGTGGGCGGCACGGATTACGTCTCGTCCAATTACAACCGGGCGGTCAATGCGACGCGCCAGCCCGGTTCCGCATGGAAATTGTTCGTCTATCTGGCGGCGCTGGAGGCGGGCTATATCCCGGATGACCGGGTGGTCGACGAACCTGTCACCATCAATGGCTGGAGCCCGCGCAATTCCGGCGGCGGCTATGCCGGGCCGATCGACGTGCGCACCGCATTCGCCTATTCCAAGAACACGGTCGCGGCGCAACTGGGCAACGAAGTCGGGTTCGGGACGGTTGCGTCCATGGCGCGCCGCTTCGGCATCACCACCCCGATCAACACCCTTCCCTCGATGGTGCTAGGCACCTCGGACGTTCGCGTCATCGACATGACCCGGGCCTTCGCCGCGGTTTCGGCGCGCGGCACGGCGATCGAGCCTTTCGGCATCGTCAAGGTGACCACGGCCGATGGGGAACTGCTCTATTCCCACAAGCCGACGCGCGCGCAGCAACTCGTTCCCGATTATGTGGCGGCGGGGATCGTCGACATGCTGCAGACCGCCGTGAATATCGGCACCGGCAAGGCCGCCCAGATCGGCCGCCCGGTGGCGGGCAAGACCGGCACCACCAGCTCCAACAAGGATGGCTGGTTCCTGGGCTTTTCCAGCGGCATCACCACCGGCGTGTGGATGGGCCGCGACGATGCCAAGGCGGTCCCTGGGCTGCAGGGCGGGGCGGCTCCGGCGCGGGCCTTCGCCGCCTATATGCGCTATGCGGTCGCCAAGCGTCCGGTCGAGAAATTCGATACCGATCTCAAGCTGCCCGAATGGCAGCTGGAGCCTGACGACGAAGCCCTGTTCGGCGAGCCGGGCGATTACTACTATGTGGACGAGCAGGGCAATCTGGTGGACCCCAACCGCCGTTCGGATGTTCCCGCGCGCCCATTCCCGCCGGAAGGCGAGCCATCGCCCTCGGGCCAGCAGAACCAGCCGCCGCCCGCAGCCAGCGGCGATTTTCTGGATCGCGCCATCGGCGCGTCTCCCGAGCCATCCGCGCGCGCGCCGGACACTGCGGGCGATGTGACGGTGCGCAGCGGATCGCGCCCGCAGGTTTCCCCGCCGTGAAGCGCTGAAGCCTCAGCTGGCCGTTTTCTGACAGTCGATTGCGGAAAATATGGCTCGCGGCGGCGCCCGTCCACCATGGGCGCCGCCAGCGATCTTGTTTGCCGAACCTGCCTGGACTCGTTCGGTGATTTCCGAGCCGGCAAGCGATTCCACTTGCTTGGAAATCACTCTAGCGCAAGCGGATCGGTACATAGGTTGCGGGGCGCCCGCGCCGCTGGATCTGCAGCAGCACCGCCTCGCGCCCGCTCGATTTCGCAGTGCTGACCGCCGTTTCCAGATCGGTCGGCTGCGTGAGCGCCTTGTAATTGGCGCTCAGGATGATGTCGCCGCGTTGCAGCCCCTTGGTTCCGGCATCGGAGTTCGGATCGACCCCGGCGATGACCACACCCTGGGTATTGTCCGCCGCGCCGAGCTGGCGGGCGATCTGCGGGGTGAGCCTGATGACCTGAATGCCGAGCGCCTTCTCCACCACGCCGCTGCCGGGGGTGGCTTGATCGCCGTCCAGCCCGCCCTGGGCGTCAGGGTCGAACATCTGCTGCTGGGCCAGCTCTTCCTCGCTCGGGCGCTTGCCGACAGTGGCGGTCACCGTCTGGCGCTTGCCGTCGCGGATCAGGTCTATCGCAATGCGCTTGCCGGGCTGGATATTGGCCACGAGGAAGGAGAGGGTCTGGTCCGGGGTCACATCCTGGCCATCGACCCGCAGGATCACGTCCCCAGCCTTGAGGCCGGCCTTTTCGGCTGCCTGGCCCGGCTCCACCGCCTGGACGAATTCGCCGCGATTATGCGGGATTCCCAACGAATCCGCGAGATCCTCGTTGATCGGCTGGATGCGGATGCCGAGATAGCCCCGCTCGATCGCTTCACCCTTCATCAGCTTGGCCACGATGGGCTGCGCGATTTCGGCCGGGATGGCGAAGCCGATCCCCACGCTTCCGCCCGAGGGCGAGAAGATGGCGTTGTTGATGCCGATGACATTGCCTTCCATGTCGAACATCGGGCCGCCCGAGTTGCCGCGATTGATCGAGGCGTCGGTCTGGATGTAGCGATCATAGGCGCCGCCGGAGCCGGTGTTGCGGTAGACCGCCGATACGATACCCGCCGTCACGGTGCCGCCGAGGCCGAACGGATTGCCGATGGCGATCACCCAGTCGCCCACCCGGGCCTGCGAGGAATCGCCGAATTTCACGAAGGGAAAAGGCTTGGGGCGGGCAATCTTCAGCACCGCGAGATCGGACGCGGCATCGCGGCCGATCAGCTTGGCCGGATATTCCGTGCCGTCCGGCATGGTGACGGTGATGGTTTCGACCTGGCCCTGGCCCTCGGCGGTGATCACGTGATTGTTGGTGACCACATAACCATCGGCGGAAATGATGAAGCCCGAGCCCAGCGACTGCGCCTCGCGAGTCTGCGGGGCCGTGGGCATTCCGAAGAACTGGGCCAGCGGATTATTGGGCACCTGCAGGCGCTGGCGGGTGGAAATGTTCACCACCGCTGGCTGCAATTGCTGGGTCAGGTCGGCGAAGCTTGACGGCGCGCCTGCTCTCGGCACGACCGATTCCATCTGCTTTTCATCGTTCTGGGCAACCTGCGCACCGGCCGGCACCCCCGTGACAAGCGAGATTGTCGCGCCGCCGATCAGCAGCGCGGCCGATATTCCATAGGCGTATCGCACGGGCTTCACGTCCTCTCGTTCCTTTCAGTTGCGGGGACATCGCCCCGGCTCAGCTGCGCCGATTCACGCCTTGCGGCCTGAACGGAAATTGAATGGTTTACCTTCCGCCGCGGAACTGACGCAGATATTCATTGTCTGGTGAAAGTATGATGTTGCTGCTTCCCTGGCCGCTCCGAAATGTTGCGTCATAGCTCTGCATGGCGCGATAGAAGTCGTAGAATTCCGGGTCCTTGCCAAAGCTGTTGGCGTAGATGCGCGCGGCTTCGGCTTCCGCTTCGGCGCGAAGGATCTGCGCATCCTTCAAGCCTTGCGCGCGAATGGTCGCCGCTTCCTGGTCCCGCGCCGTCTGCATCCGGGTGAACGCCGATTCGAGCGGAGTGCCGTCGGGCAGGTCGGTCCGCTTGATCCTGACGTCGAGCACCTGCGCGCCATATTCGCGCGCCTGACGATCGAGGCCCTTGCGGATATTGGTCATGGCCGTGCCGCGTTCCGCCGTCAGAAGCGCGGCAAACCCCCGGCGCCCCAGCTCCTGACGAAGAACCGAGGCCAGGATCGGCTGCAACTGCTCGGCGACCTTTTCCTCGGTCCCTGCCGTTTCCACCATCCTGATCGGATCGATGATCCGGAATCTTGCATAGGCGTCCACCTGGAGGCGCTGCTGGTCGTTGGACAGCACCTGCTGCCGTTCCATGTTGACCGCCAGGATGCGGCGGTCCACCCGCTGCACCTGTTCCAGGAACGGAATGCGCAGCACGATGCCCGCGCCGGTCTTGCCGAATGGCTGGTCGGGGCGAAAACGGTTGACCACGCGCACGGGATCGCCGGTGCGGACTATCACCGCCTGTTGCGTTTCCGGCACCACGATGACGCTGGAGAACAACGCCACCACCAGCGCGATCAGCGCGACGATCGAAAATTTATGGTTTTCCCAGAGTTTTTCCATCGTCTCAGTTCCCCGCCTGCTGCTGCTGCTGCTCGGTCGCGCGTCGCTTGATTTCGGGCAAGGGCAGGTAGGGAGTCACGCCCGGGGCTTCCACTATCGTCTTGTCGGTCTGGCTCAGAACCCGTTCCATCGTTTCGTAATACATCCGTCGGCGTGTCACCTGCGGCGCGAGACGATACTCCTCATAGACCTTGTCGAAGGCGGCGGCATCGCCCTGCGCGCGGGCGAGCAATTGCTGCGCCCATGCTTCCGCCCGGTTTCTTTCGCTTTGCGCATCCTGCTGGGCGGCCGATACGCCCTTGAAGGCTTCGACCACGCGCTCGGGCGGGTCGGTCTTCTTGATTTCGATGCCCTGCACGGCGATGCCGGAGCCATAGGCGTTCAGCACTGCCTGCATCCTGTCGCGAACGCGCTGTTCGATATCTCCACGGCCAGCGCCGGACAGCACGCGATCCAGGGTTTCTTCGGCGACCGAGGCGCGCATCGCCGCTTCGGCCACTTCGCGCACCGTTTCCTCGGGCTGCGCCAGCTGGAACTTGTATTGCTTGAGGTCCTTGATGTTCCAGCGGATGAGATAGCTGAGATCGACCAGGTTCTGGTCGCCGGTCAGCATCAGCTTCTCGGCCTCGCCCTCGGGAATGGTTTCGCGCCGGATGGAGGTGACGTCGGTGACGTCGACGTTCTGGATCGGCCACGGCAGGGTCAGCGAAATGCCGGGCGTGATCGTGCGGGAATATTTCCCGAAGGTGGTGACGGTCCCTTCTTCCTTGGGCTCGACCTGGTGGATCATCGTCACGCCGAACCACACCAACACGATGCCGCCCAGGATGAACGGGAACCAGCTCCCGCCGCCGGGGCGTTCGGGCAGCCGGAAATTCGGACCGCCCGGCCCGCCGGTCTGCCTGCGCGGCCCTTCCGGGCCGCGCGCGCGGAAGATGTCCTCGATGCTGGCCGAACGGCGCGGCTCGTCGCTGCTGCCGGGCGGGAGCCATGGATTGCGCGGCCCTTTGGGCGGAGGGGGGGGATTTTCTCCGGTCTGCCCCGTGCCATCCCGAGCGCCTTCGGGATCATCCCCGCCGCCGCCCTGCTTCCCATCATCGCCCTTGCCGCCCCAAGGGCTGCGCTTGCCGGCCATTGCCAGTGCTATGCGTTCGAAAAACCCGCCGATACGTTCCATGACACTCTTTATAGGGATCGAGCGGCACAAAAACAGTGCCTCGGCTGCGAATTTCGCTAGGGAGGCTTTGTGATGGACCAACAGGTACTGAAATCGAACCTTCCGGATAATATCAGTGCGCGTCTCCAGGCGCTGAGTTTCAACGATGGCGCGGCCACTCTCGTGCTGGATGCGGGGGGCCTGGATGCTGCTGCGCGGGCTGCCCTGGAGCTTGCGGTCCATGCTGCATTGGAAGGTCTGGAAGGGGTTCGCGAGGTGCGGGTCGCGCTGATGGGTGAAAAGCCCCGGCGGCGCATCGTGGCGATCGGTTCGGGCAAGGGCGGCGTGGGCAAGTCCACCCTGACCGCCAATCTCGCGGTGGCGCTGGCGCGCATGGGCTTCAGGGTCGGCGTCGTCGATGCCGACATCTACGGACCTTCCCAGCCCAAATTGCTGGCCAGCGAGGGAATCCGGGCCGGGGCGGCGGAAAAGCAGCTGCTGCCGGTTGACGGGCCGGAGGGGGTGAAGGTGCTGTCGATGGGCCATCTGGTCGATCCGGGCAAGGCCATCGCCTGGCGCGGGCCGATGGCGGCCGGGGCGCTGGGCCAGCTGATGGAGGCGGATTGGGGCGACACGGAATTGCTGCTGGTCGACCTTCCCCCGGGCACCGGAGACGTGCAGCTTACCATGATCCAGCGGCACCGCCCCGATGGCGCGGTGATCGTTTCCACTCCGCAGGACCTTGCGCTGATCGATGCAAAACGGGCGATCCAGCTGTTCGATCAGGTCGGGGTGCCGGTGATCGGCTTGGTCGAGAACATGGCGGGATATATCTGTCCCCATTGCGGCAAGGGCAGCGATCCGTTCGGATCGGGCGGCGCGGAATCCGCCGCTGCCGAACTCGGCGTGCCGTTTCTCGGCCGCATCCCGCTGGCGATGGAAATACGGGAGGCCAGCGATGCCGGAACGCCGCCGGCCGCGTCCGCCGCGCCGGAAGGCGCATCCTTCCACGCGATAGCCGGCGGGCTGGCAGGCTGGTTGAGGGGCTGAGGCCGGCGCGATGGAACTGACCCGCCGCGGATTGCTGATCGGAGCCGCCGTGGGTGGCGGCCTGCTGGTGGCGTTCGGTCTGCGGTCCCCGCATTATGCGCCGCCGCTGGAGCCGGGGAAGGGCGAATATGCCTTCGGCGCTTGGATCAAGATAGGGACGGATGGCGTCGTCACCGTCGCCGTTCCGCAGCTCGAGATGGGGCAGGGCGTCACCACCGTTTTGCCGCAAGTGGTTGCGATGGAGCTGGGGGCGGATTGGCGGCAGGTCGCCGTGGAGCCGGCGCCGGTCAGCGGCGTGTATGCCAATATTCCCCTCTCGGCGCGCTGGGCGCCGCTATGGCTGCCGGTGATTTCCGGCCTGGGCGATGAGCCGGACGATTGGCTGGCCCGCCGTTTCGCGCAGGCGCGCCGTTTCATCGCGACCGCCGATGGCATGTCGCTGGCCGCCTATGAGCAGCCCTGCCGGGAAGCGGCGGCCAATGCCCGCGCCCTGCTGGCCATGGCCGCGGCGGACCGCTGGAACGTCGCATGGGAGGAATGCCAGGCCCAGGGCGGCTTCATCCGCCACGGCGAAAAGCGCGCGAGCTTCGCGGAACTGGCGGCGGAAGCCGCGGACTATTCCCCGCCCGATCCGCCTCCGCTTCTTTCGGAAGCGCCCGCCGAGAAGCCCGGTGCCTTCGTATCCGAGGCGGCGGGGCCGATAGACGCCGAAACGTTGCTGGACTTTCCCAGGCTGGATCTGCCCGCGAAGGTGGATGGCACCTATCTTTTCGCCGGGGATGTGCGCCTGCCCGACATGGTGTTCGCGGCCATCCGCCATGGGCCTCTCGCGCAGGCTGAATTGACCGGCTTCGACAAGGCGGCCGTGGCGGGCATGCCTGGCCTTCTGGGCATCGTGCGCGGCAAGCGCTGGCTGGCGGCGGTCGCCACCAACTGGTGGGCGGCGGAGAAGGCGGCATCGGCCATGGTGCCCGAGTTTCGTGTAACCGGCGTGGTTTCCACCGCGCGGATCGAGGAGCGGCTGGATCGCGCGGTGCGTAGCGCAGATCCTCATCGAATCGTCACGCGCGGCGATGGCGGGGCGGAGATGGAAAAGCCCGACGTTGCAATCCGCTACGATATAGCGCCCGCATTCCACGGCACCCTCGAAACGGCCAGCGCCACCGCCCGCTTTCAGGATGGACGGCTGGAATTGTGGCTGGCGAGCCAGGCCCCGGAGCAGGCCCGCCGCGCCGCTGCGGCCGCGCTGGAGATCGATGAAACCGACGTCGTGCTCTATCCCATGCCCGCGGGCGGCAGTTTCGACCGGCGGCTGGAGCACGATCATGCCATCGAGGCCGCGCTGATCGCAAGGGAAGTGGGCAAGCCGGTCCAGCTGATCTGGTCGCGCTGGCAGGAGCATCTGGCCTCCCGCCCCAGAGCGCCCGCTGCGGCAGTCCTTTCGGCGCAGACTGCCCGGGATGGCGCGATCCGGACCTTCCGCGCGCGGTTTGCCGTTCCCGCGACAGGCCGCGAATTCGGCTATCGGCTGTTCGACAACGCCACGGCCTGGTCCGCCGTGGAGAGCAGCGCCGGCAAGGCCGATCCCATGGCGGTGGAGGGGGCCGATCCGTCTTACTCTATCCCCAACGTGGCGATCGACCATGTGCCGGTGGACATCGGCCTGCCGACCGGGCGGATGCGGGCGAATGCCCACGGCTACACCGCCTTCTGCGTGGAGAGCTTCATTGATGAGGTGGCCTATCGCAACAAGCGCGAGCCGCTGTCGTTCCGGATGGAGATGCTCGGCGGCGATCTGCGCCTGGCGGCCTGCCTGCAGCGCGCGGCCCGGCTGGCGCAATGGGATGGCGGCAAGGAGCAAAGCGGGCAGGGGCTGGCCTGCCATCGCATGGGTGGCGTGGAGCAGGGCGGCTGCATCGCGGCCATCGCCACGGCGAACCGGGCCGAGGGCGGCGTGCGGGTGGAGCGGATCGTGGCGGTGGCGGATATTGGCCGGATCGTGAATCTCGACATTGCCCGCCAGCAGATCGAAGGCGGGCTGGTATTCGGGCTTGGCCTCGCCCTGGGCGCCAGCCCGATCTACGAGAAGGGATTGCCCGACAAGGTCCGGCTCGGCAGCCTTGCCCTTCCTGCACTGGCGGATTGCCCGCAGATCGACGTGCAGTTCATCCCAAGCGAGGCCGATCCGTTCGACCCAGGTGAACTCGGCGTCGCGGTTGCCGCCCCTGCGATCGCCAATGCGCTGTTTTCCGCGACCGGCCTGCGCCTGCGCCGCCTGCCGCTGCTGTCGGAGGGGTTGTGATCCGGCCATCGGATCATCCCCCTCTCCCCACCGGCCGGGTGGGCGTGCTGCTTGTCAATCTCGGCACGCCTGACGCGCCGCAGCCCGGCGCGGTGCGCCGCTATCTCAAGGAATTTCTTTCCGACCCGCGCGTGGTGGAAATTCCCGCCTTGCTTTGGCAACCGATCCTGCGCGGCGTGATACTGAATGTTCGTCCGAGGAAATCCACCCATGCCTATCGGCAGGTCTGGACCGACAAGGGTTCGCCGCTCGCCGCGATTACCGCCGAGCAGGCCGAAAGGCTGCAGGCCCGTCTGGGTAAGGATGTCACGGTCCGCTGGGCAATGCGCTATGGCAATCCGCCGATAGATGCCGAAATCAGGGGGCTGATGGCGGCGGGATGCGACCGTATCCTATTCGCGCCGCTTTACCCGCAATACAGCGCGGCGACCACGGCAACGGCGGTGGATGCCGCCGCCGAGGCGCTCAAGGCGATGCGCTGGCAGCCGGCCTTGCGGACCTTGCCGCCCTATCACGACGATCCTGCCTATATCGCCGCGCTGGCCGCCGATCTCACCGCGCAGATCGATGCGCTGGATTTCCGGCCCGAAGTGCTGGTGCTGAGCTTCCATGGAATGCCGGAACGGACGCTGCATCTGGGCGATCCCTACCACTGCCATTGCCGCAAGACCGCGCGTTTGCTGGGCGATGCGCTGGCTCGCCCCGATCTTCGGATCGAAGTGTCGTTCCAGTCCCGCTTCGGCCGGGCGAAGTGGCTGGAACCGGCGACGGACGCGGTGCTGGCTTGGGAAGCGAAGGCGGGCGTCCGGCGGCTGGCGGTGGCCGCTCCGGGCTTTTCGGCCGATTGCCTGGAAACGCTGGAGGAGCTGGCGATCCGCGGGGCGGAGCAGTTCCGCGAGGCGGGCGGGGAACGCTTCGCCGCGCTCGCCTGCCTCAACGCAAGCGAACCCGGAATCGACATGCTGGAAACGCTGGTCCGGCGCGAATTGTCCGGCTGGATCGCCTGACCGCCGTTCGGCCGATCAATGCTCCGGGCGCCCGCGCAGAGGTGGGCCAGAAAAGCACACAGAGGCACCCGGAAGCAGCAGAACGACGGTCAACCGTGACACACGGGCGGCCATGCGCACTCAGAAATCGATCGCGATTCCGTCCTTCACCCAGTCGCCATAGCGGGTCGGGGAAAGGCCGTCCGGATCGGCCGTCTTCTTCGCCGGTTCCGGCCTGGGCGCCGGAGCGTCGCTCCAATAGGCGGGCTTCTTGAAGGAGCCGGGACGGCGGGTCGCATGCTGGGTCATGCCGCGCATGATGATGCGGCTGGAGCATAAAGGCAAGCCGCTGCGTGGAGGGCGGCTGCCTGCCGCCTCGGGAAAAGCGGCGCCTGCTGCTTCACGCCGGGGCTTCGACCCTCTAGGGGGAAGGCGATGACCGACATTCCCGGCCTTGCCGCGCGCCGCGCCGCGCTGAAGATGCTCGACGCCGTGCTGCGCCGGGGCGAGACGCTGGATCAGGCGGCAGGTGGGGCGATGCAGCATCTGCGGGAGGGGCCCGACCGGGCGCTGGCTCGCGCCATCGCGGCGGAGGTGCTGCGCTGGCCGGCGGATCTCGATGCGCTGATCGACAGCGCCACTCGTCAGCGCTTGCCCGATGACGCCAAGCCGCGCGCGGTGCTGCGCCTGATGCTGGCGCAATGGCTGCGGCTGGGAACTCCGCCCCACGCGGTGGTGGCGACCGGCCTGCCCCTGCTGGCGGGCGGCCCGCGCCGCTTGGCCCATGGCGTCTTTTCGACCCTGGTGAAGCGCAAGGCACATCTGCCGGACGCGCCGACCCTGCCTGCGGAGGTGGTGGCGCGCTGGGGCGGGCAGGCTGCCGCCATTGCCGCCGCCCTGACCGATCCGCCGCCGCTGGACCTGAGTCTGCGCGACCCCGCCGCGACCGGAGAGTGGGCCGGGCGGCTGGGCGCGATCTCGCTCGCGCCGGGGCATCTGCGCTTGCCGCGTGGAGCGGCGGTGGAAAGCCTGCCGGGCTTTGCTGAAGGAGCGTGGTGGGTGCAGGATCTGGCCGCGAGCCTGCCCGCCCGGCTGCTGGGCGTGGGGCAGGGACGCCGCGTGCTGGACCTGTGCGCCGCGCCGGGCGGGAAGACGCTGCAACTTGCGGCCGCCGGATGGGAGGTTGTCGCGCTGGACCTTTCCGCCAAGCGCCTCGAACGCCTGCGCCGGAACCTTGCCCGCACCGGGCTGCCCGCCGAGATCGTCACCGCCGATGCGCTGGAATGGGAGCCGTCCGCGCCGTTTGACGCCGTTCTCCTCGATGCGCCCTGCACCGCCACCGGCACCTGCCGCCGCCATCCCGATGTGCTGCACCGCATCGGCCCGCGCCAGATCGCGGAGATGACCGAGCTGCAGGCGCGCCTGATTGAACGGGCATCGGGCTGGCTCGCG
>Ga0172382_10004021_pt1 | contig 22798 bp, 17 predicted proteins | sample Leawel138RmetaG_FD_122245 | JGI IMG/M metagenome (GOLD analysis project Ga0172382, IMG submission 122245) | Leachate microbial communities from a municipal landfill in Southern Ontario, Canada - Leachate well 138R metaG | ecosystem: Engineered > Solid waste > Landfill > Unclassified | place... | reverse complement strand
ACAGCGGCTCCTTGTCTTCCTGGTTGTCCTTGTTGTAGGCCAGCGGCTGGCCCTTCATCAGGGTCAGCAGCGCAATCAGGTTGCCGTTGGTGCGGCCGGTCTTGCCGCGCACGAGTTCGGGGACGTCGGGGTTCTTCTTCTGCGGCATGATGCTCGAGCCAGTGCAGAAGCGGTCGGCCAGGTCGATGAAGCCGACGCGCGGGCTCATCCACAGGATGAGTTCTTCGGACAGGCGCGACAGGTGCGTCATCAGCAGTGCGGCAGCAGCACAGAACTCGATGGCGAAGTCGCGATCGCTGACTGCGTCGAGCGAGTTGTAGCAGACCTCGTCGAAGCCGAGTTCCGCTGCGACAAATTCGCGGTCGATCGGGTAGCTGGTGCCGGCGAGCGCGGCCGAGCCGAGCGGCAGGCGGTTGACGCGCTTGCGGCAGTCGGCAAAGCGCTCTGCATCGCGCCGGCTCATCTCGTAATAGGCCATCAGGTGATGACCGAAGGTGACTGGCTGTGCCACCTGCAGGTGAGTGAAGCCGGGCATCGGCGTATCCGCGTGCTGTTCGGCGATGTCGAGCAGGTTGCGCTGGAAGTCGCTGATCAGCACGAGGGTCTGGTCGATCGCGTCGCGCAACCACAGGCGGATGTCGGTCGCGACCTGGTCGTTGCGGCTGCGGCCGGTGTGCAGGCGCTTGCCGGCGTCACCCACGAGGGCGGTGAGGCGCTTTTCGATATTCAGATGAACGTCTTCGTCGTCCAGGTTCCAGATGAACTCACCGCGCTCGATCTCACCCGAAATCTGAGCCATGCCGCGCTCGATGTCCGCAAAGTCATTGGCGCCGATGATGCCCTGGCGGGCGAGCATCTTTGCGTGGGCCAGCGAGCCGCGGATGTCCTGTGCGGCCATGCGCTGGTCGAAGGTGACCGATGCGGTGTAGCGCTTGACCAGGTCGGAGACCGGTTCGGAAAAGCGACCCGACCAGGCTTTGGCGGGCTGAGTGGATGCGGAGGGCGAGGTTTGATCTGTCATAATGTCTGTGCTGAGAAGTAACGGCTGCAAGCAATCGTTCTGGCGCGGCCGGCAGTGATTCTTGCTATCTTCGGGGCGAGCGGTTTTGCCCGCAGGAACTATGGAAAGTATAAAGCAAAAGCTCGGCCCTCCCGCGTATGCTGCCCGCCCGGATTTCCGTAATCTGGGGGTTATCTTGCGCCTGCTGCTGGCCGTTAACCTGCTTGCCGTGCTGACGGTTCTGGTGCGTGTGGACGATCCCGGCATGTTGCTGCCCGAGTTGGTCCTGATGGCGGGACGCGTCGAACTTCCGTTGTTTCTTTCGGTTTTGCTGCTCTATTCGCTGGCCCTGCGCTTGCATGCCTTGACGGCGGAGTGGTCCTTTGCGGGGGTTTGCGGCGTAGCGCTTGTTTCCGTTGTGCTGACCTGGCCGCTTGTTCAGGAAAGTGAAGGCGGTAGCCTTTTTCGCAGCCTGGGGTGGGCCTTGGGGGCAACACTGCTGTGTCTCCTTTATTTCGATTACCGCAGCAGGCTGTTCTCGCCTGCGCTGACGGAAGCCCGCCTGCTGGCACTGACGGCGCGCATTCGGCCCCATTTTCTGTTCAATACACTCAATGGCGTACTTGGCGTGATTCGCACTGACCCCTTGCGCGCCGAGCGCGGTCTCGAAGAACTCGCTGATCTGTTCCGTGTATTCATGCGCGATAACCGGGAGCTGGTTCCACTCGGAGACGAGATTGCGCTGTGCAAGCGGTATCTGGAACTGGAGAAACTGCGACTGGGCGAGCGGCTCCGGGTTCGCTGGGAAGTGTCACTCGGTGCTGACGACGAATTGGCCCGTGCGCTGGTGCCTGCGCTGCTGTTGCAGCCCCTCGTCGAGAATGCCGTCTATCACGGCGTCGAACCCCGGCTTGACGCGGGGGAGGTGGTGGTGAGGGTTGCGCAACAAGGGCGCGATCTGTTGCTGGAGGTGGACAATGAGGCTGTCGCCCAGGCTTCGCACCATGCCGGAAACAACATGGCACTGGACAACATTCGGGAGCGCCTGATGCTGTTTTACGATCTCGAAGGCCGGCTTGAAAGTGATTGCAGCAAGGGGCGGTATTGTGTGCGTATCCGCCTGCCGATCAGGAGTTCGTCCGCATGACGGCCTTACCCTTGCGCGTATTGATTGTTGACGACGAAGCGCCCGCGCGCAACAGGCTGCGGGACGTGCTGGGGGACATCGCCGAGACGCACCCTGCCCGCATCGTGGGAATGGCCTCGAACGGTGTCGAAGCATTGCGCCTGCTCGAAACGTCCGAGGTGGACGTGGTGTTGGCCGACATCCGCATGCCGGCGATGGACGGTGTCGAGCTTGCCCGGCATCTGGCCCGCAGGGAGAATCCACCTGCGGTGATTTTCACCACCGCTTTTGACGAATATGCGGTTCAGGCGTTCGATGTGGCTGCGGTCGATTACCTGTTGAAACCGGTGCGAGCCGGGCGCTTGGCGAAGGCGCTGGAAAAGCTCAAGCGCATTTTGCCGGCAGATGATGTGCTCGTAACTCTGGCACCGGGCGAACGCCAGCATTTCAGCGTCACTGAGCGCGGTCGCATACTTCTGCTTCCGGTTACGGATGTGCGATATCTGAAGGCCGAGCAGAAGTACGTGACCGCCTGCACCCAGGATCGGGATTATCTTCTGGATGAGACCCTGATGCAGATCGAGCAAGAGTTTCCCGAGCGCTTTCTGCGCATTCACCGCAGTTGTCTGGTTGCGCGTACTGCGATAGCAGGCGTGGAGAGAGTCGGTGAAGGGGACGGGGAGGGGCGCTGGGATGTACTGTTGCGCGACAGCGATGAGCACCTGCCGGTGAGTCGCCGGCAGTGGCCGGTGCTGCGGCAGGCGCTTGGGGTCTAGATGTGCGTAGCTACCCGCTGTTGCGCAAGCCCGCTGCGACACCGTTGATGGAGATGTGAATGCCGAGGCGGATGCGTTCGTCCTCGTTCTGTTCCCGGTGGCGACGCAAGAGCTCGACCTGCACGTGATTGAGCGGGTCGAGGTAGGGGAAGCGGTTGCGGATCGAGCGCTTGAGCAGCGGGTTGGCGGCAAGCAGCTCATCTTGCCCGGTGATCGCCAGCAGGACCTCTACCGTATCTTTCCATTCGGCGCGAATGCGGTCGAAGATGCTCGTACGCAGGCTGGCGTCCTTGACCAGCGCCGCATAGCGCGAGGCAATGGCGAGGTCGGTCTTTGCCAGCACCATATCCATGTTGGACAGCAGGCTGGCGAAGAAGGACCAGTCGCGGTACATCGTCCGCAGCGTTGCGAGGCCATCGTCAGGATTCGCGTCCAGCCACGCCTTGACCGCTGAACCAAAGCCGAACCAGCCCGGCAGCATCAGGCGGCATTGCGACCACGAGAAGACCCAGGGAATTGCGCGCAGATCTTCGATGTGCGTGCCTTTCTTGCGCGATGCCGGTCGCGAGCCGATGTTGAGGCCGGCGATCTCGGAGATGACCGTCGACTCCCAGAAATACTGTTCGAAGCCCGGTGTTTCATAGACCAGTCCGCGATAGGCCTTGAAGGCGGTGTCCGACAGCGCCTGCATGGCTTCGAGGAAGGCGGGCGGCGTGGTGTCAGCGTCTGCCGGACGCAAGCTGCTCTCCACGGTTGCTGCAATCAGGACTTCGAGATTGCGCCGGCCCACTTCCGGGTGGCCGTACTTGGCCGCGATGACTTCGCCCTGTTCGGTGAGGCGGATCTGCCCTTGTACCGCGCCTTCAGGCTGGGCGAGGATTGCCTGGTAGCTTGGGCCGCCGCCGCGACCAACCGAGCCGCCCCGTCCGTGGAACAGGCACAGGCGCACCCCGTGACGGGCGAAGGTCTCGACCAGTTCACCTTCAGCCTTGTAGAGCGCCCAGCCTGAGGTCAGAAAGCCGCCGTCCTTGTTGCTGTCGGAGTACCCCAGCATCACTTCCTGAGTGTCCTGACGCGCTTCGCTCAGCAGTTTGCGGTAGCCCGGAATCGAGAACATGCGATCCATGATGATGGCTGCGTTCTCAAGGTCGTCGATGGTTTCGAACAGTGGAACGAGGTTTACGTCGAGCGCGTTTTCCAGCGGTCGCAGCAGGCCGGCTTCCTTGAGCAGCACTGCGAGTTCCAGGAGGTCGGACACGCTGTCAGTCTTGGAAATGACGCAGTTGCAAATGGCTGCCTTGCCGTAGCGCAGGTGGGCGGCGCGGGCAGCGCGGAAAATGGCCAGTTCGGATTCAGAGTCGTCCGAGTACTGCACGTGCGGTGATGCGAGCGGACGCGCGGTGTCGAGTTCTTCGAGAAGCAACGCACAGCGGCCGTCCTCATCCAGTTCGAGATAGCCCGTGCCCGGGCGGGCAACCTCGAGTAGCTCAGCAATGACTCTCTCGTGTACGTCGGCGTTCTGCCGCAGGTCGATCGGCGCCAGATGGAAGCCGAAAACCTTCAGCGCGCGGCGCAGGTGGCGCAGACGCCCGCGCGTCAGCGCAGCGCTGCCATTGGCCAGAAGTGAGCGATGCAGGATGTCGAGATCCTCCGAGACGGCCTCTACGTTCGGGTAGGGCTCCGCATCGGCCACGGCATGGCGTACCGGATCGCTGCCGAGGAGCGCGCGGTGTGTCGCCGAGAGGCGGGCATAGATGCCGGAGATGGCACGTCGGTAGGGTTCGTCGCTGCGGTGCGGCGAGGTGTCTGGCGAGTGCTCGGCGAGCGACAGCAATGCGTCGGATGCGCTGACCAGGCCGAGCGCGAGCGACAGTTGCGAGCCCAGCGTGTGCAGTTCGTCGAGGTAGTAGCCAAGTGCCGCAGCAGCCTGCATCTTCAGGGCCTGCTCGAGCACCTCGGCCGTAACGAAGGGGTTGCCGTCGCGGTCGCCGCCAATCCAGCTGCCGACCTGCAGGAAAGAGGGGAGTTCGAGTGCGCCGAGGGCCGGGTCGGCCTTGCTCAGGCGGTCCTCGAGGCTGGCGTAGAGCCGCGGGAGTTCGCTCAGGAAGGTGCTTTCAAAGTAGGACACGCCATTGCTGACCTCATCGATCACCGACAGACGGGTCGGGCGCAGCATGCGCGTCTGCCACAGGGTGAGTACCGCCCGGCGCAGCGCCTCAAGGTTGGTTTCGGCCTCTTCCGGCGTCAACTGCACGCGGTCGCGTTCGTCCAGCAGACGGGCTACCACCGTCTGGCAGTTGAGGATGCTCTTGCGCTGGACTTCGGTGGGGTGTGCCGTCAGCACGGGCGAGATCAGTGCGGTGTCAAAGAAGGCTGCGAGCTCGGCGGGACTGGCGATGTCCTGTTCGATGGCGTGACCGATGGCGTGGGCGAGACTGCCTTCGCGAGGTGCAGAGCCGGCCAGCAGGTGGGCGCGGCTGCGGCGGATGTGGTGCTGGTCTTCGGCGATGTTGGCAAGGTGCGAGAAGTAGCTGAAGGCGCGCACGACCTGGATGGTCTGCTCCCGCGACAGGGCGTCCAGGATGCCTTCTAGTTCGCGACGTGCGGCCAGATCGGCGTCACGTCTGAAGCGTACCGAGGTCTGACGAATGCGTTCAATGAGGTCGAAGCTCGAGTCGCCCTGTTGATCACGAACCGTGTCACCAAGCAGACGGCCTAGCAGCCGGATGTCTTCGCGCAGGGGCGCGTCCTTGTCTTGAGTCATGGGCAGTCTGGAAAGAGGAGGTGGATTGGGGGTAGCGTCAGCGTTTTTCTGTCTTTAGTGTGGTGCGCGCGGCTTCAACCGCGTTACCAAGATATTGCCCGTAAAAGTCGGGCAACCTCATGCCGACAATGGCGTCACCGATTCTGGCGCCGTCCGGTCCATAGACCTCTACGGTCGGGGTCAGCCGCACCTTTCTGTCGCGCGCAAACGCGCGGTGCGTCGTGCGGGCACCGCCGAAGTCGATCAGTCCGGCATCTGAATCTATATCCACCTGCCGGTACAAGGCATGATTCCGCGTTTCGGCAGCCGTCGACATCGGCACCAGATAGCGACGTGCTTCTTCGCACCAGGTGCAACCGGCCTGACTGTAAAGCACGACCATTGGCAAGGCGCCCGCCCGCATTTGGCTTGCATCCTGCGCCAGGTTCTCTGCCGCGGGCAGTCCCTGCGCAGCGCTCAGGGTCATTGGTACGCATGCTAGAATCGCAAGCAAACTGCGCGCTATTGGTGCGAACCCTGATGTTGCGTTGCCGCATAAGCGTGTCTTCAGCAGCATGACAATCGATCTTCCAGCATGAGTCCTCCTATCGTGAGCCTTTCCGCCCCCGGTTCTTCTTCGATCTCCTCCCCTGAACGCATCGTCATTGCGACCCGCGAGAGCCGGCTAGCTCTTTGGCAGGCGGAGCATGTGAAGGCGCGTCTTGAGGCATTGTATCCCGCCTGCCGGGTCGAACTTATGGGGATGACCACGAGGGGTGATCAGATCCTTGATCGTCCGCTCGCGAAGGTCGGTGGGAAAGGGTTGTTTGTCAAAGAGCTCGAGACGGCGCTCCTCAATGGCTCGGCCGATATCGCCGTACATTCGATGAAAGACGTGCCCATGACGCTGGGAGAAGAGTTTACGCTGGGCTGTATTTCCGCCCGCGAGGTGCCGCTCGATGCCTTTGTTTCAAATCGCTATGAGTCGCTGACTGACATGCCGCCAGGCACCGTCGTTGGGACGTCGTCGCTGCGACGTGAGTCGCAGCTTCATGCGCAGTACCCGTTTCTTGCCGTTACCAGCCTGCGCGGCAATCTCGATACCCGACTGCGCAAGCTCGATGAGGGTCAGTACGATGCCATCATTCTCGCCGCAGCCGGTCTGAAGCGGTTGGGGCTCGGCGAGCGTATCCGTTCCACGCTGCCCGCCGAAATTTCGTTGCCATCTGCCGGTCAGGGCGCACTCGGGATTGAGTGCCTGTCGGCTCGTGGCGATCTCGTGCAGTGGCTGCAAGTGCTCAACGATGTCGATACGTCAGCGTGCGTGCGTGCGGAGCGCGCGGTAGCGCGTGCGCTTGCAGGCAGTTGCGAGGTTCCTCTTGGCGCCTATGCAGAAATCCGTGCTGGGGTGCTGTGGCTGCGCGGCTTCGTGGCGATGCCCGATGGCAGCCGCATCCTGCGTTCCGAACGTGAGGGCGCTTTGGAGAATGCCGAGGCAATTGGCAGTGCTCTGGCTGAGGATCTTCGCGCCCAGGGCGCGGAGGAAATTCTGGCCGAACTGGGCTGACCAGGGCAGGCCGCAGTCGTGGAGACGGGCAAGCGGGCTTCGGATGCACTGCACGGGCGCACGATCGTCGTCACCCGGCCGGAAGGGCAGGCTGCAAGCCTGTGCCGGGCGATCGAGAAACACGGTGGCACGGCATTGCGTTTCCCCGTGCTCGAGATCGGTCCGCTTGATGATCGCACTGGGATGGCGCATGTTGCACGCCGGCTCGATGACTTCGATATCGCTTTTTTTGTCAGCCCAAACGCAGTCAACTTTGCGCTCGATGGCTTGCTGGCAGCACGTAACTGGCCTGCTTCGGTGACTGCGGCAACCGTGGGCAAGGGCAGCGAGAGAGCGCTGAGCGCGCGAGGTTTTGACAAGATCATCGCGCCTGAGGCTGGGTTTGACACTGAATCGGTTCTTGCACTGCCTGCGTTTTCGCCCGCGGAGGTGTGTGGGCGCCGGATTCTGGTGCTGCGAGGCGATGGTGGTCGTGACCTCTTGGGTGAAACCCTTGTTGCGCGGGGCGCCGAGGTCGAGTATCTAAGCTGTTACAGACGTTTTTGTCCGGATATCGAGCCAGCTCGCTTGCTTGATCCGGTGAAACGGAGTGAGGTGGATGGCCTGCTGCTTACCAGCAGCGAGGGGGCGCGGAATCTGGCGGATATCGTCGGAGCGGAGGGAATGGAGCAGCTTTCCGATGTGCCCGTTTTTGCTTCGCATCCGCGCATAGCAGCGCAATGTCGTGAGCTCGGATTTGCCCGGGTTATCGAGGCCGGGGCGGGTGACGACGGCGCATTGCGCACGATAATTTCCTATTTTGGTTAAACTCTCGGCATGAAAGAAGAAACGCCTGCGCTCATTCAGCCGCCTCCAGAGGCGACTCAGTCCTCCGCTCCCAAAGCCGAAGCGGTCCATGAACATGCCCCGGCGCCGGAGATGTCCGGCCGGGAAGATGCGCCAAGTCGCGAGCAGTCATCGAGCAAAAGTGGTGTGGCCGGCTGGGCCATGCTGCTGGCCATCGTGGCTGTTGGTGGTGCCGGTTTTGCCGTGTGGCAATCGTGGGAGAGTCGCGGACAGGCGTCGGACTTGCGCGAAGAACTGGCGCGCAGGCTTAGCGAGGGCGACACCGTCGTCACCGAGACACGTGTCATTGCCCGCCAGCAGCAGGAGCTGATTTCGAGTCTGCAGGGTAAGCTGGGCGCGCTCGAATCCAAGGTCGAGGAGACCGAGGGCCAGGCCGCGGCACTCGAAACCCTGTATCAACAATTTTCCCGATCGCGCGAGGACGGGATGATGGCCGAGATTGAACAGGCCGTATCCATCGCTGCCCAGCAACTTCAACTTGCGGGCAATATTGAGGCCGCGCTGATTGCATTGCAGGGGGCGGAAACCCGGCTCGCGATGCAGGACCGCGGACAGCTTGCGCCGCTGCGCAGGGCGCTTGTCAGCGATATCGAACAGCTCAAACAGATGCCCGTGGTCGACGTGCCTGGCATGGCGCTGCGTCTGGAGCGACTGCTGGAGCGCGCCGATGCCTTGCCACTGGCCTTTGTAGGGGGGCCGCAGGGCACGCAGGGCGAGCCGGAAAAGATCGAACAGAGCAGTGGCATTCCGGCGCTGGATTTTGCCAAACAGCTTGCGCTGGATGTCTGGCACGACTTGCGCGGCCTGGTGCGGGTCGAGCGTCTCGACCCGGCTGCCGAACCGGTTCTGCTCGCGCCCGCTCAAAGTACCTTCCTGCGGGAGAACCTCAAGATTCGTCTGCTCACTGCCCGGCTGGCACTGCTTGCGCACGATGGACGGACGTATGCTGCCGACCTTGCCCAGGCGCGTAGCTGGGTTGAGCGTTTCTTCGATGTGCGCGACGAGCGTGTCAACTTCGTGCTCGATGAGTTGCGTACCCTTGAGGCGATGCCGGTGAGCATTGAGCGCAAGGGGCTGACCAACAGCTTCGCGGCGCTGCGTCTGCTGCAGTCACGTGGTGGTGAGGGGCCGGCACATCCAGCCCCTGCGCCGGCAGCGAAACCTGCAGTGTCGCCTCCGCCTGCTGCTGTGGAACCGGCACCGTCCGTCCCGGCGGCTCAGACAGTTGCGCCCGTGCCTGCGCATGCTGCGCCCGCCCAACCCGCTCCGGCTGGCGACAAGCCCGCTGCGGCACCACAGTCCTGAGGGCCGGAACATGCGAGCCCTTCTCTGGCTAATTGCCCTTTTCGCACTTGCTGCGGGTGCAGCCATGCTGGCCGGTGCCAATGACGGCTACGTGCTTGTCGTGTTCCCGCCCTGGCGGGCACAGTTGTCGCTCAACCTGTTGCTGGTGCTGCTCGTCCTGGGCTTCATGCTCGGCTATTTCGTGATCCGTTTGATTCGACGCACCTTGGCGCTGCCAGCGGTCGTCGGTCAGTGGCGCGAGCGTCGCCGCCGGGAAAAAGCGGGGCAGGCCTTGCGCGACGCCCTGCGGACGCTGTTTGAGGGGCGTTTCACTCAGTCACTCAAGTTTGCCTCGGTTGCGTTTTCCTCCGGTGAGAGTCAGGCGATGGCGGCGCTGGTGGCTGCGCGCGCTGCACATGCCCTGCATGACGATACACGCTACCGGATCTGGCTCGGTCGTGCCGCTGACCAGGGCGAGGAAGCACGGGTGGCACGATTGATGACCGAAGCCGAGCTGGCGATCGAGCAAAGACGTTTTGTCGAGGCCGCAGATACGCTGGAGTCACTCAAACTTGCGGGGTACCGTCATATTGCGGCCCTCAGGCTGTCGCTGCGTGTGGCGTCGGCACTCAAGCGCTGGGAAGAGGCGTTGAAGCTGACCCGTCAGTTGCGTAAGCACAAGGCCTTGTCGGCCGAGCAGGCCTTGCCTCTGTTGCGGCGCGCCCATATCGAGCGTCTGCAGGAGTGCGCGGGCGATGGTGCGGCTCTGGCCCATCTGTGGTCCGAGATTCCCGCCGATGAACTCGCTGACCGGCGCTTGGTCGAGCGGGCAGTGCCCTTGCTGGCTGCCGCCGGAAAGGGCGCGCTGGCGCGGCGCACGCTGGAGCGATTGCTCGATGCCGAGTGGGACGACAGTCTAGCACGTCTGTATGCGGGGTGCGGTGAGGGCGAGGGAGACGAGGTTGCCTGTCTTGCGAAAGCTGAGGGGTGGCTCAAGTTGCATCCGCGCGATGCCGGTTTGCTGTTCGCACTTGGCCGTCTGTGTATTGCATCCCAGTTGTGGGGCAAGGCGCAGAGTTATCTCGAAGCGTCGCTCAATCTCCAACCGACGGTTGAAACCCACCTTGCGCTCGCGCGCCTGCTGGAGCAACTGGAACGGCCACAAGACGCTCAGCGCCATTACCGCGCTGCGGCCGAGCGCGTTGCGGTATAAGCAGGTATTGATGGTTTGATTGAAGGCCGCGTCCTGCAAGGGATTGCGGCCTTTTCTACGCACGGAAATATCTCCGTCGCTTGAACCCGCGAAAATAAAGCGCTGTTGGCTCTTCAGCAGCCCTGAATCAACACCTTAAGTTACCGGCTGGCCGGACGAGATCCTGCTGCTAGCCCGTCCGGGTATGTCAGGTATAGGCGATTTCGGGGCCGGCGCCATGAATGCGCTGGGCCCGGATCAAGGCTTCGGTGATGTTCGAAGTAACATTGTCGTCACCGAGCTGATCGAGAAACCCGGAGCGGAAAACCAGCGAACCGGGCTGCGAATTCAGTCCGCACAGAATCAGTGTGGCGCCCCGTTTCTGCAGGTTCCTGTGCAGCGTCTGCAGGATATCCAGGCCGGTGGTGTCGATGTTGATGACCTTGTCTGTATCCAGAATGACGACATCTGGATGACCGTCCTGCATCAACAACAGGTTTTCGAGCTTGTTGGCTGCACCGAAGAACAGGCTGCCAAACATGCGGTAGGCCAGAATCCGTGGCGTGCCGTCTGCCCGCCGCACTCCCTCTACGCCGTAATAGTCTTCAAGCGCAATGCGCTCGATACGGGTCAGATCCGACATCCTGTAGATGAAGAACAGGCTGGCCATGAGCATGCCTAACTCCACTGCAAGCGTCAGATCGAAGATTACGGTGATGAAGAAAGTGCCGAGCAGGATCGTGCGATAGGCAAGGGTGTAGCGTGCGAGTTGGGTCGGCTTGAACGAATGCCACTCGCCCATGTTGATCGAGACGATGACGACGATCGCTGAAAGCGTTGCGAGCGGAATGTAGCTTGCGAATGGCGCGAGGACGAGGACGATGGCCAGCAGCACCAGGGCGTGAATGATGCCGGCGATTGGCGTCCGCCCACCGGTCCGGATGTTGGTTGCGGTGCGGGCAATTGCGCCGGTCGCAGCAAAGCCGCCAAACAAGGGGGCCACCATGTTGGCGATGCCCTGTGCCATCAATTCCTGGTTGGGGTCGTGTCGGTCGTCGATCTGGCTGTCGGCCACGCGCGCCGAAAGCAGGGATTCGATCGCGCCCAGTAGCGCAATGGTCAGGGCAGGGGCGATCAGCTTGCCGAGGGTGCCGAGCGAGAGTTCAGGCAGGCCGATCGCGGGCAGTTCCTGCGGAATGCCTCCAAAGCGGCTGCCAATGGTGTCGACCGGAAGACTGAAGATCGCATTTGCCAGCGTGCCGATGATCAGCACCGCGAGCGGTCCCGGCAGACGTTTCATCCATGGAACCCTTGCCGCCCTTTTGTTCCACAGCACCAGAACGGCGAGCGAGGCACATGCGACTGCAATCGTGGGCAGATGTAGCGTGGGAAGCGCCGTATAGAGTGCCTTGAGCTTGGCGAAGAACTCTCCCGGCAGGTTGTCGATCCTGAGGCCCAGGAAGTCCTTGATCTGTGACATGAAGATCACGACCGCAATACCATTGGTAAAGCCAATCACAACGGACAGCGGAATGAATCGGATCATGCTGCCGAGGCGAAAGGCACCCATCGCGAGCAGCATGACGCCCGACATCATGCTTGCAACCAGCAGGTTCTGCACGCCATGATCGACCACGATCGCGTAGATGATCGGGATGAACGCGCCGGTGGGGCCGCCGATCTGGACCCTCGACCCGCCGAGGAGGGCAATCAACAGGCCAGCAACGATGGCTGTCCAGATGCCGGCCGTTGGTGACATGCCCGAGGCGATGGCAAAGGCCATTGCCAAGGGGAGCGCGAGCACGCCCACGGTAATGCCGGACGACAGATCCTGGGTAAAGGCGTTGCGATCGTAGCCGTGCAGGGTGTCCAGTAGTTTGGGGCGAAATCTGATGTTCATGGTGTCTCCGAAATGCGGTCTTGCGACGTGGCACTGTTGATGATGCTCACGGAGACAGACGCCCTCGCCCGGCGCGTCGCAACGCGATCCACCGTTTCGAGGGCGTCAGCGGCATGGGTTTATTTCACCCGCATGCCGGGCGTTGCACCACTGTCGGGTGACAGGATATGCAGTCCGCCAGTCTTGCCTTCGGGATCGGACGCGGCCAGTACCATGCCTTCGCTCATGCCGAACTTCATCTTGCGCGGGGCGAGGTTGGCCACCATTACCGTCAACCGGCCCACGAGCGTAGCTGGATCATAGGCCGATTTGATGCCGGCGAAGACCTGCCGCGGGCGCTCCTCGCCAATATCGAGTTGCAGGCGGATCAGCTTGTCTGCACCTTCGACATGGCTTGCATCGATAATCTTCGCGATCCTGAGGTCGATCTTGGCGAAATCGTCGATGGAGATATGGCCTGTTGATGTCTCGGTCGCAGGGGCGGCATGTTGCTGCTTCTCGGCGTGGCGTTGTTGCGAAGACGAGACCTTTGTATCGTTCGCCGTTGCAGCGGCGGTCGCTGGTGTCAGTGATTCACGATTGGCGGCTAGCAAGGCGTCAATCTGCTTGCGTTCGATACGGGTCATCAGGTGCGCGTAGGCATTGATGGTGTGACCGGCGGGGAGCGGCGACCAGGCGCCGGCCCACGTCAGTTCCGGAATGGACAGGAAGGTTTCGACCTGGCTGGCGAGCGTGGGCAGAACCGGCTTGAGGTAGCGGGTAAGGTCACGGAACATGGTGAGTGCGGTCGAGCATACTTCATGCAGCCGCGCTTCCTGGCCTTCCTGTTTGGCCAACTCCCACGGTTTGTGTTCGTTGACGTACTGGTTCGCGAGATCGGCCAGATGCATGATCTCGCGCAGAGCGCGACTGTAGTCGCGTTCCTCATAGCAGTTCGCGATCAAGCCTGCGTTCCATGCCGCAGAGAATTCGGTGATTGCCGCAGCGTCTGGTGCAGACAGGCAGGCATCGAAGCGTTTCGTAATAAAGCCTGCGCAGCGGCTGGCGATATTCACGAACTTGCCTACGAGGTCGGAATTGACCTTTGCGATCATGTCGTCGAGATTGAGGTCGACGTCTTCCATGGTGCCGTTGGACTTGCCCGCAAAGTAGTAGCGCAGCCACTCCGGGTTGAGCTTCTGCTCAACGTACGAGCGCGCAGTGATGAAGGTGCCGCGGCTCTTGGACATCTTTGCCCCGTCTACGGTCAGGAAACCGTTTACACACAGCTGACTCGGGGTGCGGTAGCCGGCAAACTTCAGCATGGCGGGCCAGAACAGGGCGTGGAAGTAGAGAATATCCTTGCCGATGAAGTGGACCATCTCGGTGCCGCTGGCTTCAGCCCGTGTGGCATCGGTGAAATCTTCAACGTTAATGTCGCCGCGCTTCTGCGCCAGTTTGTTGAAGCTGGCCAGGTAGCCGATCGGCGCGTCGAGCCAGACATAGAAGTATTTGCCCGGTGCGCCGGGGATTTCAAAGCCGAAGTAGGGGGCGTCGCGCGAAATATCCCAGTCGGAAAGCTTGTTTTCCCCTTCTTCGCCCAGCCATTCCTTCATCTTGTTGGCCGCCTCGGCCTGCAGGCGGCGCGCGCCGGCCGCGTTGCTGCCACGCGTCCATTCGCGGAGGAAGGCCACGGCGCGTTCGTCTGACAGGCGGAAGAAGAAGTGCTCGGAGGTCTTGAGAATCGGTTTGGCGCCCGAAACCGCCGAGTACGGGTTCTTCAGTTCCGTCGGCGCGTATGCAGCGCCGCACACTTCGCAGTTGTCGCCGTACTGGTCGGCCGCGCCACACTTCGGGCACTCGCCCTTGATGAAGCGGTCGGGCAGAAACATTTCCTTGACCGGATCGTAGTACTGCTCGATCGAGCGGGTGTCGATCATCGCAGCGGTGTTGAGTTTGCCGTAGATGTCCTCGGCGTAGGCACGGTTCTCTGGGCTGTGCGTCGAGTGATAGTGGTCGAAAGCAACGCTAAAGTCGGTGAAATCGCGCAGATGTTCGTCATGTACGCGGTTAATCAGCGCCTCGGGGGTGATTCCTTCTTTTTCGGCGCGCAGCATGACGGGCGTGCCGTGGGTGTCATCGGCACAGACGTAATACACCGTATTGCCTCGCATGCGCTGATAGCGCACCCAGATATCGCCCTGAATGTATCCGACCAGGTGGCCGAGATGGATATCGCCATTGGCGTAAGGCAGTGCGTTGCTGACGAGGATCTTGCGGGACATGATGGCTTTGCTTGGATCGAAAGGTGAGAGTTTAGCAAAGCCGGCCGCCTATCCCGTTACCGGATGAGGTCGGCCGTACAAAGAATCGACGCCTTTCGGGGGCGTCGCCAGGCTCATTCGAGCGGGCGCAGGAAAAATTCCACTCTGCGGTTGCGCGCACGCCCGGCCTCGCGGCTGTTGTCGGCGATCGATTCCGCCTCGCCCTTGCCGTCGGCCGACATGCGGTCGAGCGCAATGCCACGGGTACGAAGGTACTCCATGACCGCTTCGCCGCGCCGGATCGACAGTTGCAGGTTGTACATCTCGCTGCCGACGCTGTCGGTATGGCCTACGATATGAATGGCTACGTCGGGGAAGCCATTCAGAGTCGGAATGAGGGTGTCGAGCGCGTGGGCCAAAGGTGCGCGAAGATCGGCGCTGTCCGAGCCGAAGCCGTTGGAGACCGGGATGCGGAGGTGCAGGCTGTTATCGGTCGGTGCGTCGACTTCGGCGCCGGCGATGTCGCCCAGCGCACCGTCGAGGCTCTGCCGCAGGCCCCGCCAGTCGATGCGGGGGCTTGGCCTGGGGGCCGGTGCCGTGGTGGATGTCGAGGTGCTGCCGCCCGTGGTACCCGGGGTTGCGCAGGCCGACAGTAGTGCTGCGCCGAGGCAAAGCGGGAGCAGAATGTGTTTGCGAAGGAAGTAGGATGTGTCGTTGAGCATGATTCAGTGCGCAGGTATGAAAAATGAATATTATCGGCCGGATCTTGTTAATCGGAAACCCTGACGTCGGAGAGGGTGAGTGAATGCCCGGTGTCCGGTATGATTTCGCCCGACCCCGCTGTTTTGCGGATGGACCGATCTTGAAGGAAGCTGACATGAGTCTGACCCAGGAAGCCGTTACCGAAGCACTGAAATCCGTCATCGATCCGAATACCGGAAAGGATCTTGTTTCGACACGCTGCGTTCGAAACCTGGTGGTCACGGGCGCAGATGTGCGTTTTGAGGTTGAGCTCGGCTATCCGGCAAAGAGCCAGCATGAGCCGATCCGGCAGATGTTGCGCGAGGCCTTGTCCGGCTTGGCGGGCGTGGGTCGCGTGGATATTGAGGTGTCCAGCAAGGTGGTAGCGCATTCGGTTCAGCAGGGGGTGAAGTTGCTGCCGGGAGTGAAGAACATCATTGCCATCGCATCGGGCAAGGGCGGGGTGGGAAAGAGTACCACTGCCGTGAATCTGGCGCTGGCCCTCGCCGCCGAAGGGGCCAGGGTCGGCATGCTCGACGCGGACATCTACGGGCCGTCACAGCCGCAGATGCTGGGCATTGGTGACCGTCGTCCGGAGTCGCTCGATGGCAAGACCATGGAGCCGATCGAGGCTTACGGTCTGCAGGCGATGTCCATTGGTTTCCTGATCGATATCGATACGCCAATGGTGTGGCGTGGCCCGATGGCGACTCAGGCGCTGAACCAGATGCTGAAGGAGACGCACTGGCAGGATCTCGACTACCTGGTGATCGACATGCCGCCCGGTACCGGCGACATCCAGCTCACTCTGTCGCAGAGCGTGCCTGTGACTGGCGCAGTGATCGTGACCACGCCGCAGGATATTGCCTTGCTCGACGCTCGCAAGGGGCTGAAAATGTTCGAGAAGGTCGGTGTGCCCATTCTGGGTGTCGTCGAGAACATGAGCATCCACATCTGTTCGAAGTGCGGTCACGAGGAACATATTTTCGGTGCGGGTGGTGGCCAGTCGATGTGTGACGACTATGGCATTCCGTTTCTTGGTGCCCTGCCACTCGACATACAGATCCGCCAGGAGGCCGACGAGGGCGCCCCGACGGTGGTATCTGACCCGGACGGGCGCATTGCCGAAACTTACAGGTCGATAGCCCGCAAAGTGGCGGTCAGTATCGCGGAGAAGTCCAAGGACATGACGCACAAGTTTCCGAATATCGTGATTCAGAATACCTGACGAAAATTTGCGCCGCTGCTTGCTTTCGCATCGGCGGCGCTTGCCCTAAACTACGCGGATTTTTCGATGCCGGACTCTCCGGCTGGCCGCACAGGAAATTTGCCTCATGTCCATCAAGTCCGATAAGTGGATCCGCCGCATGGCCGAACAGCACGGCATGATTGAGCCTTTTGCGCCGGATCTGGTGCGGGTCAATGAGGGCGGCAAGATTGTGTCCTACGGAACCTCAAGCTACGGCTATGATGTCCGGTGTGCCAATGAATTCAAGATTTTTACCAACATCAACTCGACCATCGTCGACCCCAAGGATTTCGACGCACGCAACTTCGTCGATTTTTCCGGTGACGTCTGCATCATTCCGCCGAACTCATTCGCGCTTGCACGCACGGTCGAGTATTTCCGTATCCCGCGCAGTGTGCTGACCGTGTGCCTGGGCAAGAGTACCTATGCGCGTTGCGGCATCATCGTGAACGTCACGCCGCTTGAGCCTGAGTGGGAAGGGCACGTTACGCTCGAGTTCTCTAATACCACCCCTCTGCCCGCCAAAATCTACGCCAACGAGGGCATCGCTCAGATGCTGTTCTTCGAGTCCGACGAAGTCTGCGGTACGTCGTACAAGGATCGTGGCGGCAAGTACTTTGGCCAGACGGGCGTTACCCTGCCAAAGATCTGAGTCTGGTCGTGAATGAATGCAATGAACAGGGCCGTCTGACGGCCCTTTTGTCTTTTCCGGACATGTCCGGTAACGAGCGGGAAATGATAGACGGGGTACCATCCTCGTTTGCCCGCAGATGCGCCGCGTTGGAGGCCAGAAGGATGCGATTCCATTTTCCGATCATCATCATCGATGAGGATTTCCGTTCCGAGAATACGTCGGGCCTGGGTATCCGGGCGCTTGCGAAAGCCATCGAGGGTGAAGGTGTCGAAGTGCTGGGTGTGACCAGTTACGGTGACCTGACCTCGTTTGCCCAGCAACAGAGCCGTGGTTCGGCCTTCATCCTGTCCATCGACGATGAGGAGTTCTGCTCTCCCGAGGCTGCGGCCGAGGCGATCTCCGGATTGCGCGCCTTCGTCGAAGAGATCCGTTTCCGCAACGCCGCTATCCCGATCTTTCTGCATGGCGAAACGCGTACTGCACGGCATATCCCGAATGATGTGCTGCGAGAAATGCACGGCTTCATTCACATGTTCGAGGATACGCCGGAGTTTATCGCCCGCTATGTTGTGCGCGAGGCGCGCAATTATCTCGAATCGCTGTCCCCTCCGTTCTTTCGGGCACTGGTCCATTACGCAGCGGACAGTTCCTACTCGTGGCACTGCCCGGGGCATTCGGGCGGTGTGGCATTCCTGAAGAGTCCTGTTGGCCAGATGTTCCACCAGTTCTTCGGTGAGAACATGTTGCGTGCGGACGTGTGCAACGCAGTCGATGAACTGGGTCAGTTGCTCGATCACACCGGACCAGTGGCAGCATCAGAGCGCAACGCGGCTCGCATCTTCAATTGCGATCACCTTTATTTCGTCACCAACGGGACATCGACGTCGAACAAAATGGTCTGGCACACCACGGTTGCGCCAGGGGACATCGTGGTGGTTGATCGCAACTGCCACAAATCCATCCTGCACTCGATCATCATGACGGGGGCAGTGCCGGTGTTCCTGACGCCGACGCGAAACCACTACGGAATCATCGGGCCGATCTCCCTCGAAGAATTCTCGATGGAGACGATCCAGCGCAAGATCGAGGCCAATCCGTTTGCGCGCGAGGCCAAGAACAAGAAACCGCGGATCCTGACCATCACCCAGTCGACCTACGACGGCGTTGTGTACAACGTCGAGACCATCAAGGAGATGCTGGACGGTCAGATCGACACGCTGCATTTTGACGAGGCCTGGCTGCCGCATGCGGCGTTCCACGACTTCTATGGGGATTATCACGCCATCGGCGAGGGGCGGCAGCGCTGCAAGGAATCGATGGTGTTCTCCACCCAGTCCACGCACAAACTGCTCGCCGGCCTGTCACAAGCTTCGCAGATCCTGGTGCAGGACTCGGAGACCAGGAAGCTGGACCGCGATGTCTTCAATGAGGCCTATCTGATGCACACCTCGACGTCGCCACAGTACGCGATCATCGCCTCGTGCGACGTTGCGGCGGCAATGATGGAGTCGCCGGGAGGCCCCGCGCTGGTGAACGAGTCGCTATCCGAAGCGGTGGAGTTCCGGCGCGCGATGCGCAAGGTGGACGCCGAGTTTGGTGACGCAGACTGGTGGTTCAAGGTCTGGGGGCCGGAGTACCTTGCCGAAGAAGGTCTGGGTGAGCGCGAGGACTGGATGCTGAACGCCGGCGATCGCTGGCACGGTTTCGGGGATCTGGCGCCGGGCTTCAACATGCTCGATCCGATCAAGGCGACGATCATCACGCCGGGACTGGACATGGAGGGCGACTTCTCCGATCACACGGGGATTCCCGCTGCGATCGTGACCAAGTATCTGGCCGAGCACGGCATTATCGTGGAGAAGACCGGTCTGTACTCCTTCTTCATCATGTTTACGATCGGTATCACCAAGGGGCGCTGGAACACCATGGTGACCGAATTGCAGCAGTTCAAGGATGACTACGACCGCAATCAGCCCCTGTGGAGAGTGATGCCCGAGTTCATCGCCAAGCACCCGCTCTATGAGCGTGTCGGGCTGAAGGATCTGTGCAACGAGATCCACTCCTTCTACAAGGAGCGCGATATTGCGCGGCTGACCACCGAGATGTATCTGTCGGACATGGTGCCGGCGATGAAGCCGACCGATGCCTTCGCGAAGATGGCGCACCGTGAGATTGATCGCGTGTTGATCGAGGAGCTTGAGGGGCGTGTGACAGCCATACTGCTTACGCCATATCCGCCGGGTATCCCGCTGTTGATCCCCGGTGAACGCTTCAACGCGACAATCGTGCGCTATTTGCGCTTCGCGCGCGATTTGAACGGTCGTTTTCCCGGATTCGAGACCGATATCCACGGCTTGGTGAAGAGCGAGGATGGCCGCTACTGTGTCGACTGCGTCCATCTGGACTGAGTCGCAGCGTTATTCGAGCAAGTCAGCAAAAGGGCCGCATCTGCGGCCCTTTTGCTGTCCAGTGTTTGTTCAGTACTTTCGCCGGTATTCGACGAAGTCGAAATCGTGCTGATTGTCTGCGTCCGACTTGCACGCGGTGCGGCTGGTTTCAAGGAAGCGCTCGCGGTCGAAAGCGGGGAAGTGTGCGTCACCCGTCACGTCGGCAGCAACTTCTGTCAGCATTAGCACATTGGCCATGGGCAGCAGCTGTGAATAGATATCTGCGCCGCCAATCACGAATACCCGTGGCATGCCCTCGAGCGCACGTAGCGCGCTGGCGGGATCGGGGTGGACTTCGGCGCCTTCTGCAACGTAGTCCGGGTTGCGCGTAATGACCACGTTGCGACGTCCAGGCAAGGGGCGGCCGAGTGACTCCCAGGTTTTTCTGCCCATGAGCACTGGGTGCCCGGTCGTGGCCGCCTTGAAGTGCGCAAGGTCGGCCTTCAGTCGCCACGGGAGTGCGTTCTCGCGGCCGATGACTCCGTTGCGGGCGACTGCAGCGATCAGTACGATTTCGGGTGTTGTGCTCATATTGCGACCGGTGCCTTGATGTGTGGGTATGGGTCGTAGCCGCTTAGCGTGAAATCTTCAAAGCGGAATGCGAACAAATCCTTCACCTCGGGGTTGATCGTCAGTGTGGGCAGGGCGCGAGGCGTGCGGGAGAGCTGTTCTTTGGTTTGCTCGAGGTGGTTGAGGTACAGGTGGCAGTCCCCGCCGGTCCAGATGAAGTCGCCTGGTTCGAGGTCGCAAACCTGTGCCACCATGAGCGTCAGCAGCGCGTAAGACGCAATGTTGAAGGGAACCCCGAGAAAGATGTCTGCGCTGCGTTGGTACAGCTGGCACGAGAGTTTGCCGTTCGCAACGTAGAACTGGAACAGGGCATGACATGGCGGGAGCGCCATCTGGTCGACTTCGCCTGGGTTCCACGCAGAAACCAGGTGACGGCGGGAGTCGGGGGTGCGCCTGATGGCTTCGATCAGATTTGAGATCTGATCAATACTGCGGCCATCTGCGGTTTCCCAGCGTCGCCACTGTTTTCCGTATACCGGGCCGAGGTCGCCCCGTTCATCTGCCCATTCGTCCCAGATCGAGACGCCGTTTTCCTTCAGGTAACGGATGTTCGTGTCGCCTTGCAGGAACCAGAGCAATTCGTGGATGATCGAGCGGGTATGAAGCTTCTTGGTCGTGAGCAGCGGAAAGCCCTGGTGGAGCGGGAAGCGCATCTGCCATCCGAAAACGGACAGCGTGCCTGTGCCGGTCCGATCGGTCTTGCGATCGCCATGCTCGAGCACATGCCGCATCAGGTCGAGGTATTGGTTCATGGCAGTTTCCGGTTAAAGTTCCGGATTCTACCCGCTGGCGGACTGATTGTCGGCAGCGAGGTCTTGCACACTTTGTGACAAATGGGTATGTATGCGAGTGACGGTATTCCGCGCGCGGTGCATGATGCGCATGGGCAGGTCGTGACGCAGGAATGCATGCTTGCCGATGGCGCTGGAGGAGAGGCAGTGAAAAGCAGGGGCGACATCTTCGATTTTACCTTGGGAGGGAGGCGCACGCGGAATCGCGATCCCGTTGCTGCCGTCAAGGAAGCTGCACAGGTGCTTTGTGTCCAGTTGCGCCCCGAGCATTTGCCCGCCGATGCCTCGGTCGAAATCGCCGCGTTCATCGACGATTTCTTCATGGCGATCAATGAGACTGTCCCGCTCAGTGTGGTCCGGAGCGATGACCTCAATTCAGCTGCGGACTGGGGGCAGTGGATCGGGGCCGTGCGCGAATCTGTTGGAGAGGTGTTTTCCGCCTATCAGGCTTTTGTGGCCGGGCAGGACGACAGACTGACCCCGGACGTGTCGCTTGGGCTCGCCCGAATCGCCGCTCAATATGTACGCTGGGAACTCGTTGATCGTCACGTCCCGGATGCTGATGTCTGGGCACTGTTGGGGCAGTTGTTCGTAGACTCGGTTGAAGCCGCGAATGTCCAGGCGAGTGCGGACGATGGTGGCGTGGTCCGCGAGTATCTCCGTGCTATCGCCTATCAGTCGGCTGCGCTCGACCAGTTGCCGCAGGCCGGGGCTGTGGGGGTGTGCCGCCTCGTCGATCTGGTTCTGCCATTTCTGGTGATGCGGCTCGGTGATCCGCAAGGCGCCCTCTATGCGGTGAACCCGCCAACGTCTCCGATACCGGTCCGACTGTCGCGTGCTTTCGCAGCGCCTGGCTGGTACTTTCATCCAGCAGGCGCAACCGAATTTCTCGCCGAACTTCATGGGCAGTTGATCAGGGGGGTTCTGCCGCCGGTGCTTGCCGGCCATGATCCGCGCCTGCTGCGGGATGCGGCCGTGCATCTGCGCCGCCATTGGTCGACTCGGCCGCCTGTAAGGCGCTTCCGGCGGCACCTCGTTGACGGACAGTTGCTTGTCGTGCGTGGATATGTCAACGTCAAGAGCCTGTTCGAGGCCAGGGGGGAACTGACCAACCGGGCCTGGCTTATTACCGATCTGAGTCGGGGGGGGGTCGGGGCGTTGATCTATAAAGAAGAGGCTGAGTCCATCCCTGAGTCTGGAGAGTTGATTGCGTTTCGCCCTGCGGACGGGTCGAACTGGCATCTGGGTGTCGTCCGCCGTGTGCGTTTCGCAAAGAATGATGCCGAGGTTGGTATCGAAACGCTGTCGGTCCGTCCTGAATTGGTGAGGGTCGATGATGGGCGCGTCCCGACAGATCTGTTTTTTTGTGACCCTGTGCAGCGGGGCGAAGCAGTTCGTGTCATCGCTCCCGTGGGGGTGCTGCGTGAAGGCGCACCCCTGTTCGTGAATGCGGGGGGGCATGTATCTAAGCTGAAGCAACTGGAAGGATTGATGTCAGGGCAGGGGTTCGAGCTTCGTGCCTATCAGGCTCTCTGAACCGTTCTGAGTGAATCGAAAGGGTAATTTCGGTTTATTTTCACTTTCCCCTTGTATTAGTTTTTGGGTTGTCTATAATGCGCACCTCTTCACCGCGAAACGCAGTTGGCGAAACGGGGTGGAGGCAAGAAAGCGGTTGTTTTTGCAGAAGTT
>Ga0172382_10004020_pt1 | contig 22801 bp, 24 predicted proteins | sample Leawel138RmetaG_FD_122245 | JGI IMG/M metagenome (GOLD analysis project Ga0172382, IMG submission 122245) | Leachate microbial communities from a municipal landfill in Southern Ontario, Canada - Leachate well 138R metaG | ecosystem: Engineered > Solid waste > Landfill > Unclassified | place... | reverse complement strand
TTCTGTACAGGAAGGTTCCGGGCATCGAGCCGGACTGGCTCGACGGCGTTATCCGGGTCCGGTAGCCGCAGCGGCTGCCGATGGTTCTGCCGCGCGGGATAAAACGACTTCGTCGGGCGTGCGGGCTGGGCGGTTGCGTGCCCAGTAGCGAGTTGCCTCAGGCCTGCCAGACACCATAGCCGGCTTCACGCAGGCCGATCGCCAGTTCCACTTCCATCTCGCGCGCGCCTTCATACGGCATCGGGTTGTACATCTCGTACAGCTCGGGCATGAGTCGCAAACCATACTCTCGGACGAACCGGTTCGACTGGATGCCTGCCATGTGTTTATCGAAGCGTATATCCGGGTCCAGGCCCGTCATGCCGACGTAGACACATGGCTTGCCATATTCGTAGTCCGGATTGGACTTCTTGAATTTGGGCTCATCAAGAACGTCTTCCGAGAGCTCTACTACATAGACGTGGTAATGGTAGCGGCGCGCCATGGTGGCTCTCTGAGCGATGACTCTGGGTCAGGTGACTCTGGGTTACCGGAAAACAGTACACTGCCGCGCAGTCACCCGCTACGCCCGGTCCCCGGGTGTTCACGGTGACGCCTGGGCGACCACCAGCGGTGCCCTACTGCCCGGTACCTTTATCAAGTGTGTGGAAGGACCCATGCCGTGCCTGGGACGATGATTCGTGCTGCGTCGGCAGTATCCGCAGCAACGTATTGTCACGCATCACATAGTGATGGAACAGTGCCGCTGCGGCATGCAGGCCGATCAGATAGTAGCCGGCCGTGCCGATCGTTTTGTGGATCTCCTTCAGCGAGTCGTACAGGGCCTTGTCCTGACCGATCAGCGCCGGCAACTGCATGCCGAAGAAGAAAACCGGCTTGCCCTTGGCGCTGATGGCGATCCAACCGAGCAGGGGCATCCCGATCATGAAGATGTAGAGCACCACATGCATAGCTACGGCCAGGCGGTGCTGCCAGACCGGGATCGGGGGCTCGATGCGTGGTGCCGGTCCTGCGAAGGCGCGTGTCGCGAGGCGCACCGTAACCAGCGCGAGGACACTGAGGCCGAGCATGAAGTGCAAGGTCTTCAGGTTCGCCCTGAGCGTGCTGCCCTTCGGAGCGATGTCATGCAACTCGATCGCCATATAGACGGCGATTATCAACAGCAGCATCACCCAGTGCATGCCGATCGACAGCGACCCGTAACGGTCGGTGGTGTTTCTCCAAGTCATTGCTTCTCCCAAAAGGTTGCGTTGCCACCCCCGCCGAGCCGGCCATCAGGCGGCTACCGTGAGCCCGGAACCAACCGGTTCGGATCCACAGGCGGCCAAGGCCCACCTTGACGCGCGCTGGCGTTGCGCCGGGCGGTGCTCAACGAGTTGGTCGGAGTGGCCGGGTATAGGCGGCCATTTGCAGACGCCCGGGTCTCATGGAAGCCGCGTCGTCAGCGTCGAAATTATAGAGGCAGTCGCACGTTCGTTGCGACCGGGTGTACTTCAATCAGCAAGCTTTTAGTGCGCCAAACAGCTTGGAAATTGTGCCCTCTACGTACCCGCCATCTTCACAAATCAATGGGTTCAAATCGGTTCACACATCCCTGTGACAATCTGTAACAAAAGTGCAATTGCTTCGGCCTGTGGCTTATCCAGTCGGCCGTCGCGTATCGTCGCGGTCAAGCTGCGGATCTTGCGCGATGGCGCCTGGCGCCTGAAGGTCCACACGACTCAGGTATGCAACGCGTGGCAGCGTGCAGATCAGGCCTGGGTTCTGGTCTATGATATGGATGAACGGTATTCGGGCTCGGTACGCAGAGACTCCTCCGGCGGTCTGACCGTCACATCGGGATGCACAGGACATACGCCATGGCTTCGTCACACCTGACCCTGCTCGTGTTGACCGCAGCGGCGGCGCTCGCCACGAGCCAGGCCGCCCTCGCGCAGACAGCGGTCAGTCCGCCCGGCCGGTTGCTTGCGTCCAACTGTTTTCAGTGCCACGGTACCAACGGCAATGGATCCGGGTTCGATAAGCTGGCTGGCGAACCGGAACGCAAGCTGTTCAAAAAGATGAAGAAATATCAGTCCGGCGAAGAAGATGGAGGCATCATGGCGCCCCATGCCATGGGCTATAGCGATGCTCAGTTACACGAACTCAGCCAATGGTTTTCGCAACAACCACGCTGAAAGGCTTGAATCATGGATAGACGCTCATTTCTCCGGACCACGGCGGGTTTGGCCGTACTTCTTTCTAGCGGCATGGCCACCGCGGCCCCGCGCGCACCGAAGGCTCGCGTGCTGGTCGTTGGCGGTGGGATGGCGGGGGCCAGCGTAGCGAAGTACCTGCGCCTGTGGGGCGATGCGGTCGACGTCACGCTGATCGAACGCCAGGCGACCTACACCTCCAGCATCATGAGCAACCTGGTGCTCACCGGGCAGCGGACGCTATCCAGCCTGGCCTTCGGATACGATGTCTTGCAAGGGCGCTATGGTGTGAATCTGATCATCGATGACGTGGTCGAAGTCGACCCAGTCGCCACCTCGGTCAGGTTGGCGTCGGGCCAGCGGCTCACGGCGGATCGCATCATTCTGGCGCCCGGTATCGACTTCGACCCCGTGCCCGGCCTGGACGATGTCAGCCGGATGCCACACGCCTGGCAGGCGGGGCCGCAAACGACGCTGCTCGCAGAGCAACTGGCGGCGTTGCCGGCCGGCGGCGTGGTCGCCATCACGGTCCCGAAAATGCCCTATCGCTGTCCACCGGGGCCGTACGAACGCGCCTGTCTGGTCGCGGACTGGTTGCGGGCGAATAAACCGGGTGCCAAGCTGATTTTGATCGATGCCAATCCGGACATCGCGGTGGAGAAAGAGAATTTTCAGAGGGCCTTCAGCGAACTCTATGGTGACATCATCGAGTATCGCAAGGGCGTCGATATCACCTCGGTCGACCCAAGGCAGCTGACGCTGGCGACCAGCAGCGGTTCGGTTCGTGCCGACGTCGTCAATCTGATCCCGCATCAGCGGGCAGCGGCACTGGTGGTAAACGCCGGGCTGGCGGCTGAGGGGCAAGTACGGTTCGCACCGGTCGACGTGCTCAGCTACGCCAGTTCCATCGCACCGAAGGTGCATGTGATCGGTGATTCCTGCAAGACCACACAACCCCTGGCCGGCCAGATGGCCAATCAGCAGGCCAAAGTCTGCGCCGATGCACTGACGCGCATCTTCGCAGGCCATGAGCCCGATCCCGCCCCCGTGACCAATTCGGCCTGCTACTCCACCATCACACGCAGCGAGGCGGGCTGGATGACGGCGGTGTTTCAATATGATCCCGCGGCCCGCAGCATGAAACCGGTGGCCAAGGCGTCGGTCGCATCGAACGGGTGGACGCCTAAAAACTTCAAGCAGATGAACAAGTGGTTCGATGCGATCATGGCGGACACCTTTGCCTGAGGCGATGGACCAGGGTATCCACCATGAGCGATCGTGACTATACCGTCAGCCGCCGCACCTTCCTGAACCGGATGACGGTTCTGGGCGCACTGGTGGCGACGTATCCGGCCTCTGCGCTGGCGGCATTGCGCGAACAAGTGGCGGCGGCACCGGCCATGGATGACTGGTCGGCAGAAGATCCCTGGAAGACACTGAACGCTGTCCAGCTGCAGCTGTTTCCCGCCACTGCGACCGCGCCGGGCGCGGTCGATATCGGTGCGCTGCAGTATCTGCACGCTGCGATTGAAAATCCGCATGCGGACGGTGACGACGCCACTTTCATCTTCAACGGTGTCGGCTGGCTGAACGAACTCACGCAGGAAACCTACCAGCAGCCCTTTGCAGCGCTCGATGAAAAACAGCAGGAGGCCTCCTTGCACCAGATCGAGCAGAGCGGGGCCGGACGCAACTGGCTGTCGTTGCTGTTGACGTATCTGCTGGAGGCATTGCTCGCCGATCCCGTATACGGCGGTAATCCGGACGGCATTGGCTGGCGGTGGCTGGAACACCAGCCCGGCTATCCCCGACCGACCCGGGACAAGTTGTGGTACCAGGTCGGTGAGCGGGTGACTTTTCAACGCAAGGCGACCTAGGTGCAGCTAGACTGGGCGAAGCAGAAGCAACACGGGGTGGATCGAGGGCCGGGTGATGCGCGTCGCTGCGCTGAGCCGGAATTACGGTTGCAATTCAACCTACGCGACAGGAAGTTGAAGAGACGATGGCAAAAGATTTTGATGTGTGTGTGATCGGCAGTGGCGCGGGGGGTGGCCCGGTGGCCTGGACGCTGGCCGCCGCGGGTCACTCGGTGCTGGTGCTGGAGAAAGGCCCATGGCTGACGGAGCAGGATTTCTTCAAGGATGACCTGGCCTGTTGCCAGCGCAGCGTGTACACCCCGAAGCTCGCCGATGAGCAGCACGTGATCGAGGATCTCGATGGCTACGGCGACTGGGTCGGTGAAGCGACCTCCGTCTCGGGTTGGGATTTCTGGAACGGTAACTGCGTCGGTGGCTCGTCGAACTTCATGAGCGGGTTCTTCTACCGGCTCAAGCCCGAGGACTTTCGTCTGCGCTCGGAGTTCGGGCCGATCGCCGGCGCGAACGTCGTTGACTGGCCGATCAGTTACGACGACCTGGAGCCATATTACACGCAGGTGGAAACGCAGGTCGGGGTCTCCGGACGGGTGGTCGATCATCCCTTCGCCGAGCGGCGTTCCACGGCCGGGTTCCCGTACCCGCCCACACAGGAGCACCCGGTGTCCAGCCACATCGATGCGGCCTGCAAGACGCTTGGTCTGCACCCGCTACCGACACCGCGCGCGATTCTGACCCAGCCCCGGGATGAGCGCCGCAGTTGCGAATATTCCGGGTATTGCGGCAGCTATGGCTGCTCGTCGGGCGCCAAGGGCAGTTCCCGTGCAGCGCTGCTGGCGCGTGCGCTACGGACGGGAAATTGTCAGATCCAGCCGCACGCCAAGGTCTACAAGCTCAGCAGCGATGCCACCGGCAAGGTGGTTGCCGCGGAGTATTTCGACGCCGATGACAAACCGCAGCAGGTGACGGCAAAGATTTTCGTCGTCGCCTGTCAGGCGATCGAAACCAGCCGGCTGCTGCTGAGTTCTGTCGGGCCGAGACATCCGCATGGTCTGGCGAACCGCCACGGGCAGGTCGGCCGTAATCTGTTGTTCTCGGCCGGTGGTTCCGGCACGGGTGATCTGGTCTATGCCGATGTGGACGATACGGTCGCGGCGGCATTGAAAACGCGCGGCCCCTTCGTGAACCGCGGCCTGCAGGACTGGTATACCATCGATGACCAGGCCTTCGGCGGCCGCGCCAAGGGCGGTACGGTCGACTTTCTGTTAAGCCATCCCAACCCCATCGGCAGGGCGCTGGCGGAGAAGTGGGATGCTGATGGTCAGCTGGTGTGGGGCCACCGCCTGCAGCAGCGGCTGAAAGCGGTGTTCACCGAGGCGCAGCACCTGCGCTACGAGATTTTCTGTGACTGGCTGCCGACCGATGATTGTTTCGTCACGCTCGACGGCCGAGTGACCGACAAGTGGGGGACGCCGGTGGCCAAGGTGCGCATCGGTTACCACGAGCATGATCTGAAAGTGGGTCGCTATATCAATGCACGGGTCCAGCCGGTGCTGGCGGCGATGGGCGCGCAGAACATCCGTTCCAGTATCAGTGGTTCTCCGCCACAGAACCTGGTGGCCGGCGGTTGCCGCTTCGGCACCGATCCCACCACGTCGGTCCTGGACGCGGACTGCCGGGCCCATGATGTCGACAACCTGTATGTTACCGATGGCAGCTTCATGCCCACCGGCGGCAGCGTGCCGTATACCTGGACGATCTATGCCAATGCCTTCCGGGTGGCGGACCGGATCAAGGCCCGGCTCTAGGAGCCTGTCGGGCTTGTCCCGGATCGTGGCGATGAACACGGCCCCGGGCGACCGGCCGGCGACCCCAATGTCTCTGAACCGATTACTGGATATCCGCCATGACGACCGACGACTCTGTAAAACTCGACGCCGCCCACTTCGATGACATCGCCCAGCAATGGGACGACAACCCCGTCTTCCGGGAACGCGGTCTGAAGATTGCGCAGGCCATCCGCCAGACCGTGCCCTTGCGTCGGGACATGCGCACGCTCGATTACGGCTGCGGCACCGGCCTGCTTTCGTTTCCGCTCAAGGACGAACTCGGCGCGATGGTGCTGGCGGACAGCTCGAGCGGCATGCTCGATGTGGTGGCCAGGAAAATCGCTGCACAAGGTGTGACGAATATGACACCGATGAAGCTGGACCTGCTGACCGATCCACCACCGGCACAACGCTTCGACCTGATCGTCACTTCGATGACGCTGCACCACGTCCCCGATACCGGCCACATCCTGCGCGTCTTTTACGATCTGCTCGATCCGGTTGGTTACCTGTGCATTGTCGACCTGGACAACGAAGATGGGTCATTTCACGGCCCGGAGGTCGATGTACACCACGGCTTCGACCATGCCGAGCTGAGCCGGCACGCCGCACAGGCAGGGTTTGTCGACATTCAGTTTCAAACCCTGTTCAGTATCACCAAGGAACACGAGTCCGGCACACGAGACTATCCCGTTTTTCTGATGACTGCACGCCGGGCGGATGCGTAGTGCCACAAAACGTGGCGGCAAGGTACGCCGCCATGAGGAAGGCAATCACCACCCAGTTTATTTTTCTTTTCGATCAGCGTGACCTTCAGACCCGGTTGCATGGCCACACTGGCCACCACCAACCCACCGGCGCCTCCACCGACAATCGTCGAGTCACGCTTGGTCATAACCTATAGCTGGTGCTTGTTGGTACTGTCGGGGCCGCTTCAAAGTGGACGGTCAGGCCTAGTGAAACTGCTCGGCCTCCATTTCCAGATAGATACGGTAGGCATTACCACGGTTGCTGGCATCGAACGCCGGCAGATCCCGGTATTTTGACCAGTCGGTTTCCGCATAGGCCTGATCGAACGAGGTGAAATCGGCCACCGCCTTGCGCATGGCATCGCGTACGTAGTCGATGTACTCCTGGGTTTCGGTGATCGCCTCGCGGATATCCGTGGATGCCACCCCGTGCCCCGGTATGATGAAGTCAGGCGGCGGATCGAGCTTCAACAGGTAATCCAACCCTTGCAGCCAGTGATTGATATCGGTCTCGGGGCTGTCGAGGAACGGCACACGCCCCTTGTAGATGACATCACCGCTGAACAGTACGCCATAGTCCTTGACCAGCATGATGCTGTCACCGGGTGCATGTGCCGGCCCCAGGTGCTTGAGTTCGAACGTCACGCCACCCACCTTGAAGGTGGCACTGTCATCAAAGGTATGGTCGGGCGGCACGACCCGGGTATGTTCGTCCACCCAGGGGAACAGGGCCTCGCGGCGCTGGGCGAGGCGACGCTCCGCATCCTCACCCTGGGTCGAGGCACTGCCACCCGCATAGTTCTGCGTCAGCCGTTGTGCCCACACCGGTGGATTGCCGGCGTAGTCCTTGAACGCCTGCAGCCCGTAGATATGGTCGGCGTGGTAATGGCTGATGACGATCCGGTCGATCGGCTGGTCGGTGACCTCGCGGATGCGCTGCAGCAGGCGGTAGCCGAGCGCTGGCGTGCCCAATGCATCGAACACGACCACCCCGCCATCCGTGACCACGAACCCGGCATTCGAGGTATGCCCCTCGTTGACCGCGTCGGGTACGCCCGACTCGCCGATGACGTAGTAGACCGGCACACCAGGGGCCTGGTGCAGTTCGAACGGCAGACTGACGGCACCGTACGGTGTCTGCACCGGTTGTGCCGCCATAACGACGGATTGTGCCAGTACCAGCAGTAATGCCGGCACGGTTTTCCTAACGCATGTAAACATAGCCTTGCTCCTGTTGCAGCCGCACGATCTCGGCGTCCGCCATCGGTACCACTTTGACAAAACCGTGGATATCACCCGGTTCCAGGCCGTGACCTCTTGCGGCCACCTGGCACATCCGGAACTCGATGGGGCCGGCCAGCGTGAGACTTTGCGCGCGCTGCATCAGCTCACGGTACCGGTCGAGATGTTTGATGGCAAAGAACGCGATCTCATCGCCGTGGAGTACCAGCACGATCGACTGCTCGAACGGATCGGCCGCATAGAGATTGTTCAGGTAACTGACCCGGTCGAGTACGCCTGTGAACGCGTCAACACTGCCGACGGCAACATCGTAGACGACCTTCTGCGGCCGGTAATCGATCGATTCCAGTTGTGCCCTGCCCCAGGGCGCGGCGGCATCCCCCGCCTGGCAGACCACTGCCCAGGAAAACATCAGCAGTGTGAGCAAAGTCTTGCGGATGAAATTTGTCATTGTCCACCTCCCCGGTCTGCTGCGCGGCGCTGCACACTCAGCGGTCACTGACGTACGATTAGGTACACTATAGCGTTTCTGCGGTCGGACCGCGTGCACCGAGCTTCGAGCCCGTGAGTTGCACCCGCTCGATCACCCCGCGTACCAGGTCGGCGCGGTCGCTGCTGCCGTTGAAGGCCAGCACGACATTGGCGTCGGCCTCGTTGAGCCGCTGCAACGCCTCGCGCAAGGTTGCGTAGGTCGACACGCGCGCGAAGGGCGTGGCATGCGCGACGATCGAGTCGATGATGGTATGTGCTTCATCGGCGCCATCCGATGCTTCCGCAGGCTCATCGGGTGCAGGTAGCGACGGTGCCTGCACGAGTGCCTGCACGTTGTGCTCACGCGTGATCAGCAGCCACTCGGGCTGCGTTGCCAGCACCTGGGTGAGTGCCTCGGCACCCGCATCGGCATCGACGACGGCGAAGCGCGTGTTCATCACCGCGCTCACACCGGTGCGTTCGAGCGACAGTGCCACCGGATCGAACCGATACTCCAGGCCACGTCCGCGCAGAATCGCGACGAAGATCGAGTCCTGTCCGCACAGGCTGCGCGCCACGAGCAGTGCCGGGATCACCGCCGCCATGCCGGGGAGCAGCGTATTCGCGTTCGCCGTGAGTTCGAGGATCGCCATCAGCGCCGCGAGTGGCGCATGCAGGCTTGCGCCCATCATGGCGGCGACACCGAGCGTGGCATAAAAGGCCGCGGAGGCGCCGCTTTGCGGCATCAGCCAGCCGCCGACGATACCCAGTGCGCCCCCTGCGGTGGCGCCCATCACCACCATCGGTCCGATGAGTCCGCCCGGCAGGCCGAGCCCGCCGCACGCGACGGTGGCGGCGAGCTTGAACACTACGATCGTCACCAGCGCGAGCAGACCGAGGTCACCCAGCAGTGCGAGTTGCACGGTGTCGTAGCCCAGCCCCATGACCTCGGGTGCGACCAGCGCGCACAGCCCGGTGAAGACGCCGGCGGCCGTCGTGCGCAGCCACAACGGCAGGTGGCGCGAGCGCCTATCGAGGGTTTTCGTACCGTATACGTAAGCCGCGGCAAGGCAGCCGATGACGACACCGAGCAGTACGATATATGGCAGTTCGAGCAGCGACCCCAACTGCAGGTTCGGCACGGCGAAGGCCGGCGCGGGGCCGTAGACGAGGCGGCTTACCGCGGCCGCGCCCATCGCGGCGAGGATCACCGGCGCGAAGCCGACCAGTGTGTATTCGAGCAGCACCACTTCCATCGCGAAGACGACACCGGCGATCGGTGTATTGAACGAGGCGGCGATCGAACCGGCGACCCCGCACCCGACCAGCGTACGGATACTGTTGTTCGGCAGGCGCAACCATTGTCCGAGCAGGCTTGCGCTGGCCGCGCCGACGTGGATGACCGGCCCCTCGCGTCCGACCGAATGACCGCTGATGATCGATGCGGCACCACCGAAAAACTGCAGCACCGCATTGCGCCATGGCAGCCAGCCGGCATGCTGCGCGAGCTGCGCCATCACGTGGCCCGGACCGACCTGCCGTGAAGAGACGGACACCCACTGGAACAGCAGGCCGATCACCAGACCACCGACGATCGGCAATGCGAGTATCCACTGCCAGGTCAGGGCCTCGAAGTTCTCGGCGTCATCCATCCAGCCCACGCTCACCAGCGCGTGTTCTGTCAGCAGGCGGAATGCGACGATCACCACACCGGTCACGAGCCCGGCGAGCAACCCCATAACCGACAGTGGAAACAGCGCATCGGTGCGTGCCAGGGCGCTGCGCAACGCCTCGAGTGCGATGTGTGGACTCGTGTATCCGATGAAACGGCGTGTGGCAGGCGGCGCCACAGGGGGTGAGTCGGCAGATACACGGTCAGTCAAGATCGATCCCTCGCCGCGGTGCGGATGCTGGCGTAGCTGCAGTATAAACCGCCTTTTCGCCCGACAGCACCCCGCCTCCACTCCTGCCGACGCTCTGCGCGAGGATCGATCCGACGCTCGGGCCAGCCGTGGCCGCTGTCACGCCGCTGGCCGCGGGCGCTCCGATTGGACATCGATGGGTAATCCGGCCCGGCCGTACAGCTCACACGGGCGTGGCGTCCGGCACGGCGGTGGACAGGGGCAATGCCGCGGTCAGACGACCTCGGACTCCGGTGGTGAATGCTGCGGCCGCACATCCGCCCCGATCGCACCCGCCACCGCGTCCTCGACGTGTTCCAGCAGCACGAACTCGAGTTTGTCACGGGCCTCCGCCGGCACGTCCTCGAGATCCTTTTCGTTGCGTTTCGGCAGCATCACGGTCGTGATGCCGGCACGCAGTGCGGCGAGCACCTTTTCCTTTATACCGCCGACCGGCAGCACCAGTCCCCGCAGCGATACCTCGCCGGTCATCGCCACGTCGCTGCGTATCGGTTTCTCGGTGAGCAGCGAGATCAGCGCGATGAACATCGCGACACCGGCGCTGGGGCCATCCTTCGGTGTTGCGCCGGCCGGCACGTGCACATGAATATCGGTCTTGCCGAGCGCGTTGCCGGTCCAGGTCTTGGCGAGCGTCAGCGCGGCCTGTGCCGATTCCTTCATCACATCGCCGAGCTGGCCGGTGAGAATGAGTTTCCCTGCACCTGGTACCTGGCTTGCCTCGATGAACAGGATGTCGCCGCCCACCGGTGTCCAGGCGAGCCCGGTAGCCACGCCCGGTGTCGCGGTACGCAGCGCCACTTCGTTCTCGAACCGCTGCGCGCCGAGTATCGCGTGCAGGTCGGGCACGTCGATCGTGACCTGTGTGGCTTTGCCCTCGGCGATACGCATCGCCGCGCTTCTGAATGTAGCGCCGATTTCGCGTTCGAGGTTGCGCACACCGGCCTCGCGGGTGTAATCACCGACGATTGCCGCCAGCGCCGCATCGGTGATATCGGCCTGTTCTGGCGTGAGGCCGTTGGCATCGAGCTGACGTTTCACCAGGTAGCGTTTCGCGATCTCGATCTTCTCCTCCTCGGTGTAGCCCGGGAGCGAGATAATTTCCATCCGGTCGCGCAGCGGGCCGGGGATGGCGTCGAGCATATTGGCGGTCGCGATGAACAGGATCTGCGACAGATCGAAGTCGACACCCAGGTAGTTGTCGCGGAACTTCGAATTCTGTTCCGGATCGAGCACTTCGAGCAGCGCCGATCCCGGGTCGCCGTGAAAGCCACCGGCACCGAGCTTGTCGATCTCGTCGAGCATCAGCACCGTATTGCGGGTACCGGCGCGACGCATCGCCTGGATGATGTTGCCCGGCAGTGCACCAATATAGGTGCGGCGGTGACCGCGGATCTCGGCCTCGTCGTGCACGCCACCGAGTGATACGCGCTGGAACTTGCGCCCGGTAGCGCGCGCGATCGACTGGCCGAGCGAGGTCTTGCCGACCCCGGGTGGCCCGGCGAAGCACAGGATCGGGCTCTTGCCCTGCGGATTGAGCTTGCGCACCGCGAGGTATTCAAGAATACGACGCTTGATCTTCTCCAGGCCGTAGTGATCCTCATCCAGTACCTGTCGCGCCGTACCGATATCGATCGGCGGGGAGTCTTCTTCCTTCCATGGCAGCTCGGTCAGCCATTCGAGATAGGTGCGCAGCATCGAATTCTCACCGCCACCCTCCGGCATACGCTCCAGGCGCTTCAATTCCTTACGCGCGTGCTTGAGCGTTTCCTCCGGCATGCCGGCGGTTTCGATCGCCTGTTTGAGTTCTTCGATCTCGGCGCTGGTATCGTCATCCTCGCCGAGTTCCTTCTGAATCTGTCGCATCTGCTCGCGCAGCACATGTTCGCGCTGCCGCTGATCGAATTCCGCGCGGGTCTGGTCGCCGATCTTCTTCGACAGCTTGAGCACGCCCACGCGCTCGCCCAGGCGTTCGAGCACCTTGTCCATGCGCTGTTGCAGGTCGAAGGTCTCAAGCAGATCCTGCTTTTCCTGCGGCTTCACGTCGAGGAAATTCGCCACCATGTCGGTCAGCAGGGCCGGTGACGTCATACCGCCCAGCACGCCAGCGAGTTCGTCGGGTGCGTCGGGCAGCAGCCGGACCGCTTCGACCGCCTGTTCCCGGAGTTGCAGCAGGCGTGCCTCGATCTCGGGTCCGCTGTCGTCGACCGTATCGATCATGGCCACGCGCGCGACGAGAAACGGCCAGCCGTCCAGGAATTCGAGCACGCGAAAGCGCGTGATTCCCTGCACAACGAGATGATGTGACCCGTCCTGGCCGGTGATGTAGCGCACGACCTGGCCGGCGGTACCGACCCAGTAAAGGTCATCGGGACCGACGTCATCCGTCTTTGGATCACGCTGGAGCAGAAACCCTATGCGACTCTCGCTGCGAACCGCCTCCTGCGCCGCGGCGACCGAGACCGCCCGACCGATGGCGATCGGTGTGATCACGTCCGGGAAAAGGACCATGTTGCGGGTCGGGATCAGGATCAGTGCGTCTGTCGGCAGCGGCTTCATGGTCGTGTCGTCACCACCCGGCTGGGTCGCCGGCGTAGCGGCTTGCGGCACCGTCGCGTCGGCCCGCGGCGTTGCGCTACCGTTTTTATCCTGGCCGGAAAGCAGGTGCAATCTGGAGCTGAAAGTCATCGCGTTTCCTTCCGTTTAGTGAAGGTCAGGGTGAGGCAGCCATTTGCCAGCGTCTTACCGGTCAGTTCCAGCGCGCGCAGCGGCAGCGCGATACGTCGCTCGAAATGCCCATAGGGGATCTCGAGGCGGTGAATGCGCACCGACCGGGAACACGCCGGGAACGTGCGTAGCGCCGAAACGGTCAACACGCCGGCCTCGAGCGTGACGACCACGTTCTCAGGGGCGGCGCCCGGCAGCGCGACGCTGACCATCAGCGCATCTTCGGCTTCGATCACATCCATCGGCGGTTCCCAGGAGGGGATCGCCGTACGGGTCACGGACGGGCCAAAGAATTGTCGGTGCAGACGCTCGGCCTGATCCATCAGATCAAGCGCTTCGTGCCACATCCAGTTGTAAGCGTCACGGGAAGTCATCGGCTGGCCTATGGTCTACGGGTATCCCCTGACATGGGGGCAGGATAGAGACATTTCAATCGGCAACCCACCGCACCTCGCGGCTTGCCTACCATCAGGAGAATAGACTGTTCTGAGCAGATATGTCCTCGCGGCCCCCCAACCGGAGCGACCCGGTCGGTCGATTTTGAGACGCCAGTGACTACACTTCTAGACATTCGCACTCGCCATGCACTATCCGGCACCCACGACGCGGTATATCCGGCGCGTACCCGGTCGGTGTTGCCCAACGGACCGTTCGGGTAGCTGAATAAGTGCGCACTGGTGTGCTCATCGGGAGCAGACAATGGCTGAACCATCCTCGCTACTCTCCGTCGATCGACCGCTCGTCGTCGGTAAGGCACGCATCGAATCGACGATCGAAAGCGACACCGCCTGGACGCGGCTCATCTACGTGTACCTGGCGTGCTCCACGCTATGGCTGCTCGTCGGGACGTTGGTCGGTGCCTATCTGAGCATCAAGTTCACGGCGCCGGATGTGGACCATATACACTGGTTGTCGTTCGGGCGCCTGCGGCCGGTGCATACCAATACCGTCTTCTGGGGCTGGACATCGCTGGCGATGATCGCGCTGGTGCTCTACGTGGTGCCAAAGACCAGTCAACGGCGGCTCTACAGCTTTCCACTGGCCTGGACCAGCCTGATCCTGATCAACCTCGCCGTCATCATTGGCGATCTCTGCCTCATGGGCGGCATCAACAACGGTGGTCAGGAATATCGCGAATACATCTGGCCGGTCATGGCGCTATTCGCCGCTGGCGTCGTGCTGACTGCCTACAACCTGATTCGCACCATCGCCGCTCGCGGGGTTGAGGAAATCTACATCTCCAACTGGTACATCATGGGTGGCTTCCTGTGGACCAGTGTGCTGGTGACCATCGCCTACCTGCCGTTCTATCAGCAGAACGGCATCAGCGAGACGGTCATCCAGGGCTACTACATGCACAATGCCGTCGGCATGTGGTTCACACCGATCGTGCTGGGCCTGATCTACTACTTCCTGCCCAAGCTGCTGAATAAGCCGATTTATTCGTACTCACTCGGCGTCCTGGCGTTCTGGACCCAGATGGTGTTCTACACCCTGATCGGGGGGCACCACTTCGTTTTCTCACCGACACCGTGGTCGTTACAAACGCTGGCTATCATCTTCAGCGTCGGGATGCTCGTGACGCTGGCCGCGGGTACCGGTAATTTCCTGCTGACCATGAAGGGCAGCAGTCGCACCATCGCGCGCAGCTACAGTCTGCCCTTTATCCTGGCAGGTGTGATCGGGTACTTCCTGTGGTCGGCACAGGGGACCTTGGAAGCGCTGCGTTCACTGAACCTCGTCTGGCATTTCACCAACTACACGGTCGCCCACTCGCACCTGACCATGTATGGCTTTGTCGTCTTTCTGATCTGGGGCTGCATCTACGGCCTGATGCCACGCATGACCGGGCGTGAACCCTCGCATCTGCTGGCCGGGGTACATTTCTGGTTCGCCCTGCTGGGCTATCTCATCTACACCATCGCGCTGATGGTGGGTGGCACCCTGCAGGGGGTGAGCTGGATCCTCAATGCGCCGTTCATCGAATCGGTGCACCTGATGGAACCGTTCTGGCTGTGGCGCGCGGTGGGGGGTACGATGATGTTTCTGTCGCACCTGATTTTTGCCTATAACCTCTGGCGGATGCGGCCGTCTCATCGCGAGCGTGAGGTACCTGCGCCACAAGCGGAGGCGCTGGCATGAGCTTCCACAAAAACCACTGGTTGCTTTTTTCCGTCATCTTCTTCGGCTACATCGCACTGTCCTGGATCGCCGGCATCGGCCCGGCGATCTGGGTACAGAATCATACCCACCCGCTACCGGGCGCCGAACCGATGTCGCCGCTGCAGCGGCACGGGCTCCACGTGTATATCGCCGAGGGCTGCGTCGCCTGCCATACGCAACAGGTCCGACCGCTGCAGATGGACGCGGTCTGGGGACGCCCCTCGGCGCCCGGCGACTACGCCTATGTGAAACCGCTGGATGTCTGGCACCCCTACGCCCCCGCCGTTCTCGGCAGTGAACGTACCGGTCCGGATCTCACCAGCATCGGCGCCCGTCAGCCGAGTGAGGTCTGGCAGTACATCCACCTGTATAACCCACGTGCGGTGAGCCCGGAGTCGATCATGCCGGCCCACCCCTGGTTATTCGAAGTCGTCGCCACACCGGCCGCGGACGCGGTGGTCGTGCCGCTACCGCCCGCCTATGCCCCGCCATCGGGCACGGTCGTGGCGACCGCCGACGCGAAGGCCCTGGTCGCCTATTTGCTGTCATTGAAACAGGTACCGTTGGGGGCGGCAGGCGGAGACGGGAAATGACCGGGCTGCCCGCACAGACCGGTCTGCAGACGCAGACGGACGTCGATTTTTCCACTTCGGTGCAGGGCCACCCCATGGCCGCCGACGGACCGGACGGTCCGTTCGATATCGCCCTGGTCGCAGCAGGCGTCATCATTGTCTTGCTGGTCTGTGTCTTTACCGTCAGATTTCTGATCAGGCCGCAGGAAGACGACCCCAACCATATCAAACGCCAGATTTTGCGGGACGACTTCTGACGCCACGTCCCGAGGAGTCACCATGGCCGAAGGCAAACGGGAAAAAGAGGTCCGCCACGAGGTTCGCACGCTCGTCTATCTGGATGACGAAACCGAACCGTTGCTGAGCCATCGCCCACCGGTGCGCTTTGAGCTCGATACCTCCCGGCTCGAGGACGGGGCCCACCGGCTGCGGGTGGAGGCCTACGATTCCAGCGGCCGGAAGGGGGTGCGGATCATCCACTTTACCGTCCGCAACGGCCCGGGCATTGCCATCAACGGCGTGCGCGACAACGACGTGCTCGAAGGCAAGATCCCCATTCTCATCAACTCCTATGGGGGCGCCGGCGAGACGCAATGGGAGCCCTCGCGGGCGGAGACACCGGCACCCATTCCCTCCTGGGCCTGGGTGCTGTTCATCGTCATTGTCGCCTTTGGCGTATTTTACGGGGTACAACTGTGGAGACCGCCACCCGACTTCGCGACCACCCCGACCTATGGCCCCGTGGCGCTGAACCACTCCCAGTCGGCCGGTGTGTCGACCGCCGCTGGCAATGCCGCGACGGGCGCGGCACAGCCCACCGGTGCCACCGATGGCGATGCCGCCCTGGGCGCGTCGGTGTACAGCAACAACTGCGCCTCCTGTCATCAGGCGACGGGCTTAGGCCTGCCCGGTGTCTTTCCGTCGTTGGTGGGAAACCCTGCGGTCATCGACACGGATCCGACCACCCACATCGACGTGGTGCTGAACGGCCTGCAGGGAACGGTGATCGACGGGGTACAGTACGCCGCGCCGATGCCACCGTGGGCCGACCAACTGAGCGATGCGCAGATCGCGGCAGTGATCAATCACGAACGCAGCAGTTGGGGAAACAACGCGCCGAAGGTCACGGCAGCGGACGTGGCAACGCTACGCGCGGCGCACTGATCGCCAGTGATGCATTTCAGTGCTGCGCATATCCGCTACTCTGGTGGAAAAATGCAGACGCTACGGCCCTATGCGTCCGCCAGGAGGAATGAGCCTTTATTCTTACCGGCAGCCACAAAGCGCTGTTCAAAATCATCCACCACAGACGCCGTGACAGAATCCCTGGTCAGCAGTGCCTGACCCCAGCGATGCACGCGAGCCGGCATCAGGCCTGCCAGTGCCTCATGATGCCTGCGGAGGATTTCAAAGCGCATGAAAAACGGGGCATAGGCCGTATCGACCAGGGAGAAATGGTCTCCCATGAAATAAGGGCCATCCCCGATTACCGGCTCAAGACGGGCCAGCACCCCACCCAGGACCTCACACTGCTGCCGAAAACCGTCTTCATCCTTCGCCATGATGGTCTTATACTGCTCGACCAGCAGATTGGATCCATACTCGATCCAGCCCCGGTGTTTGGCGCGCGCCAGCGGATCTCCCGGATGCAGGGCCGGCGGATACACTTCATCCAGATACTCATTGATGATGGCCGATTCAAACAGCACCTCATGGTCCACTTTAAGCAGTGGCACCTTGCCAAGCGGTGAAATATCCTTGAACCATTCGGGGGGATTTTCCAGATCGATATACGTGATGTCGAACGCGATACGCTTCTCTTTCAGAGTGATCACCGCACGCTGTACAAACGGACAGATGACGAAACTAACCAGCTCCAGACTCATGACAAACCCCCGGTATGGCGAGTGGCTCCCAGCAATTGATCAGGTGGCTTCCATCGCGAAGCCAAAGAACACTGCCTGTGAACCCTCGATTGTGGAATCTTTATCGAGACGATACTGACTTTTGTTCAGTGAGCGTATCGGAAATGATGCTACCCTGCCCGGCAGGGATGAGATCAAGTATAGAACAGTAGAGATGCCAATACTTTATTGTGTCTGATCGGACGGATGCACAACCATGCCCAACGAACATTCCGATAGCCCCCGTAGCGCGCGCCACTACGAAAGGCGCCTGCATCGGCACCGCCGACTTTACTGGCAGGTATCGCTGCCGGTCCTGGCCGTGCTGATCGCAGGCTATGCGCTGGGGTATTTTCTGGAGGCCCTGGTGCTCGCCGTCCTGGGTCTGTTGGTCGTGCTGCTGGTCATGCTGCGTGAAATCATCGATGTGCTGGGGTATCTCGGCAGCTTGCAGCGTGATGCGGCCGTGGCGCGCGAAGTGCTGCGCGGGGAACCGTCCGGGGCCGGCGACCGACCGATCGCACGCGCACCGGATTAGACCATTGCAGCGTGGCGCACCGCCCGCATCCCAACGGCAACCGGTCTAGGCCGGCAGAAAGTCGATCGGATAGGTGATCGTCACCACGTCGACGTCCTTGGCCCCGAAGTCGAACATCTTCACCCGCGCCACCACCCGGCCACCCAGCTCCGCATCGGCAAGTTCGCTGCTGACCACGGCGCACTCGGTCACCCGGCCGTCAGGCGAGATGGTCAGACGCAGCACGAGCTTGCCCTGCAGGGTCGGGTTGCTGCGCAGGGCGCGGTTGTACATGCTGTAGATCGCACCCTTGTTGCGATCGAACACCATCTGGATCTCTTCGATACTACGTGCGGCCTGACGCGACTTGCCTGCCGAGGGCGCCGCGTTCGAGCGTGCGGCATCGGTTGCGACCGGGCTGGCGACGCGGGTGGTGCCGCGCTGGGCCAGCCCGACATCCCCGGTGTCGCGACTGAGCCGGCTGGTGTCGATCCCGGCCGAGGCCGCAGCGACCTTGGAGGTCAGCAGCGCACGCTCGGTGCGCGTCGCCGTCTTACCGGCCTCCGAGACACGCGCGTTGTCGCGCAGTTTGTCGAGCCTGGGATTGTCGCGCAGGTCCGCCAGACTGTCGCTGAACGCCAGTAGTCCGCTCTGTGCCGCCTTCTTGCGCGCGGCATCGGGATCGGGTTTCGGGGCCGGCACGCTTTTGGTCGTAGTCTTTGGGCTGTCGACCTTGGGCTTGGGTGTGGGTTTGGGTTCCACCTGGCGATCCGGTTTCGGTTCGGGCTTGGGCTGGGGCTGTACCTCGACGACCGGTTGCGGCGGGGGGACGACCTTCGGTTTGGCGGGCGCCGGCCGTTCCAGAATGAGTCTCGCCAGGCGTGGGGGCAATACCTCGACGGCCTCCGGTTCCGGCTCCGGCAGGGGCAGGTAGGGTGCAATCACGCTCAGGCACAGCAAGACACCGCATACGCCGATCAGGATGCGGCGGAAACGGCGCTCCTCCTCGGCGGTGGCCATCCAGGGTAGATTGAGCGTATGCAGGGCGGCACTCATGGGTTCAGCCCTTCCCAGCCGGGCGCTGCAGTACGGCCAGCGAAACCTGCCCGAAACCGGCGTCGGCGCAGGTCGCCATCACCCGTTTCAGCAGCGCATAGGGGATCTCCTTGTTGCCCATGATGGTGATCTCGCGCCGGTCAGGCGTGACCGATGCATCGGCGCGCAGGATACGCGCCTCCTGTTCGGCCAGTGCCGCCTTGAGCGCGGGCACTACGTGGTCCTCGCCGGCCAGCGCCGCGGTGACGCTGGCGACTTTGTGCCCCTGCACCAGGATGTCGGACTCGGTCACCATCACCACGACGGTCTCGCGTGGCTTGTCTTCGGCAACCGACTCCGGCAACTGCACCGCGCGCGTACTCGGCAGGATTTCACCATCCGAGGAGTTCACCAGCAGGAAGAACACCAGGATGGTGAAGATATCCATCAGCGACACCAGATTGAGTGCGCCACCGCGCCCCCAGCGTTTGTGGTGACGCTCCATGCGTTCGGCGCGGCTCGACATCTTCATGTTCAACGACCTCCGGCGGCGGCGACCCGCGCCCTCGCGGGCGGGGCATCACCGATCGAAATCTCGGGAAACAGCTCGACCTTGACCGCACTGCCGGCCACCACGGTCGTGGCGATGCGCACCGCATCCATGACCTGCACCAGCGCGTCGTATTCGATCTCGGGTTCGAGCAGCAGGGTCACGTCCCGCTCCTCGGGGTAGCGCGCCTTGATCAGCTGCAGCAGCTCCGCGAGCTGTACGTAGTCGTAGCCGCTGTCCAGCGCAGCGATATGCCGGATCAGACCGCCGTTGCGGTCGCCCACCTCGACGCCGTCCTTGCGCAGCACCACTTCGAGGTCGAAACCCTGCGGTGGTGACGTGGCCCCGGCTGCAGCCCCGGCCGGCAGCGTCAGCTCCAGGATGGCGATCCGCGAGAACACCGCCGTGATCAGCAGGAACGGCACCAGGATCACCATCAGATTCATGAACGCGGTGACATTGATATCACCGGGGTCACGCGTGGTGGTGCGGCGGCGCCAGCGGCGGGTCATCATGCCGCGCCACCACCGACGCTGGCCTTCTCGGTCAGTACATTGAGAAATTTGACCGCAGCCATTTCCAGGCTGTCGACCAGTTCAGTGGTCTTGGTCTGCAACACGGTATAGATCAGCAGCAGCGGGATAGCGACCATCAGACCGAAGGCGGTGGTGTTCATCGCCACCGAGATGCTGGCGGACAACATGTCGGCCTTGTCTGCCGGATTGGCGGTGGCCACGGCGGTGAACGCCTGGATCAGGCCGATGATGGTGCCGAGCAGACCGAGCAGGGTCGCGATATTGGCGAAGGTCGCGATGTAGTGGGTGCGCTTCTCCAGCCGTGGTACGGTTTCCATCAGGCCTTCCTGCATGGCCACCTCGATGTCGTCGCGACGCCGTGCCGAGGCCAGGCGGCCCAGGCCGTAGCCGAGAACACGGCTGATCGCCGATTTCGACTCGCGGCTCACCACAATGGCCTGCTGATAATCACCCGCCGCCAGCAGTGGCATGATCCGGCCCCAGACGCGCCGGTTGGTCGCACGTGCCAGCGTCAGGTACACGTAACGCTCTATCGCAATGGCCATGCCGAGTGCCAACACGACGACGATCGGATACATGAACAGGCCACCAGACTGGAAAAACCCAACGATCGAACGGTAGATATCCATAGTCACTTCCCCCCAAAACGATGTGCTGATAACACCATATGAACCGGATTTACTCGGTTCCGTGAACTGAATCGTAATATCGCAACTCGCGCTGAAAAACCTCGCGCTGCACTGGCCCCAGGTGTTCGTTGAGCAGGCTTCCGGTCGGCAGGCCGGCGATATCGCCCAGCCCCGAGGCCTTCCACGGCACGATGGTCAGAGACTTCGGCAGTTCCTGGTTGCCAGTCACGGCCATCCCCTCGAGGTCCATGTCCTCGGCAGCCTGGCCGGTCGCGCCCAGTGCGGCGAGCAACAGCGACAGGGCAAGACGTCTATACATACTGATCAGAGCCTCGTGTCATTGCGTGCCCAGACGCCGCTGCAGCTCGGCGACCCACAGTCCGGCCTCGGCATCACCTTCCCCGGCCAGCCGCGCATAGGCGCGGTAGTGCTCCAGGGCCTGCACCGGCTGCTGCAGATAGATGTCGAGCAAGATGCCGATATTGCGGTGCGCCAGCGCGTACTCAGGATCGATGTCCAAGGCGGTCTCGTAGGCCTTGCGGGCGTCCGCGAACCGGCCGGCCTCGCGGTACAGCATGCCCAGCCGGTTGTGCGCCGCGGCATTGGCTGGCCGCACCGTGACCGCCTGTTCCAGGGCGGCGATGGCGTCCGCGCGCTGGCCGTCCCGGGCGAGCTGCAACGCCTGTCGGTACTCGTTCGACGCGACCGCCTGGGCGCGCACGGCGGCGGGATCGTCGCCGGTCCGGTTCGATGCGCAGCCGACCGTCAACAGACACAGCAGCAGTACGGCGGACCGTGTCTCAGCGGATTTCCGCGACATCGTCCTCCCCCCGTTCCTGTTTGGCATAGCGGACCGGCAGCAGCTGCGCGAGCTGTTGCAGACTCTGCCGTACCCAGTCGTCGTAGATCCCCTGCGGGATACGCGCGACATTGGTCTCGTGGATCTCGATGGCCTGTTCCTCGAAGGGGAATGCCTGCTCCTCCAGCAACAGGACATACTGCTCGGCCTCTTCCGCCGACAGATTGCCGGGACGTTCGGAGTCGAGCAGGGCCTGACCGAAATGGCGGTAGATCTCGGCGATGTGATAGGTCGCCGCGGTGGTCACCTCGGCGACGCCGTATTCGGCGGCGCGGGTGCAGGCCGCGACCGCCAGTTTGAGGTGGCGCTGCTTGCTGTCGAGGTGTTTCTTCAGCGGTGCCTTGAGCACGATGCGCCGATACGACTCGACGGCCGGCATGGCGATCTCCAGGGCGGCCCTGGCCGCCAGATAGCGCGTGCGTTCGCTGCGTTCGGTGGAGGGCGCCGCGGCTTCGTGTTGCACCAGCTCGGTGAGCACGGCCAGCCGCGCGGCCGGTGCGCCCGCTGCGGTGTGCAGATCCGCCAGCTGCTGGCGCGCCTCGGTAGCCGGTTCCAGCGGCTGCGGGAAGCGCTTGACGTAGTCGCCCCAGGTCTGGAGGGCCGGCACGGTCTGGTGCGACTGCTGATAGAGCTCGGCCGCCTGCCACAGGGCCTCGCGCTGCAGGTGTGGATCCTGACTGGCGTCGGCGACGCGCACGAATTCAGCCGCCGCCTGCCCGGTGCGTCCGCCTTCCAGGTAGGCGACTGCGAGCTTGCGGGTCACCTCCGGCTGCAACGTGTGATCGGGATGATGACGACGGAATGCCTCCAGTTGCGCCGTCGCGTTCGGCCAGTCACGCAGTTCCAGCAAGGCCGCGGCGGCATCGTAATCCGCCGTCGCCACGATCTCCGCACCGGGTGCGTTGCGGCGCACACGCGCGAAATGCGCGGCCGCAGCCGCCAGATCACCGCGGGTGCGTGCCTGTTCACCCTGACGATAGATGGCCGCGGCGAGGCGCTCGACCAGTGCCTGACGACCGCTCTCCTGCGC
>Ga0172382_10004019_pt1 | contig 22809 bp, 22 predicted proteins | sample Leawel138RmetaG_FD_122245 | JGI IMG/M metagenome (GOLD analysis project Ga0172382, IMG submission 122245) | Leachate microbial communities from a municipal landfill in Southern Ontario, Canada - Leachate well 138R metaG | ecosystem: Engineered > Solid waste > Landfill > Unclassified | place... | reverse complement strand
TTTCTCCTCCTGGAGTGGAATTTTCTGTGGAATAGTGGACCTATTTGAGGAAAATTTCGCTTCAGGAGGTGGAAAATGAACAAGTTTGGTGACCGAAGGCTGAATGTCCACAGGCCCTAGTACTGGCTGTCGATGTAGACGGTCTGTCCGGGGGAGTCCATTCTCACTTCGCGGTGAGTGGTGGTGCCGTCTTCCCATTCGACCCAGACGTCGTAGTATTCGCCGACCTGAGCACCTTCGAAGCGGCTTTCGTGCTTGTTGTACTCAGCGATATTCTCGTTGTACTGGCGGCTGCTGTAGTTGTTGTCCTTGTGGATGGTAACTTTCTTGGCCTTCACTCCGTCGCTGCGACCACCGGCCACTACGTTGAGATTGCCTTTGCTGGTTGAAGACTTACTACCGTCGGTGCCTTTGCCTTCGGAGCCGCCCTGAGCTGCCTCCAGGGCTTTCATTTCCATAATCTGCTTAAGAAGTTGATCGTAGATGGCTTCGTGGCGCTGCAGGTAGTCCGGATCGCTAGACAGTGGGATGTCGAAGCCCGGCATCATCTGGGCCATTTTGCGAGGGTCGGGAATCAGTCCGGGGTCGCCGGGGTAGTTGCCCAGGGAGACCGTGTCCATCGGGAAGGAGGGCAGGGTGGGGGTTGCTACCGGAGCCCCGTATCTGGCTGAGGCGAGGCTTGCCAGTTGGGCCGTTCTGGCCTTTTGGAGGGTGGCCATCGAGTTCATCAGTGCTGCGTCGTAATTCATCGCAGCTTGAGTATCCCAGAGCACCCCTAAAAAAATCTGAAAATTTTGTTAACCAGCCGCCACTTGAGTTAGAGAGTGCTCAAAATCGGCAAAAATCGGCAGGTAAGTCTGGCTGTGACTCATGACTTGCACCTCGATCAGATCGAACGCCCATAACCGCTGATCGAAATCGGAGCCTCCGATGGAGAGACGTTTCTGAAAATCCAGGTAGTACAGGAAGAGACCGATCGAGCTGGCTAACTGAAGGATCCGGGCCACCAGAGTTCCTTCGTGGATGAGCTGTTTGCCGATCACCAGGTTCTTGAAGTATCGGGTGAGGGATTCGCGAGTCTCCGGCTGCTCCGGGCGGAGAAAATTGAAAGATGGCATGGGGCCTCGCAGCAGCATCGAGCGGACCCGGTGCTCGTCCTCCAATAGCTCGAGCCCCCGAAACCCATCCTCATCTTCATCCAGTTGCTCGATGCAGGCCAGGGTGTGGACCGTGACCAGGCCATAGAGCGACAACGTTTCTTGGAGCAACTCTTCATTTTTGATCGGGGCGGTGAGGTCCCAGGTTGCGGCGGTCGCGCTCTGTTCGAGCAAGCGGGCGGCCACCAGTAAGAGGGCTTTCACCGGGTTGGCTTCGTCCCAACTGTCGAGCAGTTGTTGCTCAAGCTCCAGATAGGTTTGCCAACTCACGGCGTGGTCGGAAACCACCGGTACCTGGATGTCCTCGGACATGGGGGGACGGGCGTCTTCCCTCAAGGATCCCTCTACCACCGGCAGGTGCTCCTCCAGGGGTCTGCCTTCGTTGGCCAGAACAGCCGGGCAGGCGAACGATACTGAAAAGTAGCGACCGCCCGGAGTATTGACATTAAAAAATGGAAAGAGTTGGCAGATCTGAGGCTTACTCTCAAACCCCAGCTCGGCGTGGATGCTGCAACGATTTTCGACTAGAAAAACGCAGGACGAATCTTTCCGACGCCCGACCTGAATCGCCCCTTCGATCACCGGCAGCGGGGTGTAGCCTTCCTTGACCGCTTCCTGGAACCGTAGCGTGGATTCGATGGCCGGAATTCGTAGGGGCTTGACTTTGATTTTCCAGGGTATTCGACAGCCCTTGCCACACCCACGGCAGTCGTATCTTTGCTCGCTAAAGACTCTTGCACTCATCTTGGTTCAGGTTCGCTCGGCACGGAGGGTGGACCTTTGGTGACCGCTAACACCTGTGTCATGCGCGGTTGGCGAGAGCGTCTCAGAGAATTGTTGGTCCGAGAGCCGTCTTTGATTAGCCTCACTTTGCGCTGGTTCGGTTGGCTGGTGGCACTGGTCATCGTCTTGATGGGGGCAGCCCCGGAGATAAACCTGGGCGATGCTCCTCTGGTCCTGACGCTGACCGGTATTCTGCTTGTCTTGATGAGCCTGTACGTGCCCTATCTGCGGCCTCACATTTCCCCGAAACTAGAGGAGAAGGTTGCACTTCTTTGGCCCCTGGTCGATACCGCGGTGGCGGTCTGGTCGATCTATCAAACGGGGGGATGGGACAGTCCGTTTTATCATTTTGGTGTGACGGTAGTTCTGGCGCCTTCTCTGCGCCACGGCCTGGTGGGAGCGCTCCTCTCCTCGACCCTCTTTTCGGCTCTCTTTCTTGTGGTGATCAAATTGACTCAGGCAGGTTTCTCACCAGCCTACTCCGGTAGCCGAGCTGAACCGGACCTGATCAGTAGCCCTCTCAATCCGCTCATGATCGCACTCTACGCGGCTTTCTTGGGAGAGGTGCTCAAGAAGCTTCGCCGGGAGATGAAACGCTCGGCCCGGCTGGCTGCGGAGAATGAGCGAGCCCGTATGGCTCGAGACATTCATGATGGCGTTTCTCAAACACTTTTCATGCTGGCGATGTCCTTGGAAACCGGTCAGGTACTGGCCCAGAAAGAAGGTGCGGGCAAAACCCGAGAGCACCTGGAAAAGATCACTCCGGTAGCCCAGAAGGCGCTGATCGAATTGCGCAACGCCATGCACCATGTGGAGCCTCTAGCGGAGGGAACAGAAACCCTGGAGCAAGCCCTGGAGCAACTGACCCGTGACTACCGATCGGCCACCGGAAGGAACATCGAGTTTACGGTTGTGGAAGGCTTCCACTGTGATCCTAAGACCGCGCCGGTGCTGTTTCGAATCACCCAGGAAGCGCTGGCCAACGCCTGCCATCACTCGGGAGCCGAGCTTATCCAGGTGTCGCTCGAGGGGCCAGAGTTGGTGATCTCCGACAACGGCTGCGGCTTCGACCCGTCTAAAGTCAAGCCAGGCCGAGGACTGAGTAACCTGGAAAAGAGAGCCCGGGAGGCCAGGATCGACTTTAAGATCGAGTCGGGTGAACAGCGCACCCGGGTGACCATGAGTTGGAAAAGGGATTCAACGGACGGTTAGGAGAATCGATTTTCGTGGAAAACGCTTCGAAGGGCCCGCTCGCGCGGTGTCTGGCTATCAGACTGTTTGAGCAGAGGCTGCTGCAGCTTTATTCCCAGGGCCATATCTTCGGTACGGTTCACACCTGCGTGGGGCAAGAGATGGTCGGCGTGCTGGCGGCCAATCACTTTCAAACAGGCGATGCTTTCGTGTCCAACCACCGAGGGCACGGACATTTTCTAGGTCTCACCGGCGATGAGGACGGTCTGCTCAGCGAGATTACCGGAAGACAAGGCGCGGTTTGCCTGGGCCGAGGCGGCACTCAACACCTCTATCATTCCAAGGGGTTCTACTCCAACGGAATTCAAGGAGGGATGGCCCCGGTGGCTACCGGACTGGCCCTGGCTCGGCGAATCTCTGGAACCGACAATCTGGTCTTTCTCTTTATCGGGGACGGTACTCTGGGTGAAGGCACCCTTTATGAGGCTCTGAATATTGCAGCCAAATGGAACGTGCCTTTGCTGGTGATCCTGGAAAATAACGGCATCGCCCAGACCACTTCGATCTCCTCGACCCTGGCCGGATCGATCGAAGGCAGAGCGCGTGCTTTGGGCTTAAACTACGAATGCGCGTCTACCCGGCGCTGGGAAGAGCTTGACCGGCGCTTGGCGGAGATCGTACCGGCCGTCAGGGAGGGAACCGGACCGTTCTTGCTGGAGGTCGAGACCCACCGGCTGGGGTCTCACTCCAAAGGAGACGACACAAGACCTGAGTCGGAAGTGAAGCAGTTGTGGGAGAATGATCCATTGCAACTCTGGCTTGATTCGGAGCCGGAGGCCCGGGCTCTGCAATCGCAGCTTCAGGAGAGGCTGGACTCCTTGGTGGCAGAGGTCTTGGGGCGGCCGCCGGTAGGTCCGCCCTCACCCTCGACGATAGAGGTGGTGGGGCCGAGAGTCGCCGAACCGGAGCAACGGGGTAGGGTCGTAGAAGAAGTCAACCGGGCCCTTAAGGACATGATGGCGAAACGTTCGGAAGTCGTCATGCTCGGTGAAGATATTCTTTCCCCTTACGGAGGGGCATTCAAAGTTTCCCGGGACTTATCCGAGCTCTTCCCGGAGCGGGTTCTGACGACTCCCATCAGTGAAGCATCCATTGTGGGTATCGGCACCGGACTTGCCCTGTCCGGCTTCAGGCCATTTGTGGAAATCATGTTTGGAGATTTTCTCGGTCTGGCCTTCGACCAGTTGGTCAATCACGCCGCCAAATTTCGTTTCATGTACGGCGGCAGGGTAGAGGTGCCACTGGTGGTGCGCACCCCCATGGGCGGATACCGTGGCTACGGCCCCACCCATAGCCAGTGCCTGGAAAAGCACCTTTTGGGAGTACCCGGCCTGCAGGTGCTGGCGCTCAATCACCGAGTCGATCCGTACTCCTTTTATCAGAACCTTGCCCGGGTCGACACGCCCACCCTGGTTATCGAGAACAAGCTGCTCTATGGAGAGTTTCTGGGTACCCGGCTGCCCCCCGGATACTGCTGTGCCCTGGCCGGTCAGGGGGCACCCACGGTCGTGGTTTCACCCGGCTCTCACCAGCCTGCGATCACGATAGTTTGTTACAGCGCGATGCTCAAGATGGCAGAGTCGGTCCTGGAAGAGCTCTTTCACGAACACGAGATTCTGGTAGAGCTGGTCGGGCCGACCTCGCTCTACCCGCTGGATCTTGGCCCGATCAAAGATTCGGTAACTCGTACACAGCGCTTACTCATCCTGGAAGAGGGACTGGGGTTTTGCGCTTGGGGGGCCGAAGTAGCGGCGCAATTGTGGGAGCAGGGAGTGGCCCCGGTAGGGTTTCGAAGGGTTCACGCAACCGATTTCATTCCAGCCGATCGAGGGCAGGAAGAGACGGTCCTTCCCAGTACCGCGCGTCTTAAGAAAATCGTATTGGAGTTTGTTCATGGATAGATCGGGACAGATTCGAGTCCCCCGGACCAGCGCTTCGGACGACCACGTGGTGCTGAGAGAGTGGTGCGTGGACGACGGTAGCTCGGTGGAAGCCGGTCAGGTAGTGGCGTTGTGCGAATCATCCAAGACCGTCTTTGAATTGGAGGCTCCTCGAAGCGGTACGCTCCATGTTCGACTGGGGGAGGATGAACACGTTCCTGTGGGTGCCGTGATCGCTTACGTGACCGCTGAAGCAGGTTGGGAATGGGCTGCCGACGAGGCTACCCCACCCCAGAGCTTCACCTGTTCCAAACAGGCCACAGCCTTGATGGAGTCTCACGGGATCTCGCCGGATGTATTTTCCGGCCAAACCCTGATCACAAAAACCGATGTGGAGGCCTATCTGGCCTCTCAGGCACCGGCCTCCGTCCCTCCTGCAACACCCGAAGGCAACAGAGTGGTCGTGGTGGGAGGAAGCGGGCACGCGAAGACCTGCCTTGAAATCCTTCGTTCCAGACGCGAGTACGAGATCGTGGGGGTATTGGATGACGGAATGGAGCCGGGCCAAAGTGTTCTGGGCGTTTCCATCATCGGAGATCTAGGGAAGCTGGAAAGGCTGGTCAATGAGGGGGTTCGATGGGCTGTCCTGGGGATCGGTAGCCTGTTCGATCTGGCTGCTCGGGTCCGGCTCATTGAGCGGATCGAAGGGGCGGGGTTGGAGCTACTGACGATCGTCCATTCCAGCGCCGTGATCGAACCGTCTGCCAAGCTCGGCAAAGGAGTTCAGGTGCACGCTGGAGCGGTGGTCAGCGCCGATGCCGTGCTTCATGACCACTGCGTGGTGAACACGGGAGCCATCGTTTCTCACGATTGCGTGATCGGAACCAACGCTCATATCGCCCCGGGGGCGATCTTAGCTGGCTCGGTGAAGGTGGGGGCGAATGCATTGGTGGGCATGGGGGCCACGGTCTTCATCGGGGTAAGCATCGCTCCAGGGGCGGTCGTAAACAACGGTCGAGACGTTTTTCAAGACTGACCAAATCGTGTCTCAAGCAGGCTCCCACCCGCCCGTTTAGAACTTGAGCGGCATGACTCCAACTGCTTTAAACCTTCCCAGTGACCAGGACATTTCTGGTCGAGATTTTGGCCGGCGTGAGCGTGAACTTCTCGACGAGGTCCTCGCCAGCGGTACTCTCACCTGCACCAAGGGTACGATGGTGCGCCGTTTTGAACAAGCTTTTGCAAAGCGCTACGATGTACCTCACGCAGTTGCCAATGCTTCGGGGACCGCTGCAGTTCATTGCGCCCTGGGGGCATGTGGGGTGGGACCGGGCGAGGAAGTCATCACCACACCGATTACCGATATGGGAGCTATCACCCCCATACTATTTCAGGGTGCCACTCCGGTTTTTGCCGACGTAGATCCGTTGACCCTTAACCTGACAGCCGAGACCATTGAAGCCGCGCTCACCGAGAGGACCCGAGCCGTCATCGTGACGCATTTGTTTGGTAATCCTGTGGTGATGGACCCCATTTTGGAACTTGTCAAGAGGCGGGGGCTCTTCTTGATCGAGGACACGGCCCAGGCGTATCTGGCCACCTGGAAGGGTAAGCTCGTGGGATCGCTCGGTGATATCGGCTGTTTTTCCATGCAGCAAGGTAAACACATCTGCACGGGTGAGGGAGGGCTCTGCATCACGGCCGACGAGTCACTGCGCCGTAAAATTAAACTTTTTGTGGACAAAGCGTGGGGCTATGGTGATCCCAAACCCGACCACTATTTTCCCGCGCTCAACTATCGCATCACCGAACTTCAGGGGGCGGTGGCTCTGGCCCAATTGGAAAAGCTGGAAGAAGTCGTACGACGCCGCCAGGAATCAGTGGAAAAGTTTGCCACACTTATGGCCGACCTTGAGCAAGTAGGGTTGCCGGTGGTGCATCCCGAGGCCACCTGCAGTTGGTGGAAGGTCGCGATCCGTATCGAGCAACCCGGAACTCTCGATCGGCTGGCCGAGGCCCTGCGCCGATCCGGGGTCCCGGCGGCACCCCGCTACATCCAAAAACCGGCTTTCGATTGCCAGGTTTTGCGTGATTGGTATGCCCAGCGCGGGCTTGGGCTTCGGACTGGGGTTGATTACCAGGACCGTGCCGAGGCTTACCCCGGGGCCTACAGTGGATTATCCCAGGTTATGGTGTTGGCTTGGAATGAGTTTTACACGGACGCTCACGTTGAGTCGATCGCGGCTGCCATCAAAGAAGCTGTTTAGGGCCTGTTGACATTCAGCTTTCTGTCGCCAAACTTGCCCAGCGAGGTTCGTGCTCCAGTCCGGTCCGGTGTTTGATTACCTTCCATAGCATCGCAAGATGAGACTCCACCAGACCGGCAACCTGGCGCTTGGATCGCCCAAATTTTCGGTTCCGAAGGGTGGTGGGATAGTCTACTACCTGGGCACCGGTCATGATCAGATCGACCAGAACCTCCGCCATGGAGAGAAACCCTCGAGCATGAAATTCAGCATTCAGGAGTTGCTCTCGACGGTAGATTCGAAACATGCTGGTAAAGGTATAAACGTGACTTCCCAGGGCCAGTCGATAGAGCAGGGAACAACCCCGGCTCAGGACCAGAGCCCACAGTGGAACACCTTCGACCTGGCCCTTCGGGGCGTAGGGCGATCCCACCACCACGTCGGCGCCTTGCTCGGCCAGGAGCAGCATGGGAAACAGGGCCGCCGGTTGATAGGTACAGTCGCTGTCGATGGCCGCGATCCAGGGCATGGAGCTGTGGGCGATTCCAGTTTTTAGGGCCTCACCGATTCCTTTGTTGACACCGTGAGTGACTACCACCGCGTCTTGTAGGCCCTCGGACAGGGTTTCGAGCAGGGGGAGCGTTTTATCCGAGCTTCCGTCATCAACCAGGACGAACTGCAATAGTCGTTGGTTGGAGGCGAAGAGTTGCTCCAGGGCCCGGAGGTGTTCCTCCAATTGCGGGATTCCGTCTTCTTCGTTGAAGCAGGGAACGATGACAGACAGTCCACTCATTCAGACTCCAGGGAGAGCACACCATTCTCCCAAAGCATTTTCTGCCCGCAGGCCTGGCAGGCGAGGTTGGGAGCATCGAGGGTACCTCCCAGAGGGTGGCCGCAGGCACATAACCGCCTGAGTGGTCTGGCCGGATTACCCACCACCAGGGTGAAAGGAGGCACGGAGCGGGTGACCACACTTCCCATTCCTACCATGCTGTATCGGCCAAGGACCAGGCCTGGGCCTATTGTAGCGTTGGCTCCCACCGTGACCCCCTTCTCCACTCGGGTTTCCAAAGTATGTTCGTCGGGGGCGGAACTCCGTAACTCACCGGTGCGGTGGTGGCAGGCGCGAGGAAAGAGGTCGTTGGTGAAGACTGCCCCGGCTGAAATCATGACTTCGTCGTCGATGATAACTCCCGCACATATGTAAACCGAGGCGTTGAGTTTGACCCGGTTGCCGATCCGCACGTCGTAGGCGATGTAAGTCTTTTCACCGATGATGCAGTCTGAACCGATGCTGGCCCTGGTTCGAATATGGACATTGTCCCAGACCGATGAGCCGGCACCGATGCTCACCTCTTCTTCGATCAACGCCGTCGGATGTATTCGTACTTCAGATTCGATCACAGCGCGTTCTCGTCCACTGTGATCCACCGGCCGGTGTGCAGCGCCTCATAAGCAGCTTCGATGACTCGGACCGATTGCAGTCCGTCTTGAACATCGATGAGGGGTTCGACTTTACCCTGGACACATTCCAGGAAATGACGGTCCTGGTTTTCCAGGACCACCAGTTTGTTGTACGGTTCCCCGAAAGGGATCCATTCCTGGCTGCGATAGAGGCGGTAGCTAGACTCTTTCCAACCCACCTGGAGGACACCCTCGGTACCCTCGATTCTTACGAAGGGGTCGTAGAGGTTGTCCAGGCTCCAGGTCAACTGGATGCTCCCAGCGGTTTGCCCACATTCAAAGCTCAGTACCACGGTGTCTTCTACATCCAGCCCTTGTAGCGAGCACGGAGCGTGTGCCGCCACCCTGGTCACGGGTCCCAATAAGTAGCGCGCCACATCGACCGAGTGAGTTCCGTTATCGATCAAGACTCCACCTCCCGAGACGGAGGGAACGGAATTCCACCGTCCGGCCATATCCACACGTCCGGCGAAACGGTTGAAATAGAGGATCGGTTGGCCGATAAGTCCAGCCTTGATTTGGGCCTTTGCTTTGATCATAGTAGGCATGTGACGAAACTTGGAGGCCAGGCTCAGCACTCGGTTTGCCCGCTTGGCGGCGCGGTACATGCGAACGCTTTCGTCGCTATTTAGAGCCAACGGCTTTTCGCACAACACGTGCAAGCCGCGCTCCAGGCAGGTGATGGCGATCTCTGCATGGTGGGCCGGGGGGGCACACACAAAAACAGCATCGAGGGTCTCCCGTTCAAGCATATCTTGCAGGTTGCAATAGTTCCGGCAGCCCTGTTCTTCAGCGGTGCAGGCTGCGAGATCCGAGTCAACATCGCAAACGGCGGTTACCTGAGCTTCCTTCAGCCGAGGCAGCACCTCTAGATGTGATTGGGCGATGCGTCCACACCCAACCAGTCCAACGTTTAACACACCCTCCGGGTTCGGGTCCACGGGTCGGCGCCCTGCTAAGTGAGTTGATCTCTCCATTCAAGGCTTGCGCTCAAAAACCCAGAGTTCGTACTCCTTGAACTTGAAATCGTAATGGTCCATGACAAACTGCGCGACCATCGGTGGGAGATCGTAGCCCTCGATTCCGGATGGTGCAATGGAGGCTGTGGTTATGATGATACGCGGTGGACGGCTCTTCAGGGAGGAATAGACCTCGTCTTGAAAAGCCGCCAGTTCTTTCTCCACGGGAAATCCTTGGTGAAAGGCGATGGCGGTAAGAACGATAGCGAGGGTGTTGATCTGGCGGACCGGGCTGCGTCGTTCCGAGCGGAAATAGAGTTCCCATTCCACTCCCCAATTGTAGACTTCATCTTCGGGGGTGGTGTTCTCTCGGATCCACGCAGAGACTTTCTCCGAGGCCACCAGCATGGGGTCGCACTGGGAAAAATCTCCTTTGCTAATCCGGTAGTACGGAGGAACGTTTCGCCACAGTGATGAGCCTATCGACACGATCAAAAGCAAGGCGGCAACCGATTTCTTCCAGTCGCTGCTACCTAAAGTCGTAGCCAACCGCACACCCAGCAAAGCACACAGAGGCGGGTAAAACTGCTGCATCTGCTTGACCAGATAATGGCCGGTGAGACTGAAGGCGAAAATGGCGGCGACAAGATGCAAGAACCAGTAAATATCGGCCCGCTCTTTCCACCAGGGGGTGAAAGGTACAACCACGACGCCTATCAGTAGAATAAGGGCATTCTCTGCCAGCACCCTGAACAACGGCCCCAATTGATTCCATATCCCCCCGTGAATGCTGGTGGCGGAAGCCTGGATTCCGCTGAAGAGAAAATAGGCTTCATGCAGTAGACTCAGTTTCCCGGGGATGGCATACAGCGCGAGAAAAGGCAGGCTGGCCGCAATCCCTCCAAGGCAGTAAAGGAGTGTGTTCTGGATTTTGCCTTGTCTGGAGAACAGCACCAGAAAAACACCCAGGGAGAGTACGAATGTTGCGGAGGTCAATCGGGTCCATACCGCCAGAGAGAGAAAGACCCCGGCGGCCACAGCTTGCCACCATTTCGACTCGCGGCTGGCACACCACCCGAAGTACAGGCCGACCATAATCAGTGGGATGGAAAACATCTCCGAGCCGTAGTAGTTGCCCTGCAAACCGTTGAGCGACCAGTGGAAACTCAAAAGTGCTGTTCCCCAGGTGGCCTTTCGAAGACCGTATTGGGCCTTGAGTGTGTAGAAAAAGCAGGAGGTGGCGACCAGGACCCAGAGGATACCTAGAAAACGGACGCCTGCGACGGAACCGAAGCCAAACAGGGAGAGTGCTCCGGCTAACTGGTAAAATAGAAAGACGCCTTTATTCTCGAAAACGGTTTCAAATGGAAGGTAACCTCGCAAGACCTCCTGACCGACGTAGGCAAAGATGCCTTCATCACGGAAAGTGGGTGCCCACAAATGTCCGATTCGTAGCAGCAAGACTCCAATGAGTGTCGCGAGCAGAACAACGCTGGGGTAGGAGTAAGCTTTTCTGAGCAAGACCTCGGTACTTTTCTAACGCCCCGTTCGCGTCTCCTGTCCAACTCCTGAAGGAGAGACCCGCAGGCCCCTTTTGGATCAGCCTTGAACCTTAACCAAGAAGAGGAGTTGGTATGATCCGAGTGATGTTGGTGGATGACCACGAGATGGTGAGGTCTGGATTGCGTACGGCCATCGAGTTGGAAGATGACATGGAGGTGGTCGCTGAAGCTGCAAGCGGGGAAGAGTGCCTGGAGATGCTCCCCGGGACTGCGGTGGATGTGATCCTGATGGACGTGATGATGGAAGGGCTGGGCGGAGTAGAGGCCTGTCGGTTGGTAAAAGAGCGAGGCGCGACTCCCCGGGTCTTGATGCTAACCTCTTCGTCCGATGAGCAAGCGGTCCTGAGTTCACTGGTCGCCGGCGCCAACGGCTACATGTTGAAAAACGTGGGCCGGGAGGAACTGCTTAGAAGCATTCGTGCGACCAACGACGGCCAGACGACCCTCGATCAGCGGGTGGCGGCCACGGTGACCAAGCAGCTTATGAGTCTGGCTCGAGGAGAGAGCAGCGCACTGAGTTCGCAAGTGGAGGATAACCCGCTTTCTGAACGAGAACTGGAGGTGGTAGGCCTGATCGCCCAGGGCAAGACCAACAAGGAGATCGCGGACTCCCTGATCATCGCCGAAAAGACGGCTCGAAACCATGTGAGCCGCATCCTCACGAAACTTGGTCTGACCCGCCGCAGTCAGGCCGCCGCCTGGGCTATCAAGGCCGGTCTTCAGCACGAGATTTAACATCGCGGAAACATTAGAAACATTCTGTTAACCGCATTTGTAACGGCCCCCACAAATGTTCTGGAAGGGACGGAATAAAATACTATTAAGCAAGACAATTACAAACGAGGAGCCGAAAAAGATGTGTTATGTTGCTGTAAAGAATAAAAAAGTCTCGTCTGTAAATAGTCTGGATCGACGAGGAGACGAACGGGTCAATAAGGGGGCCGAAATTTTGACCTTCGGAATAGATACCAAGTTCCGCAAAGCCCACGTTATCGAATGTTCGCAGGACGGTGCCCGAGTCGTACTGAGTCAGGCCGTCTCCGCCAATGAAGTGATCGGAGTCGTGGTCATCCGGGGTCGCTTCCGGACCCGAACTTTCGCCCGGGTAGCCTGGACCCAGTCCATCAATAGTGCTCGTACCGTGGCCGGGCTGGAGTTTATGAAACTGGGCTACGACCGCGCGAGTTGATTCTTTCTTCCCGGGATGGGTGTCCCGGAGTGGGAGAGGCTGCTTCCAGGGGGGAGGTGGCACAAGATCGCGATTTTCGGATCGCGATCTTGTTGCTCACGGAGGCTGCCATGAGGCAAATAGATTAGAGATCGTCCGGAATTCTTGTGTTATACTACCGGGGTGAGCAGGATGAGTTCTCGGGGCTTGACCCTGATCGAGATCGTAGTAACTTTTACTCTAGTTGTTTTATTGGTGGCGCTGTCTCTTAACAGCTTGAAGCAAGGCAGCAGCAAGACGTCCACCCTGGCCCTGGCGGCCGCCCTGACTGACGAGTTTCGAGCAGCCCGCCAATTGGCCATCAGCAACGGCCATCCGGTTGCCATCGGGATTCCCCGCGCAGGCTCGGATGTGGCCAATTCCATCTACCGACTGGAAGGCTGGAATGTCCCTCGAGTGACCTGGTCCAAAGGATTTGGGGGCGACTATCCAGAGCTCGGGTTTGCCGCCGCTCAATGGAGCAATCCGGGGTTTTCCACCACCGTGGTGGAGCCGCCTTTGGCCAAAGCGAGCGGATTCGATCTGGACGTCTGGGCTGCTGCCCACCTCTCGGACTCTCTCATCTGCTTCACCCCCGACGGTGGGGTGACGACAAACTCCCTGCCTGCCCTGGACGGCCGCTATACGGTGGTGGTAGCTCAGAATCCTCAGGTCAGTGGCAATACCATCACCGCTGGTTCTGAAGCCACCGCCATTTACATCAGTCCGGGCGGTGCGGCGGAGTACTCCAAGGGTACTCCTGGCCAGACCTTGGCAGCCGGTTCCGGGTCGAATCCCGCCGCCCTCAAGGCCAGAGACAATCTGGAGGGGGGAGGTACGATCCGCATTTCCAAGATCACGATCGCTCCCGCTTCCGAAAGTGCCTCGGCCGATGCTTTCTGTACCCCTGGCCAGCAAGTGACCTTTGAACTCTACGCCTACGACCCTGAGGGTCGTGAACTCTTTTGCCAATGGAAGCAGAGCAGCTCCACGCCACGGTTGGGCACCTTTACCGTTCCCCCTAGCCAGACCGGGCCGCTCCGCTCGGAAGTGGAGCGAATGGAGTATGTACCTGTTGCCCCTGCGGGGGTGGACTGGTCCTCTACCACCGCTCCCGTCGGCGGATGTTTCCGGGCCCGCTGGACCTGGACGGTGCCTCTGGGTTCGCAGCCCGGGGATGTCTACGAAGTGGAGGCCGACGTGCAGGACGCCACGGGTACGGCCACCATCGAGAATCCTCCCTCAAAGTTTACCTTCCCTGCCCCCCCGGCCGGTCGGCTGTTGGTGGAGATGTTCAATCCTTTCCTGGGCCGCTGGGAGCTGGTGAGGATGAACCCCGACGGTAGTGGACGATCCTGCCTCACTCCGCCGGGAGTGGAAGAATCCATGCCATCGGTGGATGGCAGCGGGACCAAACTGGCTTTTCTCCAGGGCCCCATCGGCAATATCAATGACCGATACGTCAAAGTGCGCTCTCTGACCGGAGGAGGTGAATTCGTCATCGCCGGGCCGGGTCGCTACACTTCGGTTTCCATCTCTCCTAACGGGCGCTGGATCAGTTACCGCTTGGACGACCCTGATACCGCTGGGGCTGGGACCGTTCATTTCCGCGAACTGGGTGGCTCGACCAACTTCTCCTTCCCTCAGAGTTGGAGCGGTACAGTCTTGGATGTAGAGAAATGCCGCACCGGTTGGACCGCTGACGGACTTTATGCTCTCTGGGGCAACGGTACCGAAATCCGAAGAACCGAACTCGCGGTCCAGGATAACCAATCATTTTACACCGACGGCGGGACCGAGTCGCTGTTTGCCCCGACCTGCTTCATACCTCCGGGAGGAGGCCCTGAAAGGGTGGTTTTCACGGTGGGAAACTTCAACCCTTACCTGGCGCAGATCACCCTGGCCGGGCCTCACGTGGAAAACAAAGTGGACCTGGCTGGGCCCGGCTCGAATAGCGGCAGCGGAACCTTCAATGACGGGTTGCCCTCGGTCTCTTCAGACGGCTCGCAATTGATCATTCCCAGGGAGGAGTTGTCCAGCCCCGATACCCGGAGCGCCTTGATCGCCGTATGGGACAACGGGATCGGTGATTTCGTTTCCAATCCGGCTACTCCCATCATCATTCAGCAGAACATCCGCTCGGCGGTCTGGCTTCCTTGAAGCCGGGTCTTCTAGGGCCCAAAGGGGTCTTGATAGCAGAAGCAGTGATAGCCTGTTTCTTATTGATCTTTGCTTTTTTGGCCGCCGCTAGCCTGTTCGATGCCAGTCTTCGATGGGAGTCTTCCAGTTCTAACGAGCGTAAAGCGGCCTTGCTGGCAGAGCGAAAAATGGAAGAGATCAGAGCGGCAGCCAGCCAGGTTCCTTCCGGTACCACATTCGGAGACCACATAGACTCCATCCTGGCCCTTGCTCACGATTCCTACTCCGATGCCCCGGGGTTCGATTTTGAAGTGGTCGTTCTCCCGAATCACCACGAGCCTATTCCCACCAGCGGCTTTACTCCCGAAGATGGGGTGCACAGCCCCTGCAGCCAGATGTACACCGAGCCCTCCAATCCTGGCAGCACCAGTCGGACTTCGGGAGCACCGGCTTATGATATCGACCCAGCCTCGGCGTTCAATCTGGCTGGTGACTTTCAGAAGAACGAGCGATATGACACCTATCCCTATAGCCGGTCCATGCCCAATAGCTTTCGCCTGGTCAGGGTGAGAGTTCTTTTCGGCTCCGGGGGAAACCGCATGGCGGAGCTGATTTCTCTGATCGGAGATCCCATTCTGCCTCCTAACAAGCCTACGACTAACGTCAACGACACTCTCAGGGTCACTCCGACCGGTGGTGTAAACATCGGTCTCAACGGCTCTCAAGTCTTCGGCACAACCGTGACCACGGCCAACGGCTCGATCGTGGAAGACGTCTCCTGCTTGTGGAGTATTCATCCGATTTCCAGTGGGACTGCTGATCTTTATGTGCTAAATGCCGGTGGAACCCAGGTCCTGGTGCGGGCCAGAACGGCCGCAAGCGGGTATCATAACGGCCTTTCCCAGGGAGGCACGAACTTCGTTCTCTTTCCTCAGATCCGCTATGAAGGGATCGAAGCCCGAGCTTTGAGTGGGGACGTGAATCTGTGAGGAGGGGAGCGGGATTTACCTTGATGGAGGTCCTGGTAATGATGGCTCTCACCGGAGTGATCCTCTTTATGGTGAGCCGATTGATCTCTCAAACAATGACCTCTCTCAAATTTTTGCAAGAGAAATCTCGTACCTTAGAAAGTGCGACTCTGGGCCTGGAGCGACTCTCGGCAGAATTTCAGGAAGCGATCGCGCTCAACAGCACGTCTCCACTGAGTTTTGAGAAGGTGAACCTCTCCGCCCCAGAGGCTCTGGCCAACCCGGTGGACGAGCCGCTGCCGGCGACTAACTGGAAGCGGAGCTACACCAGTGATTTTGCCGGCACCGATCAGACGGGAACGGTGATCTTCGAACAAACTTCGAACGAAACCCTGGAACGGCAGGTTTCCTTCAATAGCGCTAATTTTACCACCGTAGTTGCCACCAACGTGAACGACTTTGTGGTGGAACAGGCCCCATCCACCGAGAGCGGCCAGACCGGCAACAATGTTTTTAGGATCACCCTGACCATGCAGGAACAGAGAAGAGCCATCAGCTTCATAACGATTCTCACGGTTCCTGGATTGGTGCAGTGATGCACGGAAGGCAATCCGGTCAGGAAGCGTCCATGGTGGTCTCCGCACTCATGCTTTTTGCCCTGTTGCTGGCCCTGGGCCTGGGCCTGATGTCCAGTCAGAGTGCTCGCATGAAAGCGGCTCGGGCTCAGGTGGAGGCGCTCCAGGCTAAGGGCCTTGCGTTATCGGCCTGGGCTGACGCCAAGACCAAACTGGGTAAAGATCTTTTCTTTCCACCGGTGACCGGAGAGCAGAACCATTTCTCTTATAGCGAGGATGTGTACAATCAAGACGAAGCTGGCCAGCCGGTTTTTTACGGAACCTATTCGGTGGTGATCGATACGCGCTATATCCGCTCCCAGAGGGATCAGGGGCTTACCCTGGGAACTGACTCTCTGGTCAATGTACCGGTGGGTTTTTATCTCATCACTTGTACCGGTAAGGTAGGGGAACGCGGTGCACCACCGCGCTCGGAACGCACGTTGCGGATTGAGTTGGACGCTCAGACCTTCCGAGTCATTCGGCTGCACGATCTGAGTAGTTTGTGAAAATTTGGTGGATTCTTATAATCGTCGTACTTCTGTCGGTGCCTGGGGCGGCTCAGGACGGCGGGGCGTCCAAGTCCGTGAACGGTTATCTCGTTCAGACCGCTGCCACACCGGAGAGCTATCTGATCAGTAACGCGCAAGAGTTTCAGTCGTTCGTCATTTTTCTTCCCAAAGTCACACCCTACAAAAACCTGCCTGCGCCCCCTAATCCGGACCCCTTTCTCCAGGGCCACGCTCCCAACTTTGAGCACGAACTCTTGGTGGTGGCGACAGGGCGGGACCGCACCGCGGACCCTCCGCGATTGGAAAGGGTAGAGAGCGGAGAAGACGGTACCAGGATCGTCCGCTTCGTGCTCCCTCCTCGCCAGGCTGAAACCTACCCGTACGGCTGGGCGGTCTACACCGCCATCACTCTCCCGCGCATCGACGGAGAGACGAAAGTGGAAGTCATTGACCTGGAAAAGAAAGAGGAAGACTTTCCCCGGGGCGATTTTAAGCGGGCCGACTTTAAAAGAATTTAGCCTACGCCATCAACCATTCCAGCGGAACCGCCGGTTCAAGAGTGGCCTTTTCACCGTAATGGTTGTAGAGGATCTTGCCATCCACCAGGCGTGGTGTCTCAAACCCTTCCGGTGCCTCACAGGCGGAAAAGCCACTGCTGGTGAGGGCCCCATCCGGACTGATGAGGAGGTATCGTTGTTGCCATTCCCCGTCCTGGAAGAATTCACAGCTTCCATCTGGCAGGAGTGCTTGAATCCAATCTCCGCGGTCCACACCGGCCGCCGTATCGAAGGCTGTGTAGCTGATCTCGGGCGCGGCGTTTCCTGGGATAGGCTCCAAAATGTTACCGACGGCGTGGCGCTTTTCTCCCGTCGGAGAGATGATCTGGAGGTAGGGAAGGTAGTACTCGCATCCGGCGTCGCGGGAATAACGCCTGTCCAGGGAGTCTCTGATGACCGCACCATTCCGGAAGTTGAGTTGCTCCCGGTCGGTTTCGACTTCCCCTTTTTCTTCGAGACGGTAGGCCCGTGAGGCGCTCTGCAAAGCTCTCGGCCCGTCGTAGACGAGGGTTCGATGGGAGTGGGTGGCAGGTCTAAGCATGTCGGTCATAGTTTGGCTCCAGAAAGCATAGTGTAGACCCTGATTAAATCTTTCCGGCGTTACAAGCCCGTTAAAAATACAGGGCGGTGAACGATGACGAATTTGAGGTTCGCTTTCTACTTATTGGTGGCGAGGCCGTCATTTTTCACGGAGAGGCTGAACTTCCGTATCTAAGCCTGGTGGATCTCGTGAATGCAAAGAGAGCCGCGGGCCGCCCGAAGGATTTACAGGATCTCATCTATCTTGAACCGCTCTTGAGAAAAGAGATTTAGGCTTTACCCTCCGCCGTCTTCCGCGTCTGCCTCCGCAACCACCACAAGGTCCACAGAAACGTGAGCGCCGTGACTCCGTAGAACATGATCGGACTCAAAGCCAGCACCCGCGAAATCGGCAAATTCTCAATCATCCAGAGCTTGGCCGCGAACTCCAGCACGAAGCTCCAGCCCCAGACCGCGTTCACCGTGCCCAGCATCTTTCGACGTTGAGGGTGCTCGAGAGCTGCCCGGTGCTCCTCGGACTTCGCCTGGTGCTTGGCCAACAGCCACAAGATCGGCTTGCGGACCATCGACGAGACCACGAAAACAACGCCCATGATCAAAGTGATGTAGGATTCCCGTATCTGCAAAACCCGAGTGTCATCGGACGCCGCCGCCAGCCCCAGACTCAGCAAGATCGTCACCAACGAAATGCTAGCAATCAAATCCGGGCGCCCTTTCCGAATAATGCCCACCAGGGCGAAGAAAGCGGGAATGACGGTGACTGCCAGCAAGGCCTTGTAGTCCGACCATCCGTACTGCGATTGCAGCCACACGTACCCGGCCCAGGGCAAGAAGCCGTTCACCAGCAGATCGAAAACGAGCTGCCCCTTCCCGGGTGGTTTTGGCGGCTGCTCAGTCACCGATCTTGATCTCTCCGATCTTGGTGCGGGGAATGACCTTCAGGGTTTTCACCAACTGCTCGTAAGTGGGCTCGATCTGTGGGGCGGCGTCTCCTGTGCCGGTGACCAGAAGCTCGCATCGAAAGTCCTTGGTGTAGAGGATGATCGCTCTACCCTCGTAGGGCGACGACATGGAGTAGGTCAGGGTTTTCAAGGTTCCCGCTATTTCCGGCTCTCCGGTCAGGCGGGTGTTGGGACTGTGCCGCTTATCGATGCGGTCATCCTGAAAGCGTTGCTTGGCCTTGAGTTCGTCCATCCAGCCTTTGCTGCGCACTGTGATTTTCAGGTCGCCGTTGCCCACCGGGTTAGAAAAAAACGTCCGGGTCTCTTTACCGACCCTCTCCCCTCGGTACTCAACTTGTGGGGCGTCGAAGGTCACGATGGAGCGCCCCCCGTGACTCACTGTGTGCTCGGCCATGGCCGTTGCGGTGAGGAGAAGCAGAAGCAATAAGGTTTTCATGGAAGTACCTTCCAGGCCTGCCGGGTATGCCCTAGTTTTCGGAGGGCGTAGCAAGCAGCTCCAAGACCGCCTCTTGCAGTTTTTCGGCCGTGACCTCTTCTGGTTTTAGCATATGCCCGACCACCAGATCGATGGGTGGTCTCCAATGGAAACGCCGTCCTTCGGCTCGCGACCATCTGGTGCCCCACAGCCCCTTCAGGGCCATCGGCAAAACGGGCACGGGGTCGCGCTTTAAGATGCGCTCCACTCCCCGCTTGAAGGTATCCACCTCGCCATCGCTGGTCAGCTTGCCCTCGGGAAAGATGATCACCATTTCACCGTTCTGCAGCGCCTCGTGAATGCTTTCGAAAGCCTGTTTCAAGATCTCCGGATGGGAACGACCCGAACTGATGGGGATGGCCCCGCCGTCGCGAAAGATATAATGCGCCATGGGCATGTTGTAGTAGGTGTGAAACATCACGAAGCGCACCGGGCGGTCGGTGCCGGAAGCCAGAAAGAGCCAGTCCACCAGGGTCACGTGGTTGGCCACGATCACGCAGGCGCCTTCTTCCGGCACTCGCTCGCGCCCGTAAACTCTCAGGCTATAACACACCTTGCAGATCAAGACGACGAAGAGGCGTAAGGTAAATTCAGGCAACTTGCGGTAGGCAAGTAGCGCGATCACGATGTTGATCATGGCCAGCCCGCCGAAGATCTGGGGGATCGGAACCTGATGGCTGATGCAAGCTAAGATGGCCAGGGTCGAAAGAATGATAAAGGCGGAGTTCCAGAGGCTGTTTCCGGCTAATAAACGGGAGCGGGTCTCATCGGCGCTGCGCTTTTGGATGAAGGTGTAGAGAGGCACAATGAACAGCCCGCCGCTAATCGCGATGCCGGTCAGGTCCAGAAGCATCCGTACGGTTTGAGGCGAGGAGAACAGGTCCATGGCGGTGCGCTGCACGCTGGCGTCAAACTTCAGCAGACTGAAATCAAAGGCGAAGACGGTCATCCCCAGACTCCCGATGGGCACCCAGCCCAACTCCATTCGACCGCTGGAGAGCTTTTCACAGGCTTGAGAGCCCACCCCGATCCCGATGGAGAAGGCCGCGAGCAACATCGTGGTGACGCCCTCAGTACCGTTTAAGACGTTCTTGGCGTAGAGGGGTATCAGGGTCAGGCAGGCGCTGCCGAACAGCCAGAACCAACTGATCCCGAGAATAGTGAGCAGCATCGGGATGGTCTGCCAGGTGAGAGACAGGGCCTGCCAATTGGCTTTGAACCAGCTCTTTCGGCTGGGGCTTCCCGAGGGAGGCGCGGCCGGCACCAGGGCCGCGAAAAGTTGACCCAGGATCGCGAACAGGAGCACCGCGGCGGCTACCGCTCGGGCGTCGTAGTAGGCCAGAAACCCTCCCAGGATGGTTCCCAGCAAAATGGCCAGACTGGTTCCGGTCTCTACCAGGGCGTTTCCCCCCAGAAGTTCATCAGGCTCCAGGAGTTGAGGTAGAATGCCATACTTCACTGGTCCAAAAAATGCCGAATGGGTGGCCAGCCCGAAAAGTGTCAACAGCAACAGTCCAGGTTGGTGGGTGAGCAGTCCCACCACCGCAATAAGAGCGATCACAATCTCCACGCTTTTCAGGAGTTTCACCAGACGGGCTTTGTCCATGCCATCGGCCAACTGGCCGCCCCAGGCGGAAAAAAGAAGAAAAGGGGTGATGAAGATCGCCCCCGCCACCACCGCGAACTGGTCCGGGGCGAGGGTCCCGATGGTCCATCCTCCGTAGAGCACCAGAATCACCAGGGCGTGCTTAAAAACGTTGTCGTTCAGGGCCCCCAAGAATTGGGCCCAGAACATGCCCCGAAAGCGCGTATGACTAAAACAAAGATCCATGATTTCAGTCTAAGAGCCCCCGCCCGGCTCCGGGAGGGTCATCTGCCCCAAGACCGGAGAAATCGTGTGAGTGGTCAAGTGAGGTTGTACTTCCGGCATGTTTTGAATCAACTCCTGCTGGTAGGGCAGGCTCTTGGCCACGATGCGTCGCCCCCTTTGCTCTGCCTCGATGGAGGTCCATTCCGCGCCGAACAAGAGGATGAGGGAGCTGAAGTAGATCCAGAGGAGCAGCAGCACCAGCGCTCCGGCCTGCCCGTAACTGAGAGTCAGGGTGGTGCGAGAGAGATAGATGGCGAAAAAGTGACGGGTGATGGCGAACAGGGTCGAAGTGATGAAGGCGCCTCGCCAGACGTCGCTCCAGGCCACCCGGGCGTCGGGTAGCAGCCGGTAAATCAAGGCGATCAGCACGGTGATGAGGAGAAAGGTTCCGATGGATTGGGTTCTCTGGATGGAGATAAGATCCATTTGGAAGCGCTCGTTTAGCCAGATCGAGGCGGTTCTTAAGGCCGTACTCAGGACCAGGCTCAGCACCAGGATCAGGCCGGTGGCTGCTACCGCCAGCGTGGCGAGCAGGCGATCCCCGAAGAACCTTTTGAAGGCCCCAGTTTCACCCCTTTCGAGATTCCACATCTTGTTCAAGGCCATCTGGATCTGGGCGTGGAGCCCCCCGGAGGTCACCACCAGCACCAGTAGACCCATCAGGGCCGCCCAGCCGTGCTGCTGTTGCTGGGACTGCACGATGATCATGGAGACGATCTCGGCTCCCGATGGGCCGAAAAGTTGTCCCGCCTGGACGATAAGGTAGCTCTGAAAACTTGCGTCTGAAACCAGAAGTCCGGCCGAACTTACCATCAAGACGATAAGGGGTGGCATGGCAAGAACCGCGTAAAAAGAGATGGCTGCAGCCGACTGAGGGGCTTCGTCGGCTACAAAGCCCTGGAAGCACCGCTTAATCTTCTGGAAAAAATTTGCCATTACCCGGGTTTATTCGGTGCTTCTAGCCGTATACAAAAAGGCGAGTCCACTGACCATCAGAACGACCGATTTCACCAGAAGGCTCAAGTCAAGATGATAGTAATAGGCCGAGCCAAAGGCGAGTAGAAAGGTGATGGCCAGCCCGCGCAGGGTCTGACTGCGGCGGTAAAAGCCTAAGAGCAGGACCAGGACGGCCCCCATCACGCCCGGGGCCGAACAGGAGAGAAGACCCACCAGGGCCAGTTGCAGGGAAATCCTGGGGTTTCCACTGATCCCGTTGGCGGCCAGCACCACCAGCGCGGTTAGACCCAGGGCCCCGGTGAGTCCGATGGCCGGCAGGGTGTGGTCAGGCACGATGGTGGAAATCAAGAGCAAAAAGAGCAGCGTCACCGAGCCCATGGCTACCGGCGCGTGAGCCCTGGCGTAGGGACCCGCCAAAATCTCGTGCTGGTTGACCCACAAAAAGACGACCTGACAGGCCACCGCGACCACTAGCAGGTCGATGGCGATCGGGGGAGCGGTCAGGGTGAGCCACAACGCAAAGAACATTCCGCTGAGGTTCACCGCCAGGAACTTTCCGAACACGCTGGGATAAAAGAGCACGACCGCCAGTTGAAGCCCCGCCATAAAGAGGGCGGTCTCCGCGTTGTCGTGGGTGAAGGCGAAGGCCAGCCAGGCGGTGAGTTGTCCGCAGAAGGAGAGCGAAAGACACGCCTGGGTAACGAAC
>Ga0172382_10004018_pt1 | contig 22820 bp, 20 predicted proteins | sample Leawel138RmetaG_FD_122245 | JGI IMG/M metagenome (GOLD analysis project Ga0172382, IMG submission 122245) | Leachate microbial communities from a municipal landfill in Southern Ontario, Canada - Leachate well 138R metaG | ecosystem: Engineered > Solid waste > Landfill > Unclassified | place... | reverse complement strand
AGGCGAGCTGATGCTTAACCCCCTTTTAAAATCAAGGTTCATGCAAAATGCCCTCTCTATAGAGGCCCTTTTCCTCCCCCCCTCAGAGGGCGAGAAGGGGCTCCACTTTGGCAATGGGCAAAACTCTCTAATTAGAGGCCTCTTGAGCCTCCATTTTCATGAATATGTGGCGACAAAAGAACGCAGTGAAAAAATTCTCCGCTCCAAGTTAATTAAGACCATTTTTAGTGAAGATGTAGAGGAGTTAATCGTTAACTACAATCGCCTTCTCTTCTTTACCCAAGCAGTCAAGGATCATAACAAGGCTTCCGTTGTCAACCACAAACAGGCCTTTGCCCTTTTGGCAATGTCAGCTGAAGAGATTCAGCATCTCCTTTTCCTTTCGACGTGGTATTCCAAAGAGAGTCTAAACACAAAAGTAATTGCAAAAGCAACTCTAAGTGCTTTCTTCCAGTCATTGAATGAAATTATTGCCAATTGCACACTGGTTAACAATGAACAACTCCTTCTAGCTTGCCGGCTAGCCGCCCTCAAGCACCACCTAGAGGTGACCGATTGGGATGAGTTACTTGCCTTGCTCTCTGCAATCGGCCTCTCTTCTAAAGAAAACCTCTGGGGTGATGGACAAAAGGGGCAACACCTTAAGGCGACTATCGATAGTGACTTAACCCTCTCTTTTAGCCACGATCAGGTCTTAAATGATGGCAAAGTAGACCTTTATATGTTGGCAGTCATTAAAAAATTTGATGTTGTCAACTCCTATGAGTTAAATAAGAAGACACTCCTCAGGGCCTTTGACGGAGAGCTGTCCACAAAGATGATCTTGGACTATTTAAAACAACTGACGGGGAGCATCCCCCAAACATTGGAAGACCTGTTAGGGCAATGGAAGCAAGAGTACTCTGCGATTACCATTTACGATGGCCTTATCATTAAGGTCGACGAGCGCTTAAGTCGCATAATTGAGGCCCTGCCGGCCTTAAAGCCCTACTTGATAGCCACCATCGCAAAGGGTATCTACCTCTTTAGCCGAGAAGAAGAGAGTGCCTGGCGTGAAATTTTAAGTTCTACCGGTATCGGACTACTTCCCAGTAGTATAGGGCGGACAGAGATGGCCGGTGAGGTTATCCTGAAGCCTTTCGTTCCCACAGAGAGTGCTAGAATCTCTTTCAGCGACGCTTTAAAGAATCTCCCTCGGCAGCAGCCACCAACTGAACCGTTTGACGAATTCAAAGGCTCTCTCCTAGCTTTAGCCCGCAAAAAAGGCTCTTCAAAAGCCGAACGGGAAGAATTAGAGGCACGCATAGAGCAAAAATTGATTTTACTCCCCTCTCAGGTAGTTAACATAGAGCGCTTCAGCAAAACTATGGAGGCCAGTGGATTTGACTTTCAAGGCAAGGTTAATCTCTGTAAAACTACCCTCAACTCCCCCCTGGACCTATTAGAGTTACACCTTCTGGATGAGGAGGGGAACTCTAGAACTTTGTTAGGCGAAGTTAAGGAGATAATTAGTGGCTCTAGTATCAAAGAGACAGCTGTCAGGGTTGCACTCTTACCTGAGAAAGAGGAGAAAGTGATTCCGATAGCCAAGGTTTTCAGGGTAAGGAAGCTGCGACGTTCAATTTTCTTCCAAGGTTAAAGTCGACTCTAACCGTTTAGGATAGTGGTAACCACTGAATGCCTCAAACTGGAGCTTGCCTTGTCGCACAAGCATCTCCAAACCGAAGTGGAGGGTACAGCCCTTCGCTTTAGCTCGCTTTAAGAGAGGAGTGTAATGGGGACGGTAAATAAGTTCATAGACTGTTTGCTGACCCCTTAGCGCATAGGTGGCAATGGGGTCTTCCTCTTCGAGGGGCGCCATCCCTAGAGGGGTTGTTTGGACAATTAAATCGACTGCGCCGTAGAGGGGCGCATTCTCTAAGGAATCGAAAGCACTCATCGTTTCGTTGGCTAAGCTCTCGGCTCGTTTTACATCGCGGTTAACGATAGTGACACGGCACCCATGGTTCCGCAAAGCCCAAACAACCGCCCGGGCGGCTCCTCCGGCTCCCACCACCAGGGCACTCTGAATTTTTTTTGTATCGAGGTCCCCTATTAAGGGCTCCACAAAGCCATAGTAATCCGTATTAGTCCCCTTCCAAAGATTATTAGCCCGCACAACCGTGTTACAACTGCCAATCTGTTTAACTTCTCGGGTAATTTTACCGAGGTACGGCAAGACGCCCTGTTTATGGGGGACGGTCACTGAGAAGCCACTAATTTTTAACATCTCCGCTAAGGTAAAAAAAGCGCGTACCGAATCGACTGGAAATGGGAGGTAGATGGCATTGAAGTTTATTTCATGAAACCCCTTATTTTGAATTACGGGGGAGAAGGAGCGGAGAACGGGGTTTCCGATAACGCCAAAAATTTTAGTGTCGTCGTTGACGCGGTCGGCTCTGTAAAGCTCCTTCATCTCTTGGGGGGTAATTTGCCCCGGTGCAGCCTCTTTTGGGCTACAATAGGTTAAGAAGGAGCCTATTTTTTTGTAAAGGATGCGCGTGGGAAAACCGTAATCACCCATCCCTATCACAATCTTCTCCTCCACCATCTTAAGCTCTTCACGGGCCCTAAAGAGGGTAATTAAATCGCTCACAGAGGCAACAAAAAGAGCCACCTTAGGGATCTCTCCTCTAGCGGCTATTTTGCTCATCCGGTGGAAAATGTCGGAAGGGATTCCGGTGAAGTCGTGTAGCGACCTAATAACTCTTACCCCTCGCCTCTGGGCTTTTTGCTCCAGCGAGATTCGCTTTAAATCGCTCTCTAGGTCTATATAGGCAAAGTCTCCCTCTAAGGCACTCTCCAGAAGAGCCACTCGTAAGCGCTCATTTTCCTCCCACTGACCACCGTCACTCTTGCGTCGACAGGTCAAGATGACCGGTAAGTCTACTTTTGAGGGGAAGTGAGATGCTTGGGCCAACTCTTCGGCCTTTAAATAATCTAAACGTAACTCACACAAATCTATATAGGGACGGTTATCTGCTATTTGATTTAAATTTTCTTGGATGGTTTTGCCTGTCAGAACTAAACAAATCAACGGAGATCCTCCATAAAAAATCGGGTAGGAGGCGCGGGAGGACTCCTTGCATCCCTAGGCGCCGTCATGCTAAGTTTCATCATACCTGTTACTTAAAAAATCTGCAACACCTTCCCAAAAGAGGTATTTATGGGCACCTTGCAAATTCAGAATATTAGCCTAGCTTATGGCGATAACAAACTTCTAAATAGAGTCTCACTGACCCTTTCGACCGGAGAGCACGTCGCATTAGCCGGAAGCAACGGATCGGGAAAATCGACCCTTTTAAAGATAATTAAAGGTCTTTTAGCCAGTGATGAGGGCAATGTCATCTTAACTAAGGGGATGCGCATCTCCTACCTCCCTCAAGGGGAGATAGTCCACGCCGGCAAAACCCTTTATGATGAAGTGGAACAGGCCTTTAGCCGTTTTGAACCTCTATTAGAACGCAAAGAGGCCTTAGAAAAAACCCTTAGCGTCTTAAACGAAGAGGAAGAACACCTCGATTTAACTAATGAACTTGATGCGCTCCAAGAGGAGCTTCTTAGGGGCTCCTACTACCGGCGTGAAGCCCTCATATTCCAAATCCTCAAAGGATTAGGGTTTGATAGGGAAGACTTTAATCGTCCTTGCCACGTCTTTAGCGGTGGATGGCAAATGCGGATAGCCCTCGCTAAGGTTTTAGCCGAAGAGGGTGATGTAATGCTCCTGGATGAGCCTACGAACTATCTAGATATTGACTCTCTCCTCTTCCTCCGCTCTTTTATCAACAAGTACAAGGGAATAGCCATTATTGTGAGTCACGACCAAGACTTCCTCGACGAGACGGTCAGTGTAGTATATGAGCTCTTCAACGGCCAACTGACCGCCTATAAAGGGAACTACACGCACTATCTGGTCCAAAGGGAAGAGGAGTTGGCGCAGGCTGTCAAGCGCTACCGGGAACAGGCTTTACAAAGGGCAAAAACTGAGCAGTTCATAGAGCGCTTCCGTTACAAGGCATCCAAAGCACGCCAAGTGCAAAGCAGGATTAAACAACTTGAAAAGAGTGAGATTGTCGAGATACCGGACCACCTAAAACGCCCTAAGTTTACCTTTCCCCCGGGGGGCCATTCTCCCAACGAGGTCTTAGTAGTGCAGGAGTTGGAGAAACACTACGGCTCTTTACAAGTATTTAAAGATTTTTCGCTCCTGGTTAATAAAGGTGACCGACTGGCCGTTACGGGGCGCAACGGAAGCGGGAAGACAACCCTTTTGCGGATTATAAGTCAGGTGGACCATGACTATTCAGGGAAAGTAAAGCTGGGCAATGGGGTAAAAATTGGCTATTTTACCCAAGATAGTGTTGACTCCTTAACTCTAGAGAATAGTGTTTTAGAGGAGGTGGAAGCAGTGGCACACACCAGTGCTATCCCCTCCTTACGCTCCTTACTCGGCGCTTTTTTGTTTAGTGGAGATGAAGTGCACAAAAAGGTCTCTGTCTTAAGCGGAGGAGAGCGCAGCCGCTTGGCATTGGCCAAGATACTGCTACAGAGCGCCAATCTTTTAATTTTAGATGAACCAACCAGCCATCTCGATATTGCCACTAAAAATGTGCTCCTCGAAGCCCTCCAATCCTATCAAGGGTCCTTAATTTTCGTCTCCCACGACACCCACTTTATTAAGAATATTGCCACTAGAATTCTCTATCTAAGTGCAACTAAAGAGGAACTTTTTGAGGGCGACTGGGACTATTTTAGCTGGAAAATGGCTGAAAGAGGTTATTTTGAAGAGGAGGGTGAAGAGCGCATAGTCAACACAGCTTCTTTAAACTGGCAAGAGGAGAAGCGCCTTAAAAACAGGCTTACCATTCTTAAACGGGACGCCGATAACCTATTGGAGAAGATTAACACACTCAGTCACAAAACAGCCGAGGTTGAATCTTTAATGGCCTTGCCGGAGAACTATAGCGATAGAAGCAAAATTACAGCTTTGGTTAAAGCGCAGGAAACTCTCGAAAAGGAGTACAAGAGTGCCGAAGAGTTGTGGTTTGACCTCCACCACACAATTGAAGAGCTGGAGGGGCAGTATGGATTCTAGAGAACTTTTCAAGAAGTTTATCCCCTCTCTAATTTTAGCCTCGCAGTCACTTGGACGCAAAGAACTCCTCGAAGAATTAGGGTGCCAAGTGACCGTACAAGCCACTTATATTGATGAGAGTCACGCTTTAACGAAAGGCTCTGAGATTGTCTCCCTATTGGCTCTGCGCAAGCAAGAGGGGTACTTTGCCCAATACGGACGCCCCACTCTCCCCCTCTTAACAGCCGACACATTAGTTGTTCTTGAAGGGAAAATAATCGGCAAAGCCCGCTTTAGCGGTGAGGCTGAAGAGTTCCTTAGCCTCCTTTCAGGTAAGACTCATACTGTCTATTCAGCCTTCTGCCTTTACCTGCCGGCCTACGAGCTTTATTTGGCGGGTAGTGATGTGGCTAAGGTCACTTTTAAAGCGCTAACCAAGCACCAGATAGGGGCTTACCTTCGAGGAGAAGAGTGGCAAGGGGCGGCGGGCGCTTACCGTGTTCAAGGGCAGGCTTCCGCCTTTATTGCGGCCATTGATGGCGATGTTTCGACTGTCGTGGGGTTGCCAATCGAGGCAATTTCTGCCATATTTAGGCGACTGAGTTTGTAAAATTCAGAATATCCGCCGTATGGTGAGAATTAGCGAAGGGGATGGTCTGTTAAGACTATCACAGGAGGAATTGTGTCCGTAGTAACTATGAAAAGCCTGCTCGAGTCAGGCGTCCATTTTGGGCATCAAACTAAAAGATGGAATCCGAAGATGGCCCGCTTCATTTTTTCACAAAGAAATGGGATTCACATCATTGACCTACAAAAAACCAGCACTTGTATCGTTGAAGCCTACGAGGCTGCCCGTGCACAGGTTAAACAAGGTAAAACAATCTTGTTTGTAGGCACCAAAAAACAAGCACAACAAACTATAGAGAGCGAAGCTAAAAGATGTGGCATGCCCTATGTTAACAATCGTTGGCTTGGCGGTATGCTTACCAACTTTTCCACTATTAAAAAATCAATCAATCGCCTGAAAAAACTTGAAAAAGAGGAAGTTGATGGAACTTTTGATAGTTATACCAAAAAAGAGATCGCTTTGACCCTCAAAGAGAAGAATAAATTAGAGAAAAACTTGGGTGGTATTAAAGAGATGAAAGAGCTCCCCGGTGCGATTTTCGTAATCGATACCAAGAAGGAAGCCATTGCCATTGCCGAAGCCAACCGCCTAGGAATTCCTGTAATTGCGGTGGTTGACACCAACTGTGACCCCACCCCTATTGATTACCCTATCCCTGGCAACGATGATGCTATTCGCGCTATCTCCCTCTTTGTTGAAATCATCGCCAATGCCGTCCTGGATGCCGATAAAGAGGTGGGTATTGAGATTATTGAGACCCTCGATACTGAAGAGGTTGAAGAAACTGAATCAGAAGAGGTCGTTGAAGAGGTTGAAGAGGTCGTTTTTGCCACCGATGACGAGAATACCGATTTCACCAAATTTGAAGTTGAAGAAGAACAAGTCGAAGAAGAAGTGGCCAAAACAGCTGCCGTTAAGGTAACTGAAGGCGGTATTGAAGTCGACGAAGAAGTTCTTTACGAAGACTAAAAGAGTTAAGGAGAATAGTGTGGAAATTACTGCAGCCCTTGTAAAAAAATTACGTGATGCCACGAACGCCGGCATGATGGATTGTAAAAAAGCTCTAGTAAAAGCCGATGGTGATTTTGCTAAAGCCGAAAAAATACTTAAAGAGATGGGGTTAGCCGCTGTGGCTAAAAGAGCCGACCGTGCCACTAATAACGGCGCCGTCTTCACCCTTGTCAAAGATCACAAAGCAGTCATCTTAGAGATGTCCTGTGAAACCGATTTTGTGGCACGCAACAAAGATTTTATCACCTTAGGCCAAGAGCTCTGCCAAGATGTTCTGGCCAACTCTTACACTGAAATTGTGCCCCCCCTGAGTGCTAAAGTTGATGACCTGATTACTAAAATTAAAGAGAATATGGCACTGAAGAGGTTTAACTTCTTCACTTTTGACGCTAATACCCTAGTTTCAGAGTATATCCACGGCGAGGGGACCCTAGGAGTTCTCGTGACCCTGAAGAGTGCAGACCCTGAGGCTCTCAAAGTTGAGAAGGTTAAGGAATTTGCCTTTGATTGTGCCCTGCACGTAGCAGCTTTCTCCCCCTTATACCTCTCTGCAGATGATGTTGACGAAGCCTACCTCAAAGAGCAGGAAGAGATCTTCTTATATCAGGCAAAAACTCTCGATAAACCTCAGAATGTTATTGAGGGAATCGTTAAAGGGAAACTCAGAAAACACCTTAGTGAGATTTGTTTCTTAGAACAGCCTTTCGTTAAAGATGATTCACAATCGGTTAAGCAAATGCTGGCCCAAATCTCTAAAGAGGTGGGTACCACCCTTTCAATTACAGATTTCATCAACTACCGAGTCGGTGTTGAACAGTAAGTAAATGATGAGCGCCTGAGGGCGCTCATTTGAGGAGGAGAGTTATGCAAACTGTATTGGAAACATGTGAAAGCAAAATGAAGAAGAGTGTCAATGCCTTGCAGCAGGAGTTTAATCTGTTGAGGACCGGTCGAGCCACGGCTGCCCTTTTTGACAAAATTAAAGTCGAGTATTATAACCAAGAGACTCCCCTCTCTCAGGTTGCCAGCATATCGGTTCCGGAAGCTCGCCTCGTCGTTATTCAGCCTTGGGATAAGAGCCTCTTGGGGCCCATTGAAAAGGCAATTCTCAAAAGTGAACTTTCACTCAATCCGAACAACGATGGGAAACTACTCAGGATTAACTTCCCCCCATTAACAGAAGAACGCCGCAAAGAGTTGGCCCGTAATGCTAAGAATATTGCTGAACAGAGCCGTATTGCTATTCGCAATATACGCCGTGAAGCGATTGATGAGATTAAAAAACTCGAGAAAAGTGGCGATATCTCGGAAGATCAGCAAAAAGATATGGAAGGCAAGATTCAGAAACTGACCGATACCTACGTTAATGAGATCAATGCAATGGCCGATTCCAAAGAGAAAGAGATATTGGAAATATAGAGTTGGAAAATATCGTCTTTGATAAAGCTTCGCACCTCTACCCCGACCATGTGGGGATAATCATGGATGGTAATGGTCGCTGGGCCACGATGCGCTCTCTGGAGCGTAAGGCCGGCCACTACGAGGGGATCAAGGCCGCTAAAAGGGTTACATCTGAGGCGGCCTCTTTAGGTATCCCCTACCTCACTTTCTACGTTTTTTCAACCGAGAATTGGCGCCGACCACCCCAAGAAGTCTCTTATTTAATGGATTTGATCGCCAGTCGCCTGTTTAGTGAAATTGATTTTCTGAGGCGCATTGGAGCACGGGTATTAGTGCGCGGCGATTACCAAAAGGCTACAAATGGTGCGCGAGAAGCTCTTGAAGCGACCGTTAAGGCAACCGGCAACTTTAAGAATATTACAGTGGTGTTAGCCGTTAACCATGGCGGACATGATGAAATTGTTCGCTCGGTTAATGCCTGGTTAAAAAACCGGAAAGGACAAGAGCCTATCGATGCCCAAGCCATAAGGGAAAACATCGATCTCGCTTTTATCCCCCCTGTTGATCTAATCATTAGGGCCGGCGGGCAAAAGCGTCTGAGCAACTTTATGCTCTGGGATTCGGCGTATGCCGAACTCGCTTTTTATGATACCCTTTGGCCCGATTGGGATGGTAAACTGTTTAAACAGGCTCTAACCGATTATAGTCACAGAAACCGCCAATTTGGAGGGGTAACATGAGTAGTTTTGCTAAGAGGTTTATTTTAACCATCACAGCTATTCCCCTCCTCTTTTGTCTGATTTACTTTCTCCCCCACCATTACCATTTGGGTTTTGCCATTTTGACCGTATTGGCTACACTGGTGGGCTCCTATGAGATGCGGCAGATGATTTTTATTGAAGGGGAGTCCCCGATTGTGCATGCTTGGGTCGCAGTTATCTTCCCCATCTTACAGTATGTTGAGCTCGCCTATTGCCCAAGGATACCGCTTACCCTTCTCGCCTTTGCAATTATCTTACTCTACGGTCTCAGTAAAGAGGTCTTCGTGGGCTCTAAAACCGATTTTGCAATGACAATCGACCGCATTAGTCGTAGCGCCCTCCTCTTTTTCTACCCCGGCATCTTAAGCACCTTCATTATTCGCCTTTTGTTCTTTAAGGAGGCGACTCTCCTTTTACTCATGATTTTCCTCCTTGTCTTTGGCAACGACACCTTTGCTTACATCTTTGGGATGCTCTTTGGCCGGCGTAGTCGCAACATCTTGGCTGTTAGTCCCAACAAAAGTATCGTTGGTTATGTAGGCGGCTTAGTGGTAACATTGGCCATTAGCCTTCTGTGGACACAGCTAATGGAGCCTTTAAAGGCTATTTTTACGCCACCACAAGCCCTATTGATGGGCTTTATTGTGAGTATTAGCGGTAATTTGGGAGATTTAATCGAGTCGGTCTTTAAACGGGGTGCCCGTGTTAAAGATTCCGGCACTATTATCCTAGGACGGGGAGGTATCTTAGACTCCATCGATTCCCTTTTGGCTAGTGTCCCTTTCTTCTATTTCTACCTCCTCTATCTGACGCAATAAAGAGGTTTTTAAAGTGGCACACGCAAAGATTAAAGTTATTCTGTTAGGCGCTGCCGGCAGTGTTGGCTCAACGGCCCTAAACGCCTTGATTGAGCGACGGGAAGCTTATGAGATTATTGGTGCCAGTACCCATACCTCAAGCGCAACTTTAGACAGGATTAAGAGTTTTTGGCCCAATGCCACCCTTTGTTTGACCTCAAAACCCGGTGGTCCTGCAGAGCTCTTAAAAATCATAGAAGAGACAGAGGATGCCATTGTGCTGAACGCCATTGCCGGTTCTGCTGGCCTAAGGGCAACCTTTGCCACCCTTAAAAGTGGTAAGCGCCTGGCCCTGGCTAATAAAGAGAGCGTAGTAATGGCCGGCGACCTCCTTGCAAAAGAGAAGATCATCCCTGTCGACAGTGAACACTCAGCTTTGAGCCTCCTTTTGGCACCTTTTGCCAAAGAAGAGATTGCTTCGCTCATCCTAACCGCCTCGGGGGGCCCTTTTCGAGATTACACACTACAGATGATGTCTGGCATTACCCCAGAGATGGCTCTTAAACACCCCATTTGGCAGATGGGCGCTAAGATAACCATCGATAGCGCTACTTTAGCCAACAAGGGGTTAGAGGTAATTGAAGCCGCTTATCTCTTCTCCATGGATAGAGAACAAATTGAGGTTGTGATTCATCCCCAAAGTATTGTGCATGCCATGGTCAGACACGTCAGTGGCGCTATTTATGGGCAAATGAGCACTCCTGATATGAGCCTACCGATTTTAATGGCCCTTTCAGGGGGGAAAGAGGTCGCTAGTGTTAAACCACTCGACTTCAGCCACTTAGAACTCTCTTTCTCAGCTGTCGACCTAGAAAGATTCCCCATGCTAAAAATGGGGTATGCGTGTAGCCAAATCAAAGGAGGCTACCCGATTGTCTATAACAGCGCTAACGAAGTGGCGGTAGAGGCCTTTTTAAAGCAAGAAATTGCCTTTTTAGACATCAGTCGTTTGGTAGAAGAGACGCTCCAAGCACAATGGCCTCATTCTTATAACTCGCTGGACGAGGTTATAGAAATCGATGCGCGCTCCAGAGAGATGGCGTACACCATAAAGGAGAAGTTTAAGCGATGAGTGGCCTCCTCTCCTTTCTAATCGGCCTTCTTGCCCTCGCCTTTATGATTAGTGTCCATGAAGCGGGTCACTTTGTGATGGCACGTCTAACTAAGATAGAGGTAGAGGTCTTCGCCATTGGTTTCGGTAAGGCTTTGAAAAAGTGGCACCACAAGGAGACTGAAATCCGGCTGAACTTATTCCCTTTAGGGGGGTACTGTCGTCTTAAAGGGAGTGAAGAGCTCAAAGAGGCCCTCGACAGAGGGGACAAATATTTGAAAGGGACCCACCCGGGCTCCCTTTTTGCCGCCCCCCCTTGGAAAAGGATCTTAACCTATCTTGCAGGCCCTCTCTTTAATATTATCTTGGCATTTCTCTTTTTTACCCTCTTTTTCAGCCTCCCGGCGCTCAGCTATGCCGACCCTAACAAAATAGTGGTTACTGCCGACTACCCTACCGTTTTTAATTTAACGGGAGGAGAGCCTAATGCTGCCCAAGAAGGGGGCATTCTAACCGGCGATATTATTCTAAAGATAGATGGGGTGACAACCGCCGATTTTTACGCTATCCACACTGAGTTGTCCTCTAAGAAAAAGGGAGCTGATGTTGAGTTTACCCTCTTGAGAGAGGGGAATGAGCTCACGGTTACCACACCAGGGTATTGGGATGCTACCGAAAAGCGCACTCTCTTTGGAATAAGCTCCTACCTCTCCAATGTAGTTGGCTTTGTCGACCCACTCTCCACAGAGGCCGTTAACGCACTGGAGGTAGGCGATACTATCATTGCCGCCCAAGGTCTTTCTGTGGAGAATGCCTTGGACCTTGTGGCCATATTGCACACTAAACCCTCTTTAATTGAGCTGACCGTCCAAAAACAGGACAAAGATGTCAAGACTATCCGCTACTCTCCTTTAATTGATGAAGGGGGGAATATTAAACTAGGGTTCTCCCTCCAAAGAAATTTAATAAAACGTCCTGGTTCACCCCTCTTTAAGAGCTTTCTTAAAGCTTTGGAAGAGGAGCTCTTTGTCCTTAAAGAGACGGTGCTCCTTTTTCCCAAGATGTTGCGTGGAGCTTTTAAATTTGATGAGGTTGTGGGGGGCCCCTTAAGAATCTCTTTTTTAATTGGAGAGAGTCGCCAAGGGGGCTTAAGCGCCCTTATCCACCTTTTGGCTTTGATAAGCGCCTCTTTAGCAGTGGCCAACCTCCTGCCATTACCGGGTCTTGACGGAGGGGCGATTATCTTAAATCTAGTGGAGTTGCTAAGGGGTAAAAGTCTCCCCTTGCGCTTCTACATGCGAAGCCAAGCCGTCGGCTTCATAATCCTAGCCCTCTTGATGTTCTTTGTAATCTTAGGCGATTTGCGCTTTCTTTTAGGAGGTTAGGTGTCGCTCTAGCTCAACGAAGCGGACCAACTGATTCTGGAACCCCATTGTGATTATCCCCGTCTCCCCGTTTCTCTGTTTAGCCAAAATGACCTTGGTCTCCTGAGCGGGAAAGCCTTCCACTAAAATAGGAGAGGTCTCCTGAACTTCCCGTTTGGCACTGTGGTCGGTTAAATCGGCTAAGCGGTCACGGTGAAGCAGAATCACAACATCGGCATCTTGCTCAACTGAGCCTGAGTCACGTAAATTAGCCAGGTTGGGCTCTTTCCCTTCCGCGTCTCGGGAGACCTGCGAGAGGGCTACTATGGGGATTTGTAGTTCCCTTGAGAGGGCTTTCAGTGAACGCGAGATTTCGGCGACCTGTTCATGCCGCGGGACATTAGGGTTGGCCTCCGGGTTAATCAAACCAATATAGTCGATAAAAAGGATCTTAATATCTTTCTCCCTCTTCATGCGCCGAGCCTGGCTCCTCAGGTCGAGGAGTTTTATGTTGGGGGTGTCTTGGATGAAGAGTTTCCCCTCATAGATACGGCTAGCGGCATCAACGATACTGACCGTATCTTGAGAGCGGAGAATTGCATTACGGATCCGTTTAGAGTCGACTTTAGCTTCAGCGGCTAATATCCGCTCCATTATAGCCATACTGGTCATTTCTGCGGAGAAAAACCCTACCGGTATTTTGCTATGAATGGCAATGTTGATGGCCATTGAGATGGCAAAAGCTGTTTTCCCTACTGATGGGCGAGCCCCTATGACAATAAACTCCGAGGGTTGAAAACCTCCGGTCATTTCATCAAGTTGATGAAACCCCGATTTAACGCCATCGGTATTCCCGTGCTCAGCTCTCCTCATAAGGCGATCGACAGTTTTAGTTACCAAGGCCGAGCTTTCCACATAACGGTCGGTAAACGTTCCGCTGGAGGCCTGCAGATCGCTCATTAAGCGCTCATTTTCATCCATTAGGAAGGCAATGTCTTGGCTCTCATCGAATACATCTTCCCGCATCTTTCCACTGAGCTCTAAGAGGGCTCGGCGCATTGCGTGAGAGCGTACTATCTTGGCGTAATAGACGGCATTAGCCGTGGTAGGCACATCACTGGTTAGCGAGGCGATATAGGCCATCCCTCCACAGATACTGAGGAGGTTTTTGGCCTTTAAATGCTCCGTGATAGTTATTAAGTCAATAGCCTGAGAGCTATTTTCCTGATGGAAGGAGAGGATAGCCTCAAAGAGTGCCTGGTGGTTCGGTTTGTAAAAATCATCTTTACGGAGGACCTCCATAACTTCACTGAGGGCGTTTGGGCTCATTAAAATAGCGCCTAAAACCGCCCTTTCAGCACTTTCGTTATTAGGTGGAATCCGTCCGGATGATACCATCTTCAACCCCTACTGTTCTACTTCTACAATCTCGGCAACCTCTTCAGGTTTCACTTCCTCGGCTTTTTCTTTTTTAGCTTGCTCTTCTTCAGCTTTTGCTTTAGCTGCCGCTTCTGCTTGCCTCTGCTTTAAAATTGCTTCGCTGACCACATCAAGGGTAAGCTCTGCATTTTCCCCCTCATAGAGGCGCACAACGATTTTATATTCACCTACCATCTTAATGGCATGGGAGGGAACTTCAATCCTTTTCCTCTCAACTTCAATCCCCTCTTTAGCCAAAGCCTCTTGCACCATACTATTGGTGACTGAGCCAAAAAGTTTACCAGAGTCCCCGGCTGAAACTGTTAAGGTGATTGTCATAGTATCAATACGCTCTTTTAGGGAAGCAGCTGCTTGGCGCTTCTCCTCTTTGCGCTTTTCTATGATTTCGGCCCGACTGGCAAAGAGTGCTTGGTTTTCTTTGTTGAAGGGGACTGCCAGTCCTAAGGGGAGCAGGTAGTTCCGTCCATAACCGCGCTTAACAACAACGACATCCCCCTCTTCTCCGAGGTTGTGGATATCTTGATTCAATATTAGTTTCATAAAAAGTGTCTCCTTAGCTTGTCTTTCTAAAAGCGATCCATGTCTCAACAACTCCCAAGAGGGGGAGAGCAAGCCATACGACCAAGTTAACCCCTGGCACAAAGGCCAAGAGAAAAGAGAGGGCGAACACCCTAGTCGCAGTGACTCTGGGGGTCTTCCTCCGGATAAACATGGCAACAATGCTGACGCCTTGCACCATGTAAAGTAAAGTAGTTGCTAAAGCAACGTTCCACCCAAATATTTCCAAAATAGGGATTTTAACCAAGAGGGTGAAAAGGACAATTGTCCAGGACCCTAGGAAAATCCAGACAAAGTTTTGGGGCAATTGCCAACGACTCATCCGCTCTTGAAAAGAGCTATCGTCACGGTAGATTAACAGGGTACTCACTAGGGCACAGAAGCCAAACTGCCCCATAAAAAGGGGGAGAAAGGCCCGCTTCACTATAGCTACCACTGTTAAAAACAGAGCTTCACTACTGAGCCCCATGGGCAAGATGTTAGCCGTTACACTAGCCACCAACTTTTGGTAGAACTGTGCTGTCCCAGAGGCAACCGGCCCCCCTAGACTAAACCAGTAGACCAAGGCAAACCCAGCGAGTGTGGCAAATATTGAGGACAAGAGGAGTCTGGTCAACAGCCTTTTGTCGGGAAATAAGATCCACGTGCCGGCCCCAATTAAGGAGGAGAGGGGGAAATAGAGTCCCACCAATAATGCCCCTAAAGCTGAAGAGGTGCGTAGCAATTCGCTACTCCCGTACAAGCTGTAGGCTACTAGAATAACGAGGGTTAAACCGACCGGCACAATTGCCCAGCCATTTGGTTTAAATCTGGGTGCAAAGAACAGCAACGGTAAGATAAAGAGAGGGGAAGATACTGCCATTTTATAGAGAATTAGTGCTAAAATGGTGGCCATAGCCCCCGCTTTGATCATCGTCACAGTTTGCTGTTCCATAGAGGCCCCTATTTACGATCAAATGGGAGATAAGCCAAAACCCGCGCCCGCTTGATTTCTGTAGTCAAGGCCCTCTGATGCTTGGCACAAGTGCCGGTTATTCGACTGGGAAGGATCTTGCCCCTCTCGGTCACATAGCGCCTTAAAAAGTCGGGGTTTTTGTAATCAGCTACTACGTTCTGAGTACAAAACTTACAAACCTTTCTCCGGTATGGACCTCTACGACTGGCTCCACCACGACGGTCACGAGAGTAACCATCTCTTGAGTTGTTGGAGTCCTCAAAGTTCTTATCTTTATCTTCGCGCATAATTTACTCCTGTTAAAAATTAAAATGGGATGTCGTCATCAAATTGTTCCGGTCCAGGGAAATCTTGGACGGGGGACGACTTAGGAGAGTTATCTCTCTCTCGATTATAAGAGGTATTAACCTCGCCGGTGGGGCCTCCTCCCAGTAATTGGAGGTTGCGGGCGACCACCTCAACACGACTACGACTCTGTCCATCTTGTTCCCATCTACTCTGCCTCAGCTCCCCTTCAATACTAACCTGTTTACCTTTGGTTAAGTATGGAGAGAGTACTTCGGCTATTTTGCCCCATACAACGATATCGAAAAAACTAACCTCTTCCTCGCGCTGATCCCCCGACCTCTTCATACGGTTAACAGCCACGGAAAAACGGCTAACTGCCGTTCCACTCTGGGTATACTTCAATTCGCTATCTCGGGTGAGACGGCCGATGAGCACAACAATATTAGTGTCATTTGCCATTATTTAACTCCCTTTATTTTTTTTGACTCTTTTTCAATACAAACAAAAATTTTAAGACCGGATTCATCAATCTAAAAGAGTCGGTAAAGGTGTTAATGGTTGCAGGATCAGCATCTAACTCAAAGTAGAAGTAATGTCCTGTCTCGTGTTTTTGGATTGGGTAAGCTAGGGTCCTAACTCCCATATCATCTTGTTTGGTAATCTCAACCTTGGCAGCTTCAAATTCAGCCAGCACACGGCTAAGACCCTGTTCCTTAGTCTCTTCATCAGGATTGAAGATGACTGTAAATTCATACTTTCTCATAGTTCCTCCTTACGGACTAAAAGATCCACTAACAGTGGATAAAGAGGTCTGCCTACCCTACCATGCGCGAGATTTGCGTGTCAAGGTTGGATAGGGGGCAAAACTAAACCGTCGGGTAGCCGACGGTTTAAATCATCATAGATTTAATCTAAGAACTATTTTTTGTTCTTATGGCGATTTTTTCTAAGCTTCTTTTTGCGCTTGTGAGTGGCAATTTTATGTCTTTTTCTTTTTCTACCGCAGGGCACAATAAAACTCCTTCTCAATTAAGATATCAAAATAATGTTCAGTACGTCGCCATTATGCTATTTATTAACTAATTACGTCAAGTGCTCTTTTAGCTTGTTGTAAATATCAGGAAAGTGTAAGATGGGGCCAAGATGCGTGTTTTAATTTTTGGCTTAGGGGTGTTGGGAGGCGGCTATGCCGCAGCCACCTATTTCCTCGACCGAGGGGATGAGGTGCGCATCACCGATTTACGCTCAGAAAAAGAGTTAGGTGAACCTCTGCAACTTTTAAAAAAAAGAGGCGCCTCGGTAATTTGTCAAGAACACCGCGAAGAGGACTTCCGGTGGGCCGACTTGGTTGTCAAAAACCCGGCAATTCCGGTCGACAGTCCCTATCTAGGGTTAGCCAAAGAGATTGTGAGTGATATCTCATACCTATTTAGTTCCCCTTTAATCGAGGGAATTAAACTAGTGGCCGTGACAGGCACTAAAGGGAAAACTACCACGGTTGCAGCGGTAACCCATGCCCTCAATAGAATCAAAGGCGAGGCTCTGCAACTCGGGAATATGGGGGTAAGTGGTTTTACTATTCTCGATATCTTAGAAAAAAGGGAAAAGCGGGGAGACAGCAAACCCCTTTACCTCGTTTGTGAACTCTCCTCTTGGCAAATTAGGGACTTGTTCAACGCTTCCCACCAAAACCTACCCCCCTTTAAAATTATCCTCTTAACTTCCCTGTTCCCCGACCATTTAAATAAGTATGGGGATTACCAAGCTTATAAAGAGGATAAATGGTTGCTTTTCAACAATGCTCCCACACGCATCATAATCCCCGCAGAGCTCTCCAACGAAATAGTGAGTGCGAATCTAGGTAATGTACGTACTATTGAAAGCTTTAGCGGTGTTGCCAACTTCCCTCCCCGCTTACAGCCCGCCTGGGCCCTATGCCGCAGTTTAGGCCTAGGTCCGCGTCAAACGGAGAGTGCTTTTGAATCTTTTAGAGGTGTTCCCCACCGTCAAGAGGCAATCGATATGAAGGGGGGGATTCTGTTCATCAACGATTCGGCAGCTACCATTCCTCAAGCGGTGACTTTCACTTGTTCCAACTCCCCCTACCAATACCACTTAATATGTGGGGGTACCGACAAAAACCTCGCCCCTGATGCGATGTTAGAGCCGATGAAAAGGGCTCTATCGCTCCACCTGCTTGCCGGCAGTTTTACCACTAACAAGCTTATACCGCTCCTCAATAAACAGGCGCTAGCCTATGAGGGACCATTTAACACCATGGCGGCGGCAGTTGCTTCAGCTTATAAAGCTTCGCGCGGCGGGGCCAAGGGGACAGCTGTCATTCTCTCACCGGGAGCGGCCAGTTTTGACCTCTTCAAACACGAATTTGACCGGGGCGAACAGTTCAAAGAGGCGGTGAAAAACCTAGAGTAGTTGACGAGTGCGCTTTAGTCTCCACCGTTCACTTAGATAATATATCTTGTAAATTAGAGGTCTAAAAACAGCATCAAATGAGGGGTGACGATAGACAACCTCCCCGCCAAAAGAGCGTTTAAAAAGGTTTAAATCCCTGAGGTGTTCCCCACGATTATCTTGAGCACTGATTCCGTAAAGGTCATAAGTATGCGCACCTCTCTCACGCGCTCGCAGAATGGCGTAGTCTTGCAGTTGATATGAGGGAGAGAGCTTAGCGAGCCTTTTGGAAGCACCAAAAAGGTAGAGGCTGTGCTTGGCACTCTCTAAGACAATGATGCCGGCCACGATAGCCTGCCTATAACGGGCTAGGTAGAGGTGCGCCCGGCACTCTTGATCACTAGCGTTAAAGAATTGTTGCAGATACCCTTTGGAGCGGGCCTTGAAATGGTCTCGACGGGCGCTCTCTAGGTAGAGTTCATACCATTGGTCAAACTCCCCGGCACTGCCCCCCCATTCTTCGATTGTAACCCTGGCTTTTTGAGAGCGCGCTATGTGGCGTAGCGCTCTTTTGCGGTACTCTAAAGGCTTTTTTAAGTCTAGCAGGACACTCCCCTCGGGCTGAATAGACTCCGGCAGAATGGTTACGTCACTCTGCTGGTCTATCTCCCCCCACGGTAAATCGAAGCGGATGCAGAAGAGCCCCTTAGGAAGATGTCCTTGCAGTAAAGTGGCTAGCTCCGGCTCATAGAAATCTAAAGAGGGGGCAAAGGGGAGATAGGCTAGTGAGCAGCTAAAGACGATCCTCTTCACCAGAACGAGGAGTGTCTGAGTAGCTACCCCTCTAGTAAGCTTAAAAGCAAAAGGTTGCCACCCATTATATTTTTTAACTTCCCCCCAGAGTCTACTCTGCAGGGGGTGGTTAGTAACCTCAAGTTGCTCAAGGCCGATTGGTTCAACTAAAAGGGTCTTAACAGACGACTCCATCGACATATTGTTCTACTTTGAGAACACCCTCTGAAGAGCCAATCGGGCGCCCTTCAATCTTCACTACTCCCCCTTCGGTGTAGAGCGGAAGCGAAAAGAAAACATCGGCCTTAACTTGGCTCCTTTTCGCCTGAGGAGCACTCAACCCTTCAGGGAGTAACTCAGTCCCGACTTTAAAATCGTCGGCAAAAATTACTTCGCAGGTTTCGTGGAATTCAGCATCCTTTTCGCTGGCTGCCAAGAGCATTCCCCTACTCTTTACCCCCCTAAAGTTGGCCGGCTTCAGATTTTGTACCAAAACGATGTTACGTCCCTGCAACTCCTCTTGAGTATAGAACGGCACAATTGAAGAGACGATGGTAGTATACTCCTCTTCACCGGTATCTAGGCGGATTATGTAGAGCTTGTCCCCCTCCGGATGCCTCTCTATTTCAGCAATTCTAGACACCTTTAAAGTGACTTTCTCGGCAAATGTTTCAGCAGCACTCATTATCTCTTTCTCCTTCTCTCGCGACGCCTGAGAGCCACTGTAGCGCTCTCTAAGGGTCTCTATTAATTCATCTTCTATGCGTTTAAAGAGGTAGTTGGGTTTATTGATTTTCACGATACCTCCATAGTTCCCCAAATCCTGCCATGTGGCACCTTCACTATTTAAATATTTCAGGAGCTGCCCACTGGCTTTGGGAATAAAGGGAGCTAGTAGAATAGCCAAGTCTCTAATGAGATAAATTAGGGTCTTTAAAAGGGAGGCCGTCTCTGCACTCTTCTCCAGTCGCGTTTTCCAGGGCTCCCCATCTTGGAAGGCTTTATTGCCAACCGATGAGAGGTAGCAGATATGGCGAAGAGCTTCCCGGAGCTCTGAGCGCTCAAAATAGCCCTCAATCTCCGCTTCACGCGCCTCAATTATCGCCTTTAAGGTGGCGTCAATCTCTCCTTCGGGAACTACTTTATCGTAAAACCGGTCGATAAAACTGAGGGTGCGGTGGGCTAAGTTGGAGATATTTCCAATCAATTCACCGTTTATTTTCTCTTGAAAATCTTTCCAAGTAAACAGGACATCGGCCTTCTCGGGGCGATTGTAAAAGAGGTAGAAGCGCCACATATCGGCCGAGATACCGGTATTTTGGACATCGTTACCAAAGATTCCCAACCCTTTGCTCTTACTAAACTTTCCCCCCTCATAATTGAGGTATTCACTACTCGACATATGGTGGAGCATAGTCCAGGGGTCTCCGGTAGCCAGGAGAGTTGAAGGGAAAATAACGGTGTGGAAAGGAATGTTATCTTTCCCTATAAACTGGAAGAGCTCAACATTTTGTTGATTTTGCCACCACTGTCGCCACTGGTCGGTGTAGTTAGCCGTAATTGAGATGTAACCGATGGGGGCATCAAACCACACATAGAAGACCTTATCTGCATACCCCTCTTTAGGGACAGGAATTCCCCATTTCAAATCACGGGTAATAGCCCGCTCTTTGAGACCGTCGCGAATCCAAGATTTTGTTGTTTGGATGGCATTTTTGGCCCAGAAGCCGTCAATGGAAGCGACATCTAACCACTCTTGCAGTAGTGGTAGCGCCTTAGGAAGGTCTAAGTAGAGGTGTTTCGTCTTCCTTAGCACCGGTGTGGAGCCACAGATACCACATTTAGGGTCAATTAATTCGGTGGGATCAAGCAGAGAACCACACTCCTCACACTGGTCCCCCCTCGCCCCCAAGGAGCCACATTTAGGGCACTGCCCAACCACATAACGGTCAGCTAAAAACCTCTGGTCATGTTCGCAGTAGAGTTGCTCAATTTCGGCCTCCCGGATGTACCCCTTTTCATCAACTTTTTTAAAAATTGCCTGGACAATTTCGGTTTGTAAAGGGGTACTGGTACGTCCGAAGTAGTCGAAACTAATCTCAAACCATTTGTAAATATCGCGGTGGATAACAAAGTATTTGTCGCACAGCTCTTGGGGAGAGAGCCCCTCTTGGGCGGCTTTTGTCTCGCTGGCCGTCCCGTACTCATCGGTACCACAGATATAGAGGGTTTCATACCCCTTAGAGCGACAAAAACGGGCAAACCCGTCGGCCGATAAGACCTGAATCAGGTTCCCTAAATGGGGAATATTGTTCACATAGGGCAGTGCACTGGTAATTAATCTCTTTTTCATGCTGACCACTATACTCTTCAGAGGCTCTTTTTTCAATCGTAGCGCCTAAAATTGTCTTTGATTGACGCTAAAGGGCTTCTGCTATACATTTAAAGTGCTTTGACAGAGAGTTAAAGCCCATAAGGAGGAGCATAAATGGATAAATCGGGCGCCGCTAGACGCAGCCCATTTCGCCTTAGTCCTAAACTGGTACTTGCCATCATTGCCGTAATCCTCCTCTTCGTTTTGATTTTAAGTAGCGTATTTGTGGTTGATCAAACAGAAGAGTCGGTAATTTTGCGTTTTGGTAAGTACAATAGGACAGTCGGACCGGGATTACAAGCAAAATTGCCCCTAGGAATTGACCGTAACTACAATATTCCCACCCGTGTTGTACAGACCATGACCTTTGGTTCTACTTCAGCTGCCCAAGACTTTAACACTAGGTTCATGTCGCAACCCTCTGGCTCTAGTGCCGGGGAGTCGATTATGTTGACCGGAGACTTGAATATTGTCGATGTGCAATGGATCATTCAGTACCGTATAGAAGACCCTGCCAAATGGTTGTTCAATGTTCAAGAGCGCGACAAAACAATCCGCGATATCTCTCAAAGTGTCATTAACCAACTAGTTGGAGACCTCCCGATTCTAGCGATTATGTCGAGTGAAAGAACCTCGATTGAAATTGAGTCGCAAGAGTTGATGCAAAAGATCTTTGACTCCTATAATTTAGGAGTTCGCCTCTTAACGGTAAAACTACAGAACATTGTCCCTCCAATTGGAGAAGTTCAAGATGCTTTTGAAGATGTCAACAAAGCAATTCAGGACATGAACCGCCTCATCAATGAGGGTAAAGAGGCTTATAACCGTGAAATCCCCAAAGCTCAAGGTGAAGCGGCTCAAATCATCCAGGTAGCCGAAGGTTATGCTGCTGAACGGGTCAACAATGCCCAGGGAGATGTAGAGCGGTTTAACTCGGTTCTTGAAGCCTACGCCCTCAGTAAGGACATTACTACGCGTCGTCTTTACATCGAGACTATGGAAGAGATTATTAGACAAGCCGACAGTGGGACTCTGACCCTTATCGACAAGGAGTTAAAGAATTTCCTCCCCATCTCTGACTTAAGTCCATCAACGGGAGGTGCCAAATGAAAAAACTTGTGACTGTTTTAGTGATTGTAGTTGTACTGTTAGTGGTTTTCTTCCTCCTCGGCCCCTTCTTTATACTTCAGGAGGGTGAAGTCGCTGTTGTTACGCGGTTTGGAAAAATTGTCAATACCCACCAAAATGCCGGACTGAAGATAAAAGTTCCGATGGTCGACACTGTTGTGAAGTACCCCAAGAAGATTATGAGCTGGGATGGAGATGCTCAAAGGATTCCGACAAGGGAAAACCAGTTTATTTGGGTCGATACAACCGCCCGTTGGCGCATTGTTAACCCCTCTCTCTTCTATCAGTCGATTAATACCCTACCCAATGCTTTACTGCGTCTCAACGACGTTATTAATTCAGCAACACGGACAGTTATCAGCGAGAATTACCTCAACGATGCGGTGCGCAATACCAACCGCATTAACCACATGAAAGTTGAGGAGCAATCTCAGACCGTTGAGAGCCTCGAGGATGCTGAACAACTGCGCAATTTGACACGCACCGAAATACAGCAAGAATCGATTAAAATAGGGCGCGAAGGACTGAGCAATAAGATTTTAACCAGTGCCAGAGACTTCTCGCGGGCGTACGGTATTGAAGTTATCGACATTGTTATCCGCCAAATCCGCTACAGCGATGATTTAACGCAGAGTGTCTACCAGCGGATGATTAAAGAGCGTAACCAAATTGCCGAAGCCTACCGCT
>Ga0172382_10004016_pt1 | contig 22822 bp, 11 predicted proteins | sample Leawel138RmetaG_FD_122245 | JGI IMG/M metagenome (GOLD analysis project Ga0172382, IMG submission 122245) | Leachate microbial communities from a municipal landfill in Southern Ontario, Canada - Leachate well 138R metaG | ecosystem: Engineered > Solid waste > Landfill > Unclassified | place... | reverse complement strand
TATGACCACCCTTGGAGAACCTATGGCAAAAAGATAAATGGCAAACCCATCCTGACAACTTTGGTGACTGAATAGGACATTTCTATTTAGCCAGCATTAGGACATTTCTATTTAGCCTTGACACATTTCCTTCATTTTTTCTGACGCCACTAAGACTGCTCGATGTATCTGAGTCGGGCACATACAAGCATCAAGGCGGAACGTCCATCCGGAAATGTGCCCAGGCATTTTGGCCAACGCCCGATCTCACGGCCCAGCCTTTCCATAGCATTGTCGAAACGAATACGCTGCCAATGCTCTTTTGGGAGGTCCATGTAAGTCAGGGTTTCAGAACCAGCAGTTTCTACCTTCCCAGCAGCTTCATTCAGCTTCAAGTCTTTTAGTTTCTCGATGATGTCGCCAGTCTTCTTTAGAGCTGCCACTTTATCTTCCTGGTCGTGAATCGCCTTCAGCAATTTGCGGGTGTAATGTCCTGCCCGTATATCTTGCCTCTGCTCTGTGCGCTCATACTTGGGCGCATTTGTTAGTTGATCTGTTTACGCGTCCAGCAGCCTATTGGGCACCTCTTGGAAACCTTGCCCGACAAGTTCCTTCAACTCGTTCTTTATTACTTGTTCTTTTAAATGAACAATTTTGTTGTGACATTGTTCTCTCTACTGTGGTCTTTTTGGGCTAACAAAATATTACCAAGTGATTCAGGGGCATGTCCTTTTTAGATATATGTAACTTATGTTACCTTGTCACAAATACCGACTCCCGTAATGATGTTTTTAAATTTCCTGGCAAGCAGGTTGGCTTGGTTTATTGCATTTGACTTTTCAGTAACATCCACAGTATTAGTTTGCCTTTTTGGTAAGCTGTCCTCTGATCCATATTTGTTGAAATTGGGCCCAATCATGGGGCTCATACTCATCTCGCAAACCATTCTTGTTGAGTAAAATGATGGAATTCATCCAGTCTCCAGCTCAGCATCCTACACCTCAACCAAAGTTACCTTACCCTGGTCGTCCAGGAAGCACAGCTGACCGCTAACAGCCTGCCCCAACTTGGAGGACACAACCGCTTTATATCGTCGAACCTGGGGAGCATACAACTGAACAAGCTGGTCTTTTTGGGCTAATGTACTGATGTGGTCGCTCTTAAAGTCAACGATATGCCAGCCATTCACATCTCGATAAAGCAGGTCGATGACTCTGTTCTCCACCTTGTGTCCCACCATATAACTATACGGCAATTCCGAGTAGCGTTCCTGGGCAAGATTGATTACCTGCCAGAGATGGTGCCCACGAAATCGGACTAATAAATCGCTGGCATGTGCCACCACTTCCTGGCGCATGCCTTCAGTGACAAGCCCAGCCATCCATGCTTCCGATTCCAAAAGGGTGAGTAGAGCGGGATCTCCGGGGAAAAGCCAACGCTGAAGTGCTTTGTGTACGATAAGGCCAAGCACTTTGCCTGAAACCGGGCCATCAAATTGGGTTATATGCCAGGATTGTAACTCCTGAATTTTTTCCTGCTCATCGGGCAGATCTACCCGCCCAGTGTCTTCCACCGCCTTGTAGAGTGGTGGCTGGTCTGACACCTCTGGTTGTTTCGGAATCTCAGCTTTCGTTCGGAGTGAATTCCCTTGGGGCGCTTCTAACATGCAGACTGCACGTACAGGATAGTTATTACCGGTATGGGTGATGAACGCTTCGCCGCTTCGCTTTGAATATTCGAGAGAAGGAAACCCAAGTGCTTCGTCCAATGTCCCAGCCCAGCCTGGCATTTTCACTAAGCCAGAACTGTCATAGGTCGCATGGCTGCTGATTATCAGTTTGGACTGTGCGCGAGTTAGCGCAACATACAGCACTCGTAAATCTTCACAATCATCCTGATCGCCATCCGAGAATTTCGCCAATCTAAATAACATCGGCGATGGGTCCAATTTAAATGTAACCCCAAATTCGTCTGATAAATACAAAATGTCTCTGCTTGAGGGCTTCCCTCGACCAGCGTCTGCCAAAATCACAATCGGATATTGCAAGCCTTTGGATTTATGAATGGTCATGAGACGGACAGAACCTTTGGCTTCGGTCGGGGCTTCTCCCTCACGGGCACCAGCATCGTTAAGTGTTTCCAGCATGCCAAGGAATTCACGCACTGTGACCGCTTGGCTCAACTGGGTATCCGCTAAGAGTTTATCCACGTTGCGCCATAGCCGACCGCCTGCTTTGCTTGCTTTTCCATCCTCAGCCCCAATATCCACGGTCGCCAGCATAGCGCGGTAATCGACTTCATCAATTACCCGCTTAAGCAGTTCGGCTACCGGAACCCGATCTACAATCGGGATCAATAAATTTAGAATCCTCAAAACACGTTTGGCACTGTACCGATCTTGATCGCTCAAGTCTCCCAAGTCGCCCTGAAGCGCGTCCCAGTAAGGAATATCCAACTGGCGCAGCTGGAAGAGGGCAGCGTCACTCAACCCAAACGCAGGTGACCGCAACAAGCCGGCAAATGCAAGATCATCGAGGGGGTCAGCAATTGCACGAAGGATATTCAGCAGATCGCGAATTTCAGGACGATCATAAAAGCCCTTGCCAGCCACGGTCATGAAGGGAATACCAGCATCCTCCAGCGCTTCCTCATAATAAGGATAACCAGTCGCGGCTCTAAACAGCAGCGCCACCTCATCCCAATTCTTAATTTGGCCCTCTTGTTGGAGTTCTTGAAGGCGAACAGCCAATGCCTGCCCTGAACGCTGTTTTGCTTCAGCAGTGTCTTCCCCTGCGCCCACTACAAACTCAACATGGGGTGGTTTAACGGGTGACGATGGTGTCTTTTTGTCCGCGACAAGTGGTGTATAGGGCACATAGTATTTTCGTTTTGGATCTTTTTGAGTTCCAATCACTGCCGAAAGCAGGTCGCCAGTGGGATTCAATAGTTCTTCATGGGCTCTATAGGTGCGATCCAGACCAATCAACAAACCACCTGCTTTGTCAATACGTTCCTGTTCTTCCTTGAATACAGTCACATCCGCGCCACGAAAGCGGTAAATAGACTGGCGCATATCCCCCACCATGAACAAACACCCACGGTCCCCCGCAAGAGCATTGACAATGTTGCGCTGCCGGGGATTGGTGTCTTGATATTCATCCACCATGATGGCATCGAGCTCCTTTTGCCAATGCTCACGTACTTCAGGCATTTCCAACAAACGATGAGCATGAAACTCCAGATCATCAAAGTCCAGAGCGTGTCTTCTTTCCAACTGAGACAGATATGCATAATGTACACGATCGAAAGCATCTCGTAAGAGTGGAAGAAGCTGATCGAATAACGCTTCTGTCTCCTGTGAGGGTGGTACGTCCGCCTTCGCCTTTCCACCTGTTATATGATTGATATGGGCGTCAAAAAGCTGTCGAAGTTCGGTAACAATTGGCTTGACTATGCCATCTTTTTTCCCAATGTTTCCTTTGAGGTAATTGCGTCTGGCTTCGAAGAGATAGATGGCGCAGTTCACAGGGTCATCTTCCTGGAGAGATTTTTCTACTATCGACCAACAACTCAACAACTCAGTTACAGCATCGGCCAGCTTCTCTCCAGCATCTTTTTTAAGTTCTTGAGGACTCATTCCACGCAATTGATTGATTAAAGCCGTGAATTCAAGTGAAAATATATGTTTATTAAATTCTCTGATCAAACAGGTTTTATTGTCCAGCGGAACCTGAAAGGCCTCTTTGGTTTCCAGCCGGCGATCTAGCAAAATTTTCAGTGTTTTAGAAAGGTCGCTCAAAGGCATGTTGAACAAGAGGGGCAGAAAACGCTCTTCCTCGATTAGTTCTGCCAGGGTATCCTTCACAACCTGCACGCGCAGCACAGAGGTCAAGCCTTCATCCAACATCTCAAAACGTGGGTCAACACCTGCCTCCGCAGGATGGTTGCGGACGATTTCTGCGCACAAGCTGTGAATAGTGCCGATGCGGGCAGAGTCGATCTGCGTGGATAGTTCTGACCAATAGAGACGCTCCTCCTGGATCAGCGCGTTTTCCTGCAATTGCATCAGTGTTGATCGCACCCGGGAGCGCATCTCCATGGCTGCTTTGATAGTGAAGGTTATCGCTGCGATCTGGCGGGGTTTTGTTCCTTTTGCCAGCAAGCAAGCATAGCGCGCGACCAGTGTGGAGGTCTTACCACTGCCTGCTCCCGCGGTGACCACCACGTCCCGACCACTTTCTGTCGCAGCTTTGCGCTGATCGTCATTAAGAGAGAAGAGCTTAATAACCTGTTCAGTCAAGCGGTCAGTCATTTTTATATCCTGCTTTGTATCGCCAGCACCAGGCTATAGCCGGGCAGTAATCAGGGCAGCCATCTTTGGGGGCTTTTGGCTCGAATTTACCTGCGTGCGTACCCTCAAGCACGGTTTGAACATGTGTGTAAGTTACCTGGTAAGCCGCATTTGGGCCTTCGATCCCTTCGTGTATGAAATTCGATAATTTGAATGAACTGGCTTTGGCATCATTAATAGCCCAGTAAAAACCCTCCTCGACTTCACCAAGCAGCAATGCTTCCTGCACAGCCAGGGCATAAATCGGTAATTGCAGGCGCAAACCGTCCAATAAGTCATTTTTACTGAGGTGAGAACTCCCGGATTTGTAGTCGATCACGCGAAGATTTCCTTCAGGGTTAATGTCAATGCGATCTATCTGTCCACGGAATTTAACTACATTGCCGGCAATATCTAAACACAGATGAGGAGCACCACCAATCCCAAATTTCTTCTCATAGGCAAGAGGTTTCCATTGATCTCGTTCCCGTTCAAGTGCGTCTAAAGTTACGCGCAGCTTCTCAAGCAATTCGGCTTTTTCGACTTCCCACAACGCGGATGGACGAAAGCCCTCTTTAGATGGCGCCTTCGCGAAAACACCTGAAGCGACTTCATCGAGGAGATCCATGGGGGAAACTCCTTCCAGCCCTGCGCGTTTATAGACCAACTCCAGCACCCGGTGATAAATATTGCCTTTCTGGGAAATATTCAGGCCAAATTCTGGTGGTTTTTTGGGTTCTAGTTTCAGCACGACACCAACAAGGAATCTGAACGGACAGGCCTTATAAGTTTCCAGGCGTGAGGCACTCCAAACATACCCCCCAGAAAACTTTGATGTAAGTTTATCGCTAAGCGGTGAAAGATTCCCCCCAAACATCCCTTGAGCGACTTTTGACCGACGGCTATCAAGTATCCTGAAGGTCTTTTGAAGCCTCTGCCAGCGCTCGAGAAGGAGTTCATCCTTAGAGTAGTGCAGCTTTTGTTGCTGCATTGCCCAGAAAAGCAATTCCTGTACGGAAGCCGCCTCCGATTGAGGCCGTGGTAACGAGGGTTGCACTGTGAAAATTGCGCTATTCGAAAATAACTTTATCGCTGAATCCCAATAAAGAGAAGGTTCCCAACTTTCGCCTTCTTCAGAAAGATACGGGCGAGTCAACAGCAGGTATGAATCAGCGCGGGTGAACACCTGGTAAAAAGTGCTGGCTTGTTGTCGACCCAAGCGTGGTTCCAGCCCCAAATCTTTGCGCAGTTCTTCATCCAGAAAGGGATCAGGATTTTCAACTACAGGAAAGAGTCCTTCCGATAATCCCATTAGTACCACTGCCTCGTAGCGCGCCCCACGTGCCTCTACCATCTTACCAACGAACACTGCATTTCCGCTGGATTTCCTTGGCTCATCTAACCTGGCCCCAGCCAGAGTTCCCTTCAGGTCAGCCAGAAACTGGGCGTAATCGACCATCCTCTCGCCAACGACACTTTCACTGAGCAGCAAAGCCCTCAAGGCCTCACCCAAAGAAGCGCAGGCTTCGCGGTCATGTTCACTTGAGATTCTTTGGTAAAAATCCAGCTGATCAAGCCTTTTTTCAAGCCATCTTATCCAGTCGGTTTGAGATCGCTTGGTTTCAATATCTGAATACAAATTCCAAAAGTCATCGAGTCTAGCGCGCAGCGCGTTAAGGTCGATTCCGGCAGTGCGGTTTTTGCGCCGGCGTTCCTCATCCAGATATTCAGTTTCACTTGCGTTCAATTCCTGGAACATCGACCAGGCATCGTTCCACTGATCCTTGCCATTTACGATGATGGCTTGTTGGCTGACAATCTCCAGGTCTTCCAGGTCTCTGGCTGCAAGGTCAAAGTTGAAATAAGGTGAGCGCAAGGTATTTAATAACAGGCGGGTAGGATAGTTTTCTAAAGGAAGTTCCAGCAGGGAAAGCAAAGCAAGCACCGCCGGCGATTCACTGAGAGGGTCAGGCCGCGAGAAGTGAATTCTGATGCCAAATTCATCTGCAGCTGAGCGCAGCAGCGGTTGATAGATGTCAAAATTGGCTGTATAGATCGCGCAGGCGTTCAGAGGGATATTCTGACGCACATTCAGCTCCTTTATCCAACGCAAGGCTTCGCGTGCCTCGTCAGATTGAGATCGGGCTTCCAGCATAATTGGTTTAAGGGCGTCAAGCTTTTCAACCTCGCCTGGGTTGAGTACATGCCGCTGCATATGCAGAATCGCAGCAGGTAAACGAGGCTCCCCTTTGATTTCATGGATTTCAGGAGCCAGATCTCTTTGCAGGTCTTCTAAAACATCAAGAGAAAGTCCATCCACCTGTCGGTCGGAATTCATTTCACCGGTCAGCGTCATGAGCAGTTTGCCTGTTCGCTCGCCAAGCTGCCTGAGGAACTGCTTTTGGGCTGGGGTGAAGGAGGTAAAGCCGTCCGCAATCACCAGGCTCGGGCGCGAGGCGTGGTTTGGATTGGCTTGGAGCGCTTTGATTGCCTGCCAGGCTTGCCCTTCGCCATCCACCCAACCCAGAGACTCCAAGCGGGCAAGAAAGCGATCGTAAAGGATCGCGAGTTCTCGCCTGGCAGGAGTAGAGGCGCGAGTGTACCCAAGAAAGAATGCTGGTTGCACCAAGGCACTGCGCAATTCAGCGAAGGCATCCCGCAACACTGAGATAAAGCCAGGTTTATCTTTGATGGCCGCATAATGGATTAGTTCGCCAGCATCAAAGGCTTCGCGTACGGCTTCCTGGATCAGGCGGTGCGATAGCGCGGGGGTAATGACTGGTGTAAAAGACCCGCTTTCTTCCAGGATTTCCTGGTAGAAATTGCGGAATGCCCCCACCCTGACGCCCATTCCTCCCCCAGCCGCAGCCAAACGAGCCTTAAAGTATGCCGCCTTCTGCGGGTTCGGCACCAGCACCCATACCTGGGCTAGGGGTTGTTCTTTATGGACTGCCAGAATGCGTTCGATACAGACGGCGGTCTTGCCGGAAGCGGGTGGAGCGAGAAGCAGGTCAATGGTCATGTTGGTTCCATGGTTCACTAATTAATCAGGATGGCTATGCGACGCAGTACTCATCACTTTGGTGAAGTCGTTTTACAAAGATAACATGCTGCTTTACCGGCAAATCAGTGTGCCAGGCCATTCACCGTACAAATTTTAGAGAAATATCACAAATAATCCTAACAGATTCAATTCTTGAAATGATCTCTTGAATAATTCATAAACTCACTCATAGAAAGGCCCATGCTCGAAGGCCCCTGACGAATGTAAAACTCATCTTGTCTCTCTTTATCCTTTAAAAACACAGGCTCATCGCTGCGGTGACAGACAACTTTTAATATACTCTTCCCCTCGATCTCAACAATTCGGTAATCTACATATTTGATAAAATCCCGACCTATCTTATCGGCAAAAAGATTTCCAAAATGAAGCAGGAATTTATCATCGCTGGGGAAATGATCTTCTTGAATTCCTAATATATTACCGTTATCTTGAACGCCTACGTATAGCGTGCCACCGTCCGAGTTCATGAATGCAACGATGGTTTTCAATGAGGACTTTTCTATTTTTGGGTCGCTTTGGTTAGTATGGATGTTCCATCTGAGTGCAGCCTTAAATTCCACGAATCTGGTCTCGCCTCCACTGATTATTTCCAAATCATCAATAGCACCAGGGGCTTCCATCAAACCATCGCCATTTTCAACGGCTTCGTCATTTTCCATTCCAGGGCGCTGGAAATAGTGTTGTGGGTATTGTATTTCTTCCATCGTTTGAACCGGATGATAATTTCCAGTCATATCCTCGTAACCAAATTTTACGAAATCAAAAGTCGGGTCGATGCGAACCAACTGGTCCTTGACTCGTTTGCGTCCTTCGATCGCAAAGACCAATATTTCTTCCATCTCTTCCGGGGTCGCATTGCCATCCGGAAACAAGATTTTGAGCAAACCAGAAAAGGTTTTATTGATCCCATCACGGTCACGCGTGGAAATCTCGGTCGGGAGGTAGAAGTAGTTGGAGTAATTATGAGAAAAGTCATAATCGCGTTGATGTCGCAAGATCTCTGCCAGGTAATCGACAACAAATCCAAAGCCTCGGGAAAACATTTCCCCACGGATGATTTCGACTTCCCAGCCCGGTAGATAGTAATGCAATCTATCCATGAAAGCAGAATCATAAAACTGGGAGGGTAGTTCCTCAAAAAGGTTTGTGTGCATCAACATATAGTCGAGTTCATTACTGGTGTTTCCAACAAAAACCATGGAGGCTTCTGCTCCAAGCGTTTCAATACCTCTTGAGAAACTTTTATTCGCCATGTAGTTCTTCAGGATATCAACAAGAGCTTTTTCATGCCTTTTTTTATGACCCGAAAACTCATCAAATGCCACGCAGTCCCAATAGCCCACCAAGCCAATTCTTCCTGTTGAGTTATTGACAAACAATTTCGGAACAGTCACTTCTCCGCCCGAGATCAAAATCCCATGGGGTGAAAACTCTGAATAGATATGCGATTTGCCAGTTCCTTTTGGACCCAACTCGATCAAATTGAAGTTCCTTTCGCAGAAGGGAATCAAGCGAGAGATCTGGATCAGCTTCCCGCGGTGGCTAAATTTTTTAGGGTTGAACCCAAGGCTCTGCATCAGAAGATCCATCCACTCCTCCAAAGAGAAGGCTTTGCGGTGTTCCAGGTACTCATCGAAACTGATGTGAGACATCTGAATTGGGTCCAGCTGTTCCAGAACCCACGGTACGATGCGTGAATCTTCAGAATACTGATGAGCCAGGTCAGCTATGCACCAAACTCCGCCGACTAACAGTTTCTCGTTTCGTTTAACCGTATCTATATCAATCAACACTTCCTTAATGCCCAGGTTAGAGAAGGAAGCTTCGTAAACATCTCGTTTTTCGTTCAACTCGACCGTAACTTTGTCGATCACTCTGTGACGACCATGTTCCCTGATGATCGATTTTATTAAATTAGCTTCCTTGCGATGAACAAAATGGTTCCGCAGAATTTCCTTGACCGTCTCAATACCACTCCTGATACTGGCTTCATCCGAGGTGGCGCAATAACTTCCCAGCAAGAACTCCAGCACATAACTAGGAACAATCGCATTACCTTTGACTTCCTTGACCAGGTCCTTCCTGACGACCAGCCCTGAGAAGTGTTCATTAATTTTATTGTCCAGGTAATTCATATTTACTCCTTTTAAAAGTCTGCGAATTGGGTCTTGTTCAGGTAATATTGCCACTCATAGCGTTTTTTATAAATGTCGGTATTTGGCATCAACTCTTCCAGGCGAAGGTAAACGGTCTGACGGTTATATTTTTGCCATTCTGTGCTCAGCACCAGGGTGACTCCCACTTCCCTGTCGCGTGGGTTGTCAGATTCAAAACCAAAATGAAGTTGTTTGACATCCGAAATCGGTTTCCCATCCTCCGCAAAAATACCTACGCGCAATGTTCTGGGTAAAACTTTAGGGGAGATCTTTTCCAGTTGGAAAAATGTTACAGTTAGCTGACCCGTAGTGATTGTATTACTGGCGGAAGATAATTTTTCAACCTTAACCTTGCGAGCTTTAAACTCATCCCCTCTAACCACGTTGACAGTCAGTACAGGGATAATTATTTCCTGCAGGCTTGAACCGCCGTGCACAAACTGCATGCCGGCACCGCTCAGTTTCAACCGATTAACCGACTTTGCCAACAACACTTCAAAGTTTCCCACCAGCCCCAGCTGTTCAGCGCTGAATGTTCTCAATTTGTGTCCGGTATTATCCAGCCCTTTTCCTACTACGAACCGGCGTTTTTTGAGGTAGATTTCTTTCCCGGTAATATCTGTACCCGAAAGTTCAGCCCCAATTAGTTTTCGATACTGATACAGAAAGCCATGGTCAGATGTAACCAGAATCCTGGTAAAGTTGGCATTACGCAGCATTTTGATCAAATCAACCAGATGGTTGATCGTGGTTTCCACGGCTTCGACGGTCTGATCTTCAGATTCCCGTTTGTCTCCAACCATATCAATCAGGTTATGATACACATAAACGACCTGGTTTTCTCTGAAAATTGCCCGCTGCTCGTCTCTAGTCATGCCTTTAAAATCATTGGCCAGCAAGGCTTTAGCCCCTGCTGGGATCGCTTGCCTTAATAACTTGTCGCGGTTGTCCAACCCGGACGAACTGATCCCGTCAACCAATACAGTTCCGTCTGGTTGAATATCTAATGTCTTGTTGGGCAGCAAAGCTGCCATCCCAAGCGCGGTGTAACTGGGCAGCATACCTGCCATCGAGGAAAGCGTGGTGGTAAATCGTCCAGCTTCTTCAACCTGCCCCGCCAGCTTCTCAGCCACTTCAAATCGCAGAGCGTCTGAAATTATCACTGCCACCTTAGACCCATTCTGAAGAGGCATCTGGACATGGTTAGGGAAGAATTCTCTCTGCGACATAACCGGCAGATCCTTCCAATTCAGCAGTTGATCAACAACCAGTTGCCAGTTATTGTTTAAAGTCAGAAGGAAATTGTTGCAGTACTGCCCTTCCACTTGGTCATTCAAAGACTCAAAGAAAGCCGTCTGTTTTGCCTGCCGGATCTGATAGATATATTCACGATAAAGCTGGTCTATCCGGAACCACTCTCCGGTGTATTTGTTAAACCCGTCCAGAAAGTCTTTCATCTGGAATTTTGAATTCCTGATCAGCGCTAACAAACCGGAGGCTATCTCCAAAGCCTGATACATGGCCGCAATCTCATCTTTATACCAATGGGTGGCTTTTCTCTGGCTGACAATCACCTGGCAATCTTCTGCGCCGAGGGTTTGGTCAAGCACTTTTGCCATCAGGCTTTCGAGGATATGGAGATCAATCTGTTTGAAAATATCACAGTTGAGCAGATCTTTGATGGAATGCTTATTGAGCTTATTTTCGATCTCAAGCAGCTTTTCAAACCGCCCGGCAAGCACATCAAATGATCTCTGACCCTGCACACTGTCTTTCCAATGGTTCAGAATGATCAGCGCGTCGGGGTTCATCTCCGATTTTTCCTGCAGGCTTATCCGATAGCCGGATTCAAATAACTTGAGGGCGAAGTCCATGATGTGAGGTGCGTTGGAGCGATAGCCAAAAGTCCTTTCGAGTTCCTTCCACAGGTACGCAGTCAGCCCAAATTTTTCAAGGGTCTCATGCTTCTCATGCCTGCCCTCAGCCAGCTCTTCCAACAAAGCCATGAGGATGCCCTCGAGGCGGGGTTCCACCGTGCTCCCCAAACAGGTTGCCATCAGTTTCATACGTACCTGTAATTGGGAATCTCCGCTTTTCAAGCGCTCCTTCAACGCGCCAACGCGAGCGGCAGACTGGAAAAATGCCTGGTGTTCCGTCACCAGGGCTTTAAAGGCCGGGGACAATCCCAGTTCTGCCAGCCACAAAGAAACCCGATCAGCCGAGAAGACTGCGTTGGCCAGCTGTACGTCCAGCAGCCAGTTGTCTTGCTGTCTTGGTTCACCCTTGGCATGGTAGATCAAGAATTTTGAATCAAGCTCTTTACGCAGAACCCGATTTTTGACACCAAAGGCATTGTTTTCCAATACAATCTTTTTTACACCAGGTAAATTTAAGGCTTCAAATTCAGGTCTCAACTCCTCCCCTTCGTCATACCAGAAAACGATGCGATTTTTCTCAAAAAGTTGTTGAAGGGTATTGAATATTTTACTCATGATATATATCTTAAAGTAAAAGCTTCATAAATTTGTATGGAAGTTATCATTATTCTTTCTTGCTACCTCAGTTATTTTTTATCCCTTGGACAATCCTATTCGCGAAATCTTTATTATGCGAGGGTGTGATTGGTGAATTTGCTAATGCTTGAAGACTTCCTAACATTGTAATCACAAAATCACCACAAGAATATTTTTCCCAGTTAATGTAAGTAGTCATCTTGGAAAAAAAATAGGATGTCCACAAAACACTATCCGTGAAATTTGGATCTTTTCGTAACAATTTCAAACGCAGATATTTCTTTTGGCAACCATTTGCTTTTTCTGGGGGCCCAAAGCGGCTGCGATCGATTGCATTTGCGTCTTTGAGGAGAAACCAAATGACATCACGATGTTTAGGATCTTGGTTCATTGAGTGAATTTTCACGGCGTCTAAACATCGGTCTAAGTATGGTTGCGGTAAATGGTTTTTTAGGTGCGGAGCGAATCTTTTAGCAGCATTGCTTCCATGGTCACTATCAACCTGTCTGTTATTTCTGTGTAGATCATGAATGAAAGCCGCATACAAACTTGCCCTGACTTCTTCCTCTGTGATCGATGAGGGATTGGCCATCAATACTCGTGATGATAGAAACAATACCCAAAACATAACTCTGATCGTGTGGCTAATACCCTGTCGTGGCCCTAAAGCTACATCTTGATTTTGGTAGCTTTCCATCAATGGCAATCCAATCTCGTTCTCGATGATCGAAAGTCGACGCAATGAACTAATCACTGAATCATACATTCCACCTTGGTTGGTAATTGTAAATAGGTTTCTCAAGAATTTCCGGTCGTAGTCCAGGGGATCGTCCAAAGTTCCATAATGATCAGGATTATCAATAACCTCTAACGGAAAGCCGATGTCATTTGGAATGGAATCTATGTCATCTTTGAGGACAATGACACGTCTTATGTCCTCGTTGCGAACAGGAATAAAATTAAATTTATTACGCAAAATAATCTCAGCGAATTGATTCTGGTTTCTGTTTTCTTTGCTCGGCATTTTGAATATATTTGACCAGGGAAAATTTGCGTATCCTATCTGAGTATTGCTGTAATCTTTAATAAAATTCTTTGAAAATATTTCCCAATCCATACCGTCTCGAGATAGCAAGGTCTCCAAATCGATTTCCAATATACCGATTCTTGTGCCTCTCTGAATTAAGGCGTTACGACGAAAATGAAATAATGTGTCATTAATGGGGTTTACAAACAGATTGACACATTTATGGAGATCCACCTTAACGTTGCGCTCCGAAAAAAAGACTTCCTTGTTCCTAAGTTCCTGGACAATGGTGCTGGATACATCAACGCTGGAAACAACATATTTTCTTGGAAGAATTCCCCCCCGTTGGTATATTTTAATTATGTTTTCAACAGGCGCAATATAATATGCTAACGCTTGATTGTTGCCAGCTTTCAACAATGCATTTAAGGCGATTTTTTCATGATTTAAACTTTTGAAATACGCCAAAAATTGCTGTGTTCTGCTATTCATAGCTCAAACAAAGTTAGTTGAATTTCGCTTGGGTTAATTTTATCGCCATCGACCCTTTCTGTATCCTGAAGTTGTTTGGACAGAAAAATATACAATTTATCTACAGTAGTTTTTCCGATCCCATCAATCTTTGAAATCTGTGACATCCCTTTGACTGACTGGCTCCTGACTGCATTGATAATCTGTAAAAATGCCTTGCCTTGGACCCCAGAACCCGCTTGATATTTATCAGGATCTTCGGCGAGGGCTATCTTCTGAAGTGTTTCAAACAATGGGTCATAAGCAATTGGATCAAAAGAATAGACCTCTATGTTTATGTCCTTGAGAGGCTGCAGGTGTTTCCTCGTGGTTGACTGGATGATCTCCAACGGAATGCCGCCATTGTCAGCACCCATCCAGGGGAATGCGACGGAACTGATCCCCTTTTGCTTGTAATGAGCCGCAAACTGCTTGAGACTTGACTCAATCCATGCGATTTTCGATGGGTATTTCCAATCATCCTTGATGGCGAAGTTCAGAATCAATCGATCTTGACTTTGGTAACTGTAGATACGACCAGGAACCAATTTCTTGTTTTCACAATCCACTTGATATTGTTTGAACATTTCTGGAAAACGCCGACGAAATTCCAGGGCGATGCCCTTACCCATGGCACCAACACAGTTCACCGTGTTAACCAGTGCCTTCGCGTTTGAAGCAAATAGATTTCCAGTAACTTCCTTATAAGCCATTTCTCACCTGCACAATTCCCAGGCAAAGCCGCTGATAATTATCCAATCTTTCTCAACGCTTCGCCGAATTTAGCATAATTGACCACCACGCCATCGTCCAGGTCGATGCTGATGCGCTTACCTGCCAGGGGAAAGAGCACCTCATCCTCATAGCTTTTCAGTTCCGCCTGCATCCTGGCAAGGTTTTCGCTCTCTTTGAGCGCGGCGGTCTTTTCGCGCGCGCTGCTGGTGCCGCTGCTGCTGACGCTTTCCAGGTAACGGCGCTGTTTCTCCAGCCTCTCGCGGTATTCCCTCAGATAGCTGTTCAGCACCACCGAAACCGTATCTGGCTGGTAGCGGTGCATGTAGATCAGGGCATTAAAGCTGCCCCTGGGGCTGGAGAACAACCAGTAGATCGGGCGCTTCTTGTAGGTCTGCAGGTGGTCTTTGTAGAAGTCTTTCAAAAAGTAGCGGCGCAGGTCTTTGCCCAGCGCGCCTTCGATGAAGCGCAGGTTGGCTTCGTAGTTGGGATCACCAAAGGTAATTTTGAGGAACTGCTTGAAGCGCGCGGTGATGTCATCCGCGAACCAATCGCCCTCCAGGATGGGGATGACGTTGGTTTCGGTGGGGGTGAAGATGGGTTCCTTGCCGATGACGCGCAGGTAATCCTGCAGGGTCTCACCCTGGTTGGCGAGGATCAGGCCGGGCTTATCCAGCGCGTAGCGCCCGAACATGCACCCGACCGCGTAGGAGAGGAACTCCTTCATCGTGTCCTGCAGCAGGCGGGCTTCACGCTCTTCATCAGTGTAATTGCCCTTGTAGCGATAATGCGGGTTGCAGGTCAGCGTGATCTCTTCCAGCGGTACCTCGGATGTGAGCTCATCCTGCAGCCCGTAGGCTTCGATGAAAATACGGTTGTTTTCCTCTTCCATGTGCTGATTTGCCTCGATGCTCTTGTATAGCATTGAGAGTAGCTTCGAATAAGTTTCTAGTAAAGTTGGAATTTCCTTTTTGTCTATAGTTTGAATTAATGGTGAACAAGCAAAACTATTAGAGGTTTCAAACATATTCCAATCTAATTCGGCAATATCTATTAATTCTTCCGTATTATTTTCAACTCTTGAATCTTTTTGAATTACGGTCGGTAACTTTAGAATATCATTGACAGTTGTATTTAGTGTAGGATTGATCGCTTCTAAATAATAAGCAGAAACTTTACTGTTTAAGAATCCTAGTGTTAAGTGGTCACATTTATGATCAGGTTTAATTATTGTTGGAGATCCAGAACTATATAGATTTTGACAAATTTTTTTGCGAAAACTATTTTTACCAGATGTAATAAGAGGCCAAGTAATTCCCTCCGCATTCTGAAACATTGGGTTAACTAACCCTCCCTTAGAGTCATAAAATTTCCTAGCAGCAGTTGACCAATCGACAAAGTAGTATTCGTTACCGAACCACTTCCTAAATTCTCCTCCATTACAATATCCTTTCCATTTGACATTATCCTTAGATACTTCCCAAACAAATCTCACATAACGTTCATTATCATGTGTCTTGTTTCTGCCACCAGAGACAAAAAAATCACTCAAGCTTTGATGTAAAAAATTCTCAAAATTCTTAACCCAGTAAGCAATTGGAGCGCTGGGTATCTTTTTAAAATCCTGATCTGAAGCACGGTATAACCAGCCGCAATCGGGGTTGGCAATAGCTTGTTTCATGGAGGTTAGCTTTTCTGCCTCGGACCTGCCATCTATCAGGCGAAAGTAGTCACCGACATGACCGTCGTGAGCTACATTTCGTAAAGCAAACATGGTTGTGGATACTACTTCTCCTCCAATCGTGTCAAAAGCACGGGCGCCAAGGTGAGCCATATTGAGAATGGTGTCCTGACTTAAAAGTTTCTCTCGTAGTTTTTCGAATGAGGATAAGAACATCCAGCTCATCAAGGTGATCATGCTTACATAACCACCTTTTTTGGCAAGATCCAGGTTGCGTTCCATAAACATTGTAAGGGTGTCCGACTTGCTGTCTGGATAATTCTGCCGGGCGAACTGCTTATACCCCGCGTCCATGCCCTTGCTGAAATAGGGCGGATTAGCCACCACCACCTGGTAGCGCGGGCTGAGGTATTCAGACATCTCCAAGACTTTCAATAACTTGTCATTGGTATTGCTAAGCAAGAGGTCTTCTAATATCCGCGTTTCCCGCATGCGTTCGCGCAAGGTGGGTACGTCTTTGATCACCGGTCGGATCAGCGAGCCAAAAGTGCTGGCGTTTTCAAACTGCTGCAGCCCTTCCCACAGGTCCTGGGTATACAGGTCTCGTCCCAGCTTATCCAAATAGGCTTTGATCTCAGCCGGCTGAAAGCTGACATCTCCCATCTCAAGGATGTTGGGCTTGACGCCGCGGCTGAAAAAGCGCTTGTCTTTGGCACGCGCTTTCATCATCAGCGCGAAGCTCGAAAGCATAGCAGCGCGCTTGTCGATCTCGATACCATATAAATTCTTTTCGAGGATCAAGCGCGGGATGCGCACAGGGTCATAGCCCTGTTCCTCATAAATCGCAACCAGCAGGTCAAAGGCATAGGTCAGGATGTGCCCGCTGCCGCAAGCCGGATCCAGCAGCTTGAGTTCTTCAGGCGAACTGATTCTGAGAAAGTCGGTTTCGGGGTCTGCCGGCTGAACATAATATTCCATTTGCCCGCGAATATTGGAATCGGGGTAATTCAACAACCACAGCCGCCCCAGCGAGTTCTGCACCATGTAGCGCACGATCCAATCGGGGGTGAAGAGCTGCGTGACTGCCGGGATGTCTTCTTTTTTGACCGCGCCTTTGGCAGCCATGACCTGGTCTTTCTTCTCAGAGATGTAAAACTGGTACAGCCAGCCGATCACCTCAACGTCCTGGCAAACTTCAGGGGTGAGGGTGTCGCGCACAGCCTGCAGCACCGACTGGTTTGAAAGCAGGTCTTCGGGCATGAGCAGCTCGGCTTCATCCTGAATGGCAGTGAACAGGAAGTCCATCTGGCGGTTGTAGCTGTTACAGGCAGCTACCAGCAGCAGGCGGTAAGCCTCCTGGTCGCCATCGGGCGAAGGGACGCTGCCGTTGAGCAAACCGGTGACCCGCTTGCGATCCAGCTGCCAGTCCGGGTCAAACAAGCCCTGTTTGGCTTGCTGTAGAATTTCTGGCTGGGTGAAGCCCCCCGCGGGCGAAACAACCCCCACGCGCGTATAGTGGTTTACGTCCATGTAGCGCAGGGCACACAGGCGGTTGAACCAGGTGTAAGCCACCTCAGCAATGATAGGCTGCTTACCATGCTCTTCTACCTTTGCCCGCAGCTGTTTTATTGCCGCCTCTTTTTCGCGCAGAGCGGCACTGTCGGTAGTCAACACCTGTTCCAGACGGGCAGCCACCTGCCCCAGCAGCTGCCGACGGGCTTCCTGGGCAAAATTTTTCAGGGCAGTTGTATCCATATTTTTTTCTTTCCCTTTGATTAAAGGTTGATGCGTTTGTTGGCACGGATGGCTTCCAGCAGGGCTGTTCTGACTGCTTCAACGTATTCAGCCACATCCGCTTCGTTTTCAAGAATTGGTTTGGTCTTGACCACCGACACGTCGCGAACGTGGATGTAGGTGATCTTTGGCGCTTCCGCACCAACATCCTCACCGCCGGTTTCTTCTGGGGTGGTCATGGCATACAGGCGTGTCAGAATGCCGGGATACTGGTCGCGTTCAAACTCGGTGACTTTGTCCCGAATGCTGACGGACAGCTCCTGTTTTTTGAGGGTCTCAGTGATTTGAGCAAAACTTGAGTTAAGTAGGTCCTGCTGATCGGGTTGCAGGGATAGGTATTCCTGCATGTCCTGCATTTGTCTCTGCAGGTTCCCGATTTGGGAGAGAGCCCCTTGGCGCTGATCTTCCAGTTTCTTGCGAAGGTCTACTTCCACTCTGGTCATTTCAATATTGGCAAGATGCAGGCGGTTGTCCGCGAAAATTCGCGGGTCTTCTACAAAAGTCTGCAGCATTTCGAGATCAGCCGCATCCAGATCTGGCTTTTTTAGAGAGATTAAATCCAGCAGCTCGTCATAGATTTCACGTTTTTGCCCACCCATAAAGAGCAATACAGGGTCAATCTCTGTTTCTTTCAAATCGAGCCAATAATCCTTCTGATCGGTCAGTGTGGTGGTATAAAATTCGTGGTCTTGTTTGGCGAAAGCATCCAGCCGCTGATTCACCTCAGCCAATTTCGCCAGAAAAGGATACCGGTCTCTCAAGAGGTAGTGATTGTTCAGTGCGTTCTTTAATGCTATAGCTTTATCCTGAAGGCTCTTAATCAATTTGCGTACTTCAGTCTCAGGTGATGGTTCATCGAAGAAATCGTGGTGAAAATCCCGGAGGAATTTAATAGTTTGAGGGTCAGCAGTTTTGACGGGCTGGAAGATTAACGAGTTGAAGTTATAAGTATTTTTGAGGGCTTTTTCTAACGGTCCGTTTTCCAGCAGATTACCATCCTGCCAAACTTCCAGTTTGCCGCGCCCAACCAGCTGAGCAACCACACATTGGATGGCTGCCAGGTACCAACCGTAAGGTCTGCTCCCAAATTTCTCTTCCAGCTTCTTCATGCTGGTGAGCTCGCCTTTTAATTTGCTGTTATTGACAGAGGTAAAAACTTCCAGTTCCCCTTCGTTCATCCCCAGGGTTGCATTGTCAAAAAGCAGCCCGCTCTGCGGTTCGAGGTAGCCGCGGATGTCGTTTTCTGTGTAATTCACACCGCCCAGCATTTGCAGGTGAGGATAGATCTTGGCGATCAGAAGATTAAAGGCTTTTACAATGCGCGTTTTGGCATCTTCTCCGTTGACTTCTATCTCGTCCCCGGAAGCGATGAAACGGGCTCTACTCACCAGATCAGCAGCCTGCTGTGTGATGGCTTTTTTTCGCAGGTTGTTCTGCATGCTTTTATTAGCAAGAATGCTTTTTCTTGTCTCAGAGATGTTTAAGGTATGGTGCTGCCTGATATAAGTGTCGGTACGGATGGTCATACGGATATCCTGCATAAATTGGGCATCCACCGGTAGCAGGACTAATAGTTCTGCCTTATCCAGACTGTGAGCTTTTAAAGTAGTGGGGTTGTCACTGAATGGATGCTCGGGGCTGATGATATCGATGACTAATTCATGATCTTTTCCTTGTTGCTTGCCATCGATACGCTTGGCGAAAGCATAGTCTTGTTGGTTATCATCATAGCGGATCTTCGGGTCGCGCAGGATCCCAGAGAAGAAAGTGTCATTGAGAAACTTATAAAACTCGTCGTTGTCTACATAGGTGCTTTTAATTTCATTTTCAACATCCTGTTCCTCTTCAGTCAGGTATTCGTAAACATCCTCATTGCGCTGAATGTAGGTTTGCTGTTCCAAATCCACCAGAGCCTGTCTTACACGGTTCTCCAGATTCTGAATGTCTTCATCGAAGCTGGTTTGCATCAGCACCCTGAGATTGCGAGGAGTGGCCTTGAAGCCTTTAACATATTTGACCAGGAAAAGCGTTTTGAGCAGTTTGACAGCAAAATCGTTGCCCAGATTTTTTTCAGCCAAAAAAATGGAGCTTTGAATTGTGGCTTTAAAAGCGCTGCGAATGCCCTCAAACATCAAGTCAAAGCTGCCAAGCGAGCCGGCAGGCTGTTCTGAGATGGTTTTGACTACATCCTGGAAAACACCCAGCATAGAGCGTTCTCCGACAGAGTTATGCTTGCCAGTGAAAGCGTTATGCCCGCTCAGGGTCTCAATAGACTGTTGGAACAGGGTGTATTGATAGGGCACAAAGGGGTAAGAGTTTACAAACTCTTTTTCTTCACGAAAGAGTCTATAGTTCGTGCCGCCATCTGGAAAAGTGAAAAGCGTGCCAAAGTTTTTATTTTGCTGGGCATAGAGTGCCTGGATTTCGGCTTCACCCACTTCGGTTTTCTTGAGAAGGCGTTTCTGAATCACTTCTGCCACGTCCTGGCTGCTCAGGTGTATTTTGGTTTGGAAGCGCGCTTGAATCTTAGAAAAATCGCTGCCCAATCTCTCTGCCAAATCTCCAAAGACCTTGCTCATGTCATCTTGCGAAGTCACAAACAACCATGCCCGACCCTTGCAGATAGTGGCAAGACTTTCAGCAATGGTCTGAAGGTTGGTCATCAATTTGATGTTTTCGGCAATGTATTGACCGACCTCATCAACAAAAAAATTCAGCCTGAAGCCCGGTTCTTGTGCTTCGATGTAGGCGTTGACATGGTTGGCGAACTCTTCAATTGAGGGTTTGTAGTCATCCCGGTAGGACTGGATAATGTCTCTGGAACTTTCTTCAGCGTTACCGGTTGTCATAGCATAGGCATGGGCAATATTTTGGCGGTTAATATTGAAAACCTCCCGGCCTTGATGCCATGTTTTACCAGTGTGCTGTAAATAGTTTTGCATGAAATCCTGATAAAGCCCCTGCTGATCCAATTCCCGCTCAAAACTAGCCACATAGCCCTGGCTTCCGAAGTATCCGCAAAAATCATCAAAAACTTTCATGAACACATCGAGCACAGCATCAAAATCATCGTAACTAACAACAGCAGCTTTTTGATCGATGTTAAAAAGAATGCTTCTGGAGGGTGTGGCTGTGATCCTTTTCATTTCGCCGCGGAGCATGGCATCGGTCTGGGGGATTTTATCGTGCAGAACCTGAAGTACGGATATCTCTTCCAACTGCCGGTTTTCGAGAAGCAGGGATAGAATCTTGAGAAGGTGTGACTTACCAGAGCCAAAGAAACCTGAGATCCAGACACCATTGCTGGTGGGGCGGGGTTTATTGTATTGCCCCAATAGATAGGAAAGGTTTTTGGCAATTTCATTGGTGATGACGTATTCTTCGACCTCTGTCTTGAGGTGAGCCTCATCATCCGCTTTGATGACCCCTTCAATTTCACGGTCTATTGGTTTGAGGAAAAGTTCGCCAATTTTCATAAAAAACGCCCCTTCTATACTTGATAGTCGAGAATGTTATACGCGCGGTAATAGGCATTGTCCGGAAGACAACTAAACAGTTTGAGTGAGCTTCGCCCTTCAACCGTAAATGTATATTGACCTGGGAACCATAAGACCGTAGGATGATCTTTAGCAAAGCTTTGAAGGTTGTTCAGGACGTTATGGGATCGAATGTAGGGGAAGACCTCCCCCACACCCGTGATGAAAAGAATGTCAAACAACTGCTCAGACATCCTACGGGAAATTTCTGGCACAATATGTTTCTCGGTATCGAGAACGCCCTGTAAGTCTTCCAATAACTCTCTTCTTATAAACGCGGGTTCATTCTCAATAATTTGGTCTAACAGACCGCGTCGCTTCAGGAGATCCAGTGCCAGATCATATAAATTGACCTTTAGGATGCGCACACCTTTAAGACTGAGCCTTTTAATTAAACTTTTGCCCATTTTTTCAATATCATCCTGCTCTTGGGGTTTATATGGAAAGATGAAAAATGGGATTTCGTTATTCAATCCTTGCATATTTAAGAAGCGGTAGCTCGACATGACCTTAAAGAGATGTTCAGATCTTATCGCAACGTTTTGATCATAAAGGTTCATCATAGGGTCAGTTCAAACTCCTCCGGGAATGCGGGATAGATTTCATAGGCAAATCCGGCGTCTGGGTTTAGGGCAATTGAGAGTCTTCTGGAAGGGATGACACGCAATATTTGATCATTGGAATTGACTAAATCTGCTTCGCGCAACATATGGGACACCTGAGATAGGAGTTTTGCTTTCGTGCTATTGGTGATTTTCTCAAGCTCAATATGCGAATCGAGTTTACGGAGAAAGAAGGCATTGACATCATCGCTGGTAACCAGTCTATCCATCACCAGGAATTTTTGATGCAAGACTTCCATGGCAAAGTCACGGATAAAAAGATAAGTCTTACAGACAGTAAACCAGAGCAGCAGTTTTTGCTCTTCCAGACTTCCGTCCACCAGTAATAATAATTGCTCGTGCGTTAAGAGTGATAGGCGAGGGATAAGCTCAGCAAGCATACGCTTGCCCCGAGAGATTGTGCGGGATTGTAAGATATTTTTTTCAGTTAGTATCTCACGGGTGGTTGTCCAATTATTACAGGAGAGGTAAACCTCAGCCACCTTAATCGAGTCTGTCAGGGCCAGACCCGCAGCAGTGAAAGAGAGTCTGTAAGCTTGCATGAGCTCCATTATAACCGGTCATTACTAGACTACTTCATTATTCTTGGGTTGGTCCATCTTGATCTGCAAAATTATGCGACTGTTCGGCGATGTGGCTTGTCCTAAAAATAAATACTATCCACTTCTCATTGCATTTTTTTTTGGTCAAGGCCCAGTTCAACATGGCTGCAATGTATTCTTCTGGGTTTGTAATCAGTCCTCATCCAAGCCAGGAAAGCTACCAGATCAGAAGTCCTTACCTGGGAGACTTTTTGCTTACCAACATGGTCTTGCCAGTGCCTTGAGATATGCTCATAGGAGTCGATCGTGCGCTTACTTGTGACCTCTGCAACCTT
>Ga0172382_10004015_pt1 | contig 22830 bp, 19 predicted proteins | sample Leawel138RmetaG_FD_122245 | JGI IMG/M metagenome (GOLD analysis project Ga0172382, IMG submission 122245) | Leachate microbial communities from a municipal landfill in Southern Ontario, Canada - Leachate well 138R metaG | ecosystem: Engineered > Solid waste > Landfill > Unclassified | place... | reverse complement strand
TGGTGGTCGAGGACGAGGTGCTCATCGCGTTGCAGCTCAAGGCGGCGCTGGAGGCGGTGGGCTATTCGGTGGTCGGACCGGTCGGGTCGCTGGATGGCGCGTGGAAAGCCGGGCAGGAGGAGGACTTCGATGCCGCCGTTCTGGATGTCAATCTAAACGGCGCGTCGGTGTTCCCCTTCGCCGAGACGCTGGCGCAGGACAACGTTCCGACCGTGCTGGTGACGGGCTACGACCTGCCCGAACTGCCGCCCGGCGCGGCGCATATGCCCGTGCTGCGGAAACCCCTGGATGTCTATGTTTTGGATATCATCCTGCGCCGCCTCGGCCGGGAGGCGCCCCGCCCTCCTGAGCCCGCCCACGCGGAAGCGTAGGCGGGGTGGTCCCAAAATTTAAACCGCCTTGGAATGCCGCTGCTCGCCCATCTTGAGGTAGCGGTCGAACTTGGCCGCCACGGCGCGGACCAGGGGGCGGCCGTCGTCGGTGATGGTGATGCGGTGGCCGTCAATGACCACCACGCCGTCGCCCACCAGATCCGCCATGGCGGCCAGTTCCGGTGTGAATTCAGCCCCGGAGCGGCCGTGTTCTGCGGCCACGGCATCCAGATCGATGCTCATGTCGCACATCACGCGCATGATGATGTCGCGCCGCAGCACGTCGTCGTCGTTGATGGCGATGCCGCGCGTGGTCGGCAGGATGCCTTGCTTGACCATGCGCTTGTAGGCGTGCAGTTCGCCCTCGTTCGCCACGTAGCCCTGGGGCAGCGACCCGATGCCCGAGGCGCCAAAGCCGATCAGGGCAGGGGCGGCGTCGGTGGTGTAGCCCTGGAAGTTGCGATGTAGCCGGCCAGCCTTCAGGGCGATGGCCATTTCGTCGTCCTCACGGGCAAAGTGGTCCAGGCCGACGGCAACGAAGCCATGATGCTCCAGGCGCTCGTGAGCATTTTCGTACTGCTTCCACCGTTCCGCCATGCCGGGCGTGGCGTCCTCGGGCAGCAGGGTCTGGTGCTTGCGCATCCACGGCACGTGAGCATACCCGAACAGCGAGATGCGGCGCGGCTCCAGGGTCATGGCCTGATCGATGGTTTCAACGACGCTGGCGGCAGTCTGGTAGGGCAGGCCATACATGAGGTCCATGTTGACCTCGGCAATGCCGTGCTTGCGCAGCCAGCCGATGACGTCGGCGACCAGGGCATAGGGTTGGACGCGGTTGACCGCCTTCTGCACCACCGGGTTGAAGTCCTGCACCCCGACGCTGGCCCGCGTCACGCCCGCCTTGGCCATGGCCATGACATAGGCTTCGTCGGCGGTGCGCGGGTCAAGCTCCACGGCGACCTCCGCCCCGGCCAGCAGGTCGAACCGGCCGCGCAGGGTGTCCATGGTGCGCATGAAATCGTCGGCCGACAGAATGGTCGGGCTGCCGCCGCCAAAATGGACGTGCTGCGCCTTCATGCGGGCGGGCAGGCGGTCGGCAACCAGTTGCACCTCGGCCAGCAGGGCTTCGAGATAAGCGGCAACCGGGGCGTACTTCTTGGTGATCTTGGTATGGCAACCGCAGAACCAGCACATTTCTTCGCAATAGGCGATGTGCAGATACAGCGACAGCGGCAGATCCGGCGGCAACTCGGCCAGCCAGCGGCCATAGGTCGCGCCATTGACGGCGGGCGAAAAATGGGGCGCCGTCGGATAGCTGGTGTAGCGCGGCAGGCGCAGATCGTATTTCGAAACGAGGTCCTGTCTCATCGTGGCGCTGGCTTTCCTGGCCGCCCGTTCCCCTGTGCCGACGGGCGTACATTGATTTCGTTACGCCGAATGTAGGGTCCTTGGCCGCCGGAAGCAAACATCCAGTCTTCCCTAATTACCCTGTGGCCTTTCGGTGGCCTTCCCATCCGGCCCGCGTTCGGACATGATCGGCCGCTGCTTTTTCCGTCCAGAGGACCCCGATGCCCCGCTTAGCCGCCAACCTGTCCACCCTGTTCACCGACGTTCCGCTGGCCGACCGCTTCGAGCGTGCCGCCAAGGCTGGTTTCCGGGGGGTGGAGATCCAGTTTCCCTATCTGTTGGAGCCGGAGGTTCTGGGCGACAAGCTGGCCATGCATGGCCTGGAACTTGCGGTGTTCAACGCTCCGCCCGGTGACTGGGCTTTGGGCGAGCGTGGCCTGGCCGCCGTGCCGGGGCGTCAGGAAGAATTCCGCGACACGTTGGAAATCGCCATGCGTTTTGCCGAACTGACCGACTGCACGCGCATTCATGTGATGGCTGGCGTGGTGCCCGAGGAACAGTGGGAAGACGCCCTCGACACCTATATGGAAAACCTGACCTATGCTGCCGACGAATTGTTCAAGGTCGGGGTCAAGTGCCTGATCGAGCCGATCAATCCCATCGACATGCCGGGCTATTTCCTGTCCCGCCCCGATGATGCGGTCAACGTGCTGGCCGAGTTGGAAAACCGCAATCTGTATTTCCAGTACGACGTTTATCACGCCCAAATCACCCAGGGCGGCATCACCGACTTCATCGAGACGCACCTGGAGCGCATCGCCCATATCCAGATCGCCGGCGTTCCCGGCCGTAACGAACCGGACCGCCTGAGTGAACTGAACTACGACTACCTGTTCAACCTGCTCGACGGCCACGGCTATCCGGGCTGGATCGGCTGTGAATACAACCCGCGCGGCAAGACCGAGGACGGTTTGCGCTGGGCTAAGGATTGGCTCAATCCGCGGGGGTAGGGTTCAGGCCACGCCATACAGCAGCCGCACGGCGCCCGTCCGGTACGTCTCGGTTTCAAGAAGGGTGAGTTTGCGGGAAGCGCCGGGCGGCAGCAGCGGCACCCCGGCGCCCAACAGGATGGGCATGACGAATACCTCGATTTCGTCCACCGCGCCGAGGTCGAGGAAGGCTAGCACCGTCTGGCCGCCGCCGACGATCCACACAAGCCCGCCGCGCGTGCGCAGGGTTTCCACCAGGGCGGCGGGGTCGGCCATGGCTTTGACGCCGGGCGGGGCACCCTCGTCCAACGGCTGGGTGGTCAGCACCCACACGCGCTTGCCGGGGTAGGGCCAGTCGCCGAACGTGCGCACCTGATCGTAGGTCGCGCGGCCCATGACCAGGGCGTCCACCGACACCATGAAGGCCTCGGTCCCGTAGTCCTCGCCGTTATAGTCGGACAGCCACGCGATGCCGCCCTCGGCATCGGCGATGAAGCCGTCGAGGCTGGTGGCGGCATAGAGGCGGAAGGTTACGTCGGGCATTTAAAACCCCAACGCCCTAGGCAGCCAAAGAACAATCGCCGGGAACGCCACCAGCACCCCCACGCGGGCTATGTCGGCCACGATGAACGGCACGATGCCGCGCACGATGGTTCCCAGGTGCAGGCCCGGCGTGGTGCCTTGGATGACGAACAGGTTCATGCCGATGGGCGGGGTGATGAGGCCCAACTCGACCACCACCACCAGCAGGATGCCGAACCATACCGGATCGTATCCGATGGCAACGATGATGGGGAACACGAATGGCACGGTCAGCAGGATCATGGACAGGGCATCCATGAAACATCCAAGGACAAGATAGAACACCAGAATGACCAGCAGCACGGCCAGCGGCGCCCAGCCAAGCCCGGTCAGGCCGCTCACCAGTACGTCGGGCAGGCGGCTGGCCTCGATGAAGTAGTTGAACAGCGCCGCGCCGATCAGGATGAGGAAGATCATGCCGGTAGTGATGGCCGTTTCGGCCAACGCCTCGACCAGGACGCGCCGGGTGATCTGGCGGCGGGCAAAGGCGAACAGGAACGCTCCGGCGGCGCCCACGGCGGCGGCCTCGGTGGGCGAGAAGATGCCCGCGTAAATGCCGCCGATGACCACGGAAAACAGCAGCGCCACATCCCACACCCGTTTTAGAGCATGTAGCCTGCCTCGCCACGAGACGCGCTCTCCGGCCGGGCCAAGAGACGGGTTCAGGTGGACGACCACCGCCACCGCCGCCATGTACATGGCCGTACCCAAAAGGCCAGGGATGAGGGCGGCTGCGAACAGCGCGCCGATGGATTGCTCGGTCAGCAGGGCATAGATAATGATGATGATCGACGGCGGAATGAGCACGCCCAGCGTTCCGCCCGCCGCCACCGAGGCCGACGCCAGGGTGTCGGCATAGCCGTGGCGGCGCATTTCGGGCATGGCGACCTTGCTCATGGTCGCGGCAGTGGCGAGGGAGCTTCCGCAGATCGCTCCGAACGCCGCACAAGCGCCTACCGTCGCCATCGCCAAGCCGCCCTTGCGGTGGCCGACGAACACGTAGACGCCTTCGTACAGGTTGCGGGATAGCCCGGCGCGGGCGGCAAACACGCCCATGAACACGAACAGCGGCACAACGCTGAGGCTATACGGAAACACCGCCTGGAACGGCGCATTGCCCAGCACGAAGGACACCGTGTTCCAGTCGGCCAGGAACGCCGCGCCGACGATGCCGACCATGCCCATGGACACCGCCACCGGCACGCGCAGCCCGATCAGCACGAGGGCTGCGATAAATCCCAAAGCGCCGGCCATCAGGCGTCTCCCCGCACGGCCATGACGGCATGACGGCCAGCCAGGGTCAGGGTTGCCAGCACCGACAGGGCGCAACCCGACAGCAGCGTCGCCCAATACCATGCCAGCGGGATGCCGATGGTTTGCGAAAGGTCGCCGTATTGGTGAGCCAACTGCGCGGACTGCCAGCCGTAGACTCCGATCAGGCCCACGAAGACGGCTCCGACCACGGCGGCCACGGCGTCGAGACCGTGGCGCAGGCGTCCCGGCATCCGCTCGGCCCCGACCTCCACCCGCACATGCCCGGCCCGCATGAAGGCAAAGGGAATGGCCCAGAATGCGCAGGCCATTACGCAAAGCTGGGTGATGTCAACCGTCCCCAGAACGGCGATGCCGACCGTGCTGCGCATCACAATATCGGCCAGAACCACGGCCATGGCGACGGCCAGCACTGCCATTCCGGCCAGGGCACAGGCCAGCGTCAGGCGGTCCATCCATGCAAAAAGCCGGTCGGTCATTGCGGGTATCCGTAAAGGGAAAAGAAAAGGGGGCCGGGCGGCGTGACGCGGACGCCGCCCGGCCAGGAGCCTTAGCGGCCTTCGTGCTTGGCGGCCAGAGCCTGCGCCCTGTTGTAGATCTCGCGGGCGTTGCCCACGCCTTCCTTCTCCAGGCCGGTCAGGTAGTTCTCGATCACCGGCTTGAGGTGGGTCCGCCACTGGTCGCGCTGGTCTTTGGTAAAGGTAACAATGGTGTTGCCGCGCTTGATGGCGTCCTGATTGCCGGCCTCATCCCAGGCGTTCCACCAGTCGCCGAACCGGGCAACCAGAGCATCGCCGGAGGTGGCGTCGATGGCCTGCTTCACGGGGTCGGGCAGCTTGTCGTAGGAGGCCTGGTTCATCACGAAGAAGAAGCAGGTGGTATAGGCCTTGGCGTCGGCGTGATGCTTGACCACTTCGTTCAGGCGGAACGCGCCCATGGCATCCCAGGGGAACACCGTGCCGTCCAGAACGCCTTTTTGAAGGCTCTCATACACATCCGTCGGCGGCATCCCGACGGGGGTGCCGCCAAGGAAGCTGACCATGTCAGAGATGGCCGGGGACGGCGTGCGCAGGCGCAGGCCGCGCAGGTCCTCGGGCTTTTCCACCGGGCGCGACACGGTGGCGAACTGGCCGGGGTTGTGGCAGTGCAGGGCCAGCGGCTTGACGCCCTCATAGTCGGCGGCGATCAGGCCTTCCTTATACAGATCCCACATGGTCTTGCTGGCGCTGTCGGCCGAGGCGGTCAGGAACGGCAGGTCCATGACCGACGACCGGGGCAGGCGCCCGCGCGGAATCCCCGCCAGTCCATGAGCGATATCGACCACGCCGCCGCGCACCTGATCCATCTGGCGGCCGACGTTGCCAAACGCACTACTGACCGGGTGCACTTCGACCTTCACGGCGCCGTTGGTGCGGGTTTCAAGCTCGCGCGCCCACGGCTCGATGAAGTCGCGGTGGACGCCGTGGTGAGGCGGCAGGAAATGGCTGATTTTCAGGGTGGTGACGTCCTGAGCCTGGGCCGGGGCAGCAAACGCCGCCCCCAGGGCGCAGGCGCCAAGCAGGACGGCTTTCATACTGGTACGAATGATCGACATGAGCTTCCTCCCGGTGATCGGCAGCCCCCTTTTCGTGGGCGCTTGACCCGACTGTGCTTCAAGGTTGGTTTCAAATGCAACCATTTAAGACTAAGGTGATTCCGGCAATGTCCTTTTTTGCCGGTTGTCGTCGATGGCGACGAAGGTGAAAAGTCCCTCGGTAACCTTGACCTGTTCGCAGGTATCGCTGCGCCGGACCCAGGCCGACACACGCACAGTGATGGACGTTTTGCCGCGCCGTTCCTCGGTGGAATAACACGTCAGTTCGTCACCCACGAAAACGGGCTTATGGAAGGAAAACCCGTCGACGGCGATTGTTGCCACGCGTCCGTGCGCCCGGTAGCGCGCGAAGGTGCCGCCCGCCAGGTCCATCTGGCTCATCAGCCAGCCGCCGAAGATGTCACCGGCCGGATTGGTATCGGCCGGCATGGCAATGGTGCGGATGGAAACCTCGCCGACGGGGCCATCTGGGGCTTGGCTCATGGTGGTTCCTTCATTTCTGGCGTTCGTGGAAGGGAGTGAAAACAGCCCCCGCGACGGTCTTGCCCGGCACGAAGGAAACCCTATAATGCCGGACATGACCGACCTCTTCCAACAACTCACGCCGAAAACCAACGGATACACCGCTAAGGACATCGAAGTCCTTGAGGGTCTGGAGCCTGTCCGAAAGCGTCCAGGCATGTACATCGGCGGCACCGACGAAAAAGCCCTCCACCATCTGGTGGCGGAAGTGCTTGATAATGCCATGGACGAAGCGGTGGCGGGCCATGCCACCTTCATCGATCTGGAAATGGGCATCGACGGGTCCGTGACCGTGCGCGATAACGGGCGCGGCATTCCCGTTGATCCGCATCCGCGCTTTCCCGACAAGTCGGCGTTGGAGGTGATTTTCACCACCCTGCACTCGGGCGGCAAGTTCGGCGGCGATGCCTATAAGGTGTCCGGCGGCCTGCACGGCGTCGGGATATCGGTGGTCAACGCGCTGTCCGAGGAAACGGTGGTGGAGGTCGCGCGCGATCGCCGCCTGTGGCGCCAGACCTATTCGCGCGGCTTGGCGACCTCGGCCCTGGAAGACATGGGCGCGGTCAACAACCGGCGCGGCACGGTCATCCGCTTCCGCGCCGACCCCGAGATTTTCGGCCCGCGCGCCCGGTTCCGGCCGGCGTGGCTGTACCGCATGGCACGATCGAAGGCGTACCTGTTCCGCGGCGTGCGTATCCGCTGGTCCTGTGACCCGCTGCTGATCCCCGATGGGGAAGCGGTCCCGGCCCAGGACGAACTGCATTTCCCCAACGGCCTCGCCGACTTCCTGCGCACCGCGACCGAGGGGCGCCCGTCGGTGTCGACCATGTACGCCGGGACCGGGACGCTGGCCGACGACATGGGCAGCGTGGAATGGGCCGTGCTGTGGCCCGAGGACGAGGAGTCGTTCTTTAACTCCTACGTCAACACCATCCCGACGCCCGAGGGTGGCACCCACGAAGGCGGCCTGCGCAACGCCGTGACGCGCGGTCTGCGGCACTATGCCGAACTGACCAACAACAAGAAGGGCGCCGCCCTGACCGCCGAGGACGTGGTCGCCGGGGCCTGCGTCATGCTGTCGGTGTTCATCCGCGAGCCGCAGTTTCAGGGGCAGACCAAGGAAAAGCTGGCCTCGGCCGAGGCGACCCGGTTGGTCGAGCAAGCATTGCGCGACAACTTCGACCATTGGCTGACCGCCGACCCGGACAGTGCCAACAAGCTGTTGGAACACTGCATCGCGCGCCTGGAAGACCGGCAGCGCAAGAAGCAGTCCAAGGACCTGTCGCGCAAGACCGCCACCAAGAAGTTGCGCCTGCCGGGCAAGCTGTCGGACTGTTCGCGGTCCATCGCCACGGGCACCGAGATTTTCCTGGTCGAGGGCGATTCGGCCGGTGGCTCGGCCAAGCAGGCCCGCAATCGGGAAACCCAGGCGGTACTTCCCCTGCGCGGCAAGATCTTGAACGTTGCGTCGGCGACCATGGACAAGATGCGCGCCAACCAGGAAATCAGCGACTTGATCGAGGCGCTGGGCTGCGGCATCCGCGACCACTTCGACCCCGAGCGCCTGCGTTACGAAAAAGTCATCATCATGACCGACGCCGACGTGGACGGCGCGCACATCGCCTCGCTGCTGATGACGTTCTTCTATCAGGAAATGCCGGGTCTGGTGGAGGCCGGACATCTGTATCTGGCCATGCCGCCGCTATACCGCCTGAGCGCTGGCGGCACCGTGGTCTATGCCCGCGATGACGCCCACAAGGACAAGCTCATGAAGACCACCTTCAAGGGCAAGTCCAAGGTCGAGATCAGCCGGTTCAAGGGCTTGGGCGAAATGCCGCCGCCGCAGCTCAAGGAAACCACCATGAACCCGGCCACCCGGTCGCTGTTGCAGGTGGTGGTGCCCGGCAAGCGTACCGAAGAAGACCGCGAAGACGGCTTGGCCACGGCCAAGCTGGTCGATCAACTCATGGGCCGCAAACCTGAGCACCGTTTCGCCTACATCCAGCAGCACGCCCGCTTCGTGACCGAAGAGGCGCTGGATATCTGACGCCCATCAATGGGTTCAGGACAAGGAAATCGGGCCCGGATCTGGCTGGTCCGGGCCCGGTTGTGTCCGGCAGGGGCGAGGGAGGCCCGTGCCGGGGCGCAGTCTGTCTTTTACCCTGGCTAGAAGGTGGTACGGAACGGATGGGGCCGCCTCGCACCTGACGAACGACATGACGCGATTGGTCGTTTGGATAAAGCGGGGTTCGCAGAACCGCACGACACTCCACCTCCAACGCGCTCGACCTCGAAAAGGTTCCATAAAATGTCGGCTCGATTGTAGCGGCGCAAGTCCGATGCAGGTGACGGTGCCCCAGCGTGGCCCGAAAAGGGGGTGCGTGCGGCGAATTGCTCCCGCTGCGGGACTCCAATAGTCTTGGCGTGGCCTCGTTTGGCTGAAGGAGAAAAAGCATGATGATGCGTCGCTGGTTGCCGGTTGTGTCGGGCATCTGTGCTGTTGCGATGCTTTCTGCTTGCGGAGTCGCGCGCCTGTCGCGGCATTGGTCGGAGGTGCAAACGGCGCGCGCCTTCTGGACCTATGGCGGCGGTGGGCAGCCGTTCCTGATCGAGGTTCATAATCCCCCGCCGGACGTGACGCCCGCTGCTTTGGCGGCCGCCTTCCCGGCGCCGCCCCTGGTCGCTCCACCGTTACGGTATACTGCGGTGGCCGGCGAGGCATCCCGCCCGGAGTACCGCTTCGTCCTCATGTTCGGCGCGCCGGTCCAGGCCGATGGCGCCGACGCTTGTGCGGGCGATATCCCGGCGCTGACGGGGGGAGAGGCGCTTCAGGCGGCGTTCTGTTACCGGGAACGGGTGCTGTCTGAAATCCGTGGCGATGCCTTGGGTGACAGTTTTGCATCGGGCGCGGACAGTCCGGCGGCACGGCGGCTGCTTTTTGACGTCGTGCGGTATCTGGTGCCGCCGCCGGAGCTTGATTCCAACGACTGCCGCGTCCCGGACTGCTGATAGAAACCCGAACTGTTCTGTGGTTAAAGCTCTGTCCCAACGCCCGCCTAGTCTGCTAAATAAGTCTTTCGGCTTATGCGTGGGCGCGCCGGTAAGGGACCCTTGATGCTCGGATTATTGGCGCGCTCGCTGCGCACGTTCACCATCGGCCAGTTCATGCTGGTGCTGTCGGCCACGGTCTTGGTCATCGCAGTGGCGATGGTCATGCTTCTGTCGACGTTTATCGAACGTCGGGCAGTCGGCGATCTGGCTCACGAGGAAGCCCGGCAGACATCCGAACTGATCTTCCAGTCCCTCTACTCGGCCATGCGCAAGGGCTGGGATAAGGACGAGATCCGCGACATCGTGGCCCGCCTGAACAGCACCCGCCCCGATGCCACCATTGCCGTGTGGCGCGGTTCCCCGGTGATTGCGCAGTATGGCGACATCGACGGTGAAGCGGCGGTCAGGGGCAATGACGAACTGTTGCAGCAGGTTCTGACGACCGGCAAGGAAGCCCTGGTGACACGCCGTGACTTGCTGCGCTATCTGTATCCCGTGCAGGTCAAGGAAGAATGCCAGGCCTGTCACGATGCCCCCGTCGGGGCCGTCAATGGGGTGGTGGACATCACGTTCCCCGTTACCAACCTTAAAGTTTCCCTTGGGTTCGTGATCCGCTCGGTGATCTTTTATTTCGCCGTCGTGCTGTCGGTCATCCTGATCGTCCTGTACTTCAAACTGCGCTACTTCATCGCCTTTCCCATCGCCCAGTTCGTGCAGGTGATCGACGAGATCATCCAGCACACCGACCTCAACCGACGGGTCGAAGGGCGGCGGTCCAATCTGGTCGAGGTGCAGCGCCTGTCGGACCACTTCAACAAGCTGTTGAGCACCATCCAGGACTACCATGAGCGCCTGGAGACCTATAGCGAACGCGACCCCCTGACCGGCCTGTATAACCGTCGCAAGTTCGAGGATTTCCTCAAGCTGGAAGTGGAGCGCGCGCGGCGGTCCAACCATTCGTTCTCGCTGATGATGCTGGACGTCGACAACTTCAAGCACGTTAACGACACCTACGGCCACCCGGTCGGCGATTTGGCGCTGAAGGAACTGACGGCGGTGCTGGTATCGCGCCTGCGCCGGACCGACGTGGTGGCTCGCCTGGGCGGCGACGAGTTCGCCATTCTGCTGCCCGATACGTCGGGTTCACAGGCGCGCGCCGTGGCCGACACGGTGCACGCCGCACTGAGCCAGGCCGTCATCCGCCTGCCGGTCGGGAACGCCAAGCTGAGTTGCAGCATCGGCCTTGTCTCATTCCCCGAGAACGGCACCGACGTCGAGAAGCTCAACATCGCCATGGACGTGGCGATGTACAAGGCCAAACGGCTTGGCAAAAACCGCGTGTCCACCCTCGACGCGTCCGAGGAAGACATGGTCATGGAGGTGTTCAACAAGGGCCAGGAATTGCAACGCGCCCTCGACGAGGGCCGCATGATTCCGTTCTTCCAGCCGATCTGCCAGACGTCGGATGGACAGCCCTATGGCTACGAAGTGCTGGCCCGCATCCGTGACGGCGATGCCTACGTCTCGGCCGGCGACTTCATTGAAACGGCCGAGGAACTGGGCCTTGCCCATGCGGTGGACCGCGCGATCATCATGGGCGCCCTGCGCGAGATCTCCCGGTCGGGCAAGTCGGCCGGGGCCTATTTCTTCAATTTGTCCGCCCGTACCATCGCCGACACCGAGTGGCTGCGCGGGCTTCCCCAGTTGGTGCGTGATTTCGGCATGGCCCCCACGCAGATTGTCCTGGAGATCACCGAGCGCGAGGCCTTGCCGCATTTCGACACGCTCCTGAGCACCATGGAAAACCTGCGCGGCCAGGGCATCCGCTTCGCCCTGGATGACTTTGGTAGCGGGTTCTCGTCCTTCCTGTACCTGAAGTATCTGGCCGTGGACTTCGTCAAGATCGAAGGCAGCTTCGTCCGTCACATCGCCACCGACCGCCGTGACCGCATCATGGTCGAGCACATCCACGGCATGGCACGCGAGTTCGGCTTGCGGACCATCGCAGAATTCGTTGAGGATGCCGAAACCAGCCGCATGCTGCACGAGATCGGCATCGACCTGGGGCAGGGCTTTCACTATGGCCATCCCCTGGCAAGTCCCGACGGCACAGTGGTCGAAGCCTTGGCGGACTAGACATCCGGCCCGGACGGGTAGGGCGTCGGAGTGGATATCTGAACGTTGTATACCATGGGGTATTTCACGGTCTCCGCGAAGGCGCGCCTTCCGTAGCGGATCACTGGCTTTTGCCGTCATCAGCAGGTTGATCCATGGGCATACACCTATTTCCACTGGCTTAAGCGGGTTCGTCTGGGTAAAACCGTAGTCGTCCGGTGTAGTACTTCATGGCCGGACACGGGGGCCGAACAAAGCTGGGCGATGATCTGGCAGCGGCTCCCCGGTTAAAACCTGGGAGGAACCATCGTGGCTGCGTCACATGACAAGACCGCCCATACGGGTGGTGGTGCGGGTCTGTTCGGCCGCATGTCCATCAAACACAAGATTTTCGCCGGTTTCGCCTCCACGCTGTTCCTCGCGGCTGTCGTCGCCGGGGTGGGGATCAGTGGTTCGCGCTCGACCACGACGTCGGTGCAGGCTTATGCCGACACGGTCGGCGATGCCCTGAACATCATGGCGGCCAAGACCGAGTTCCAGGACGTCCGTCTGCACGTACGCGAATTTCTGGCAACCAGCCGCGACGCCGAAGCCGCCGCCGCCCGCACCAAGGGCGAGGCGTTGGTCGGGCGGATCGACGCAGCGCGGGCTGCCGCGACCATTCCGGCGCAGGGTGAAAAACTCGCCACACTGGCTGACGATCTGCGCGCCTATATGGCGGACGTGGCGACCGCCGCGCGCCTGGAGACGCAGCGGCAGATGATCATCTCCATGGCCCTGGACCCGGCAGGGCAGAACCTCACCGACAACCTGGACATGCTGATCAGCGAACCGTCGATCGCTGCGGACGAGGAGACGTCGAGCTATCTGCGCATTGCCCGTGAACGCACGCTGCAAGCCCGCCTGAACGCCAACATGTACCTGGGCCGCCAGCGTCCGGAACTGGCCGAGGCCACGCGGCGGCAGTTGTCGGACATGGAAACGCCGCTGCAACTGGCCGATTACTCCATCCCCGCCAGCCATGACTCGCGCTACGTGTATGAGGCCATTCAGGGATTTTATACGGAATTCCGCGAAAAGTTCGGGCAGGTGGAAACCCTGACGACGGACTTGCGTACCCTGCTCGAAGGCCCCATGCAGGACCGCTACAAGGCCCTGGTGGCGTCGTTTGATGCCGTGGTGGCGGACGCCCGCGCGGTCGAGGCCGACATCAATGCCGGGCTGATGAGCAGCCTGAGCGCCTCCACGCTCATCATTGGATTTGTCGGGGCGGCCGGTTTGATCGGCGGTCTGGCCGTGGCCGTGATCCTCGGCAATGGCCTGTCGCGGCCGATCATGGCGATGACCGGCGCGATGAGCCGTCTTGCCTCGGGCGATACTGCCGTTGATGTGCCTGCACGTGGCCGTGGCGACGAACTGGGCCGCATGGCCGAGGCGCTCCAGGTGTTCAAGGAGCACGCCGAGGAAAACCGCCGCCTGGAGGCGCAGCAGCAGGAGATGGCCCGTCAGGCCGAGCAAGACCGCCGCGACCTGATGAAGGGGCTGGCCGAGGACTTTGAAAACTCGGTTGGGCGCATCATCCGGGCGGTTTCCGAGTCGGCCAGCGAAATGCAGGACACTGCGCGCGGCATGACGGCGGCTGCCGACGATGTCAGCAACCGGGCGACGACTGTTGCGGCGGCCTCGGAACAAGCCACGGCCAACGTGCAGACGGTTGCTGCGGCGTCCGAGGAACTGGCGGCCTCCATTTCGGAGATTGCCCGCCAGGTTAACCAGTCCAGCGAGATCGCCCATCAGGCGGTTGAGGAAGCCCGGCGCAGCGACGAACTGGTGCAGGGGTTGGCCAGCTCCGCTCAGAAGATCGGCGAGGTCGTGGCCCTGATCACGGATGTTGCAGACCAAACCAACCTGCTGGCCCTGAACGCCACTATCGAGGCGGCGCGGGCCGGGGATGCGGGCAAGGGCTTTGCCGTGGTCGCTAACGAGGTCAAGCAACTCGCCAATCAGACCACCCGCGCCACCGAAGATATTGCCCGCCAGATCAACGAGGTTCAGGGCGCCACCCAGCATGCCGTCAAGGCCATTCGGGGGATCGGCGAAATCATCGGCCGCATTGACGAGATCTCGTCGGCCATCGCCTCGGCGGTGGAGCAGCAGGGCGCGGCAACCCGCGAGATCACCCACAACGTCACTCAGGCCGCCCAAGGCACCCAGGAGGTATCCGATAACATCCAGGCCGTCACGCAGGCGGCCCAGGAAACTGGACATGCCTCGAACCGGGTGCTGGACTCGGCGGGCATGCTGTCCGATCAGGCCCAGAGCCTGGACGAGCAGATGCAAAAATTCCTGACCCAAATCCGCGCCGGCTGACCCCTCCAGAAACTCCCCCTGCCGACGCACCGAAACGGCCCCCTGTTCCCCCAGGGGGCCGTCTTCATGTCTTTTGCGGGCCGAACTCGGCCTCCATCTCAGCGCGTAGCCGGACGCCAGACGGTTGTGCCGCCCCCGCCATCCATCACGTCGCCAGGCTTTAGGGCCCGTTTGGCGACGGCCACGGCGGCGTTGGCGACCGAAAAGCCGAGTTCCAGGCCGATCAGGTAGGATGGGCGCCACAGGGCGGCATAGCATACGCGTGCCAAGAGGGCTTTTCCATCGACGCTGCACCAGTTAAACAGGAGGGGCACCCCGAGGAGCCCGCCGTGACCCGCCGTTTGACCGTTACCCTCTGCCTTTCTTTCTGCGCCGTCCTGGCCGTCTCGGCCTGTGCCGGTGAACCCTGGGTCGATACCCGTCGTGAGGCCGGGTCCCTGTCGCAGGTCGGAGAATCGACGCCAGACCGCGTGGCGATCTGCCATGCCGGCGATGCCGACCGCGCAACGCTGGAAGCCATGGCAAACCGCGAGTGCGCCAAGACTGGACGGACGGCCCACTACGTATCGAGCACCCGCTTTCAATGCCGGCTGGTGACCCCGCACCGGAGTTTCTTCGCCTGCCGCTAAGGGTTGGCTGGTTTCGCCAAGGTGAAGTGGAACGTTGTTCCTTTGCCCGGTGTGGACTCCAGCCAGATTCGGCCGCGATGACGTTCCACGATGCGTTTGCAGATGGATAGGCCGATGCCGGTGCCGTCGGCGGGGCCGCGCGGGTGCAGGCGCTGGAAGATCTGGAAGATGCGGGTGAAATCCTTGCTCTCGATGCCGATGCCGTTGTCGCGCACTGAAAACCGCCATCCCTCCGACGTTTCGGCGCAGCAGATCGTGATGACCGGAGGGACGTCCGGGTGGGAGTATTTCAACGCGTTGCCGATGAGGTTCTGGAACAGCCGGCCCAACTGAGCGCCGTCGGCCCATACCTTGGGCAGTGGCGGGCTTTCCACCTCGATTGTCGCGGCGCTGTCCACGATCGCCTTGTGCAGATTTGCCATCGCGGCCAAAAGCGCGGCTGAGGCATCGACCTCCGCAAAGGGGGCGCCCATGCGATCGACCCGCGAATAACTCAGCAGGTCGTTGATCATCCGGTGCATGCGCTGCGCGCCGTCGATGGCGTAACCGATGAATTCCGTGCACTCGCTGTCCAGGCTGTCCCCGAGGCGGCGTTTCAGAAGGCCGAGATACGCCGCCACCATCCGCAGCGGCTCCTGAAGATCGTGCGAGGTGACATAGGCGAACTGCTCCAAATCGGAGTTTGACCGCCGCAGTTCTTCCTCCATGGCGTGGCGGCCGCTGATGTCCATCCACGCGCCGATGATTTCGGTCGATCGGCCCAGGCCATCGCGCAGCAGGACGACGCGGTCGGACACCCACACCGGATCGCTGCGCTCAGGCGGGATGATGCGGTATTCGTGCTCCATCGAGCCTTCGGCCAGCAAGCGGCACTGGTTGGCTTCCACGAAGGCGCGATCATCGGGATGGATGAGGCTGTGCCAGACGCCGTGCGGGTCCGCCATCCAGTCGGCCAGGCACCGTCCGCTGATATCGGCCATGGTTTGGCTGACCAACACGCCGACCGGCGGTGCCTCGGGCTGTTCGGGGTCCAGACGGAGGGCATAGATGCCGCTGGGATTGACGTGCAGCACGCGTTCCAACCGAGCGGCGCTTTGTGCCAGTTCGCGGCGTGCCGCCCGTTGATCGGAAATGTCGCGCATGAGTGAGGACAACCGATCGACTCGACCTTGCCCGTTGGTATGGGCCAGAATGACCTGCGACATGGCGATGTCCTGACCATCGGGACCGATCAGGGCCGTCTCGCCTTCCCACACGCCATCGCGCAAGGCGGTGGGAATCCCCTCTTCAGCAATCTTGCGGGCCGCCCACGCCGGATGCAGCCATGCACCCACGCGGCCCGAGCCATGCGGGATGTCAAAGCCAAAGGCCCCTGGGGCAGACGGCGGGACGCCAGCGGTGCGGCGGGCGGCAGCATTCATGTAGACCACATTGCGGTCGAGGTCACTCATCGACACGAAATCGGGGGTGGCCTCCAGGATTTCCAAAAGGCGATTGCGGGCCGCCTTGGTTTCTTCCTCTGCCGTGATGTCCAGAACAGCGAACACGATGTCGTCGCTGCCGGGAACCGGCGCGGCGTTCACCGACAGTTGGCGCCGCCGGCCATCCGAACCCACCACCGACATGCGAAAGGCATCCAGCGGGCGTCCGGTGCGCAACACAATGGAGAACGGGAAGGCATTGCGGGGCAGGGGGTCGCCGTCAGGCGTGCGGGCGCTCCATGCTTCGTCCGTGCAGTCGCGGCCCAGAAGGTCATTCAGCGGCACGCCCAGCACGGCAGCGGCCCGTTCATTGGCGAAGTGGATGCGGCCGTCGGGTCCGGCGATCATGAGTGCCGCAACGCCCGTTGTCAGGATCCCCTGGAGAAGATCGCTTTGACGACCGACGAGGCCCGTACTGCCCGTGCTATTGCTGCTGCTATCGCGGCGGTCGATCATTGGGTGCCCCTTTGCGCTGTCAAACCCCCTCAAGCGCGGCGCATGAACAGAGATCAGTTTAACCTATAGGTCATTTTCACCCCCACTAGTTCGCGCATTGCTGATATGCAAAAATGCCGCGTCACCGTGAGGCGGCCTGTTGCCGGGGGCCGACATGCAAAAAAGCCGCCCCACGAGGGAGCGGCTTTTCGCCTGAGCCGAAACCGGCTGAAGGGTGGTGGGGTCAGACGACGCGCGACAGCAGCTTCTGCTTGATGTCGGCGATGGCTTTGGCCGGGTTCAGACCCTTCGGGCAGGTGTTGGTGCAGTTCATGATGGTGTGGCAGCGGTACAGCCTGAAGGGGTCTTCAAGATAGTCCAGGCGCTTGCCGGTCGCTTCGTCGCGCGAGTCGTTGATCCAGCGCGCCGCCTGCAACAGGACCGCTGGGCCGAGGTAACGGTCGCCGTTCCACCAATAGCTGGGGCAGCTCGTGGAGCAGCAGAAGCACAGGATGCATTCCCACAGGCCGTCGAGCTTTTCACGCTCCTCGGGGGTCTGGAGGCGTTCACCCTTGCCGGGCGGCGGGGTGTCGGACTGCATCCACGGCTCGATGGAGGCGAGTTGCGCATAAGGCACCGACAGGTCGGGCACCAGGTCCTTGATGACCGGCATGTGCGGCAGCGGATAGACCGCCACGTCGCCCTTCACGTCGGCAATCGGCTTCAGGCAGGCCAGGGTGTTGGTGCCGTCGATGTTCATGGAGCACGACCCGCAGATGCCCTCGCGGCACGACCGCCGCAGGGTCAACGTGCTGTCGACCTCGTTCTTGATCTTCAGCAGGGCGTCCAGGACCATCGGGCCACAGGCGTCCAGATCGATCTCGTATGCGTCCATGCGCGGGTTTTGACCGCTGTCCGGATCGTAGCGATAGATCTTGAAGGTCTTGACGTTCTTCGCGCCGGCCGGGGCCTTGAAGGATTTGCCTTCAGTGACCCGGCTGTTTGCCGGCAGATTGAATTCGGCCATAGCGTTGTCCTCGCCTCTTAGTACACGCGAGCCTTGGGCTCGATGTACTGGACCTCGTCGGTCAGCGTGAAGGTGTGCACCGGGCGGTAGTCGAGGGTGACGTTGTACTTGTCATCGACGTAGGCCAGGGTGTGCTTCATCCAGTTTTCGTCGTCGCGGTCGGGGAAGTCCTCGTGCGCCTGGGCGCCGCGGCTTTCCTTGCGCGCATCGGCCGAAACCATGGTTGCAGCGGCGCAAGCCATCAGGTTTTCAAGCTCCAGCGCCTCAACCAGATCGGTGTTGAAGATCAGCGAACGGTCGGTGATCTTCATGTCCGGCAGCTTGGCGGCGACGGCCTTGATGTTCTCCACGCCTTCGGCCAGCGACTTGGTGGTGCGGTAGACCGCAGCGTCGCGCTGCATGGCCTTCTGCATCTCCAGGCGGATGTCGGCAACGCGCAGCGAACCCGAGGCATTGCGCACGCGGTCCAGGCGGGCCAGCGCCTCCTGGCCCGAGCTTTCGGTCCACGGCTTGTGCTTGGTGCCGGGCTTGATCAGCTCGGCGGCGCGGTGGGCGGCGGCACGGCCGAACACCACGAGGTCGAGCAGCGAGTTGGTGCCCAGGCGGTTGGCGCCGTGCACCGACACGCAGGCGCATTCACCGACAGCCATCAGGCCGCCGCACACAGCGTCCGGGTTGTCCTTGGTCGGCCGCAGCACCTCGGCCATGTAGTTGGTCGGAATGCCGCCCATGTTGTAGTGGACCGTCGGCAGAACCGGGATCGGCTCCTTGGTGGCATCCACACCAGCGAAGATCTTCGCCGTTTCGGTGATGCCGGGCAGGCGGGCGTGCAGGACGTCCGGGCCAAGGTGCTCAAGGTGCAGGAAGATGTGGTCGTTTTCACGGCCCACGCCCCGGCCTTCGCGGATTTCCATGGTCATGGAACGCGAAACCACGTCGCGCGAAGCCAAATCCTTGGCGGTCGGCGCATACCGCTCCATGAAGCGTTCGCCGGCCGAGTTGGTCAGGTACCCACCTTCGCCGCGCGCACCCTCGGTGATCAGGCAGCCCGAGCCGTAGATGCCGGTCGGGTGGAACTGCACGAACTCGTGGTCCTGAAGCGGCAGGCCCGCGCGGGCAGCCATGCCGTTGCCGTCGCCGGTGCAGGTATGGGCCGAGGTGCAGGAGAAGAAGGCGCGGCCATAACCGCCGGTCGCCAGAACGGTCTGGTGAGCCTTGAAGCGGTGCAGTTCGCCGGTCTGCATGTCCAGCGCGATGACACCACGGCATTCCCCGGTGTTGGGGTCCATGATGAGATCGAGCGCGAAGTACTCGATGAAGAACTCCGCCTTGTGCTTCAGGGACTGCTGATACAGCGTGTGCAGGATGGCATGGCCGGTGCGGTCGGCGGCGGCGCAGGCGCGCTCCACCGGAGCCTCGCCGAAATTGCGCATGTGGCCGCCGAACGGGCGCTGGTAGATCTTGCCATCGGCGGTGCGGGAGAACGGCACGCCGTAGTGTTCCAGTTCGTGCACCGCCGGAATGGCCTCGCGGCACATGTATTCGATGGCGTCCTGGTCACCCAGCCAGTCCGACCCCTTGACGGTGTCGTACATATGCCACTGCCAGCTATCCTCGGCCATGTTGCCGAGCGCGGCGCCGATACCGCCCTGGGCGGCAACAGTGTGAGAGCGGGTGGGGAACACCTTGGTAACGCAAGCCGTCTTCAGGCCGGCGGCGACCATGCCGAAGGTCGCGCGCAGACCGGCGCCACCGGCGCCGACGACGACGGCATCGTATTCATGGTCGATGAACTTATAAGCGGCCATGGTCCTCAGCCTCCAATGGCAACGATCAGAACCGACACCACGGCGTAGGCGCCGAGGGCGACGGCCACAAGTTTGGTGGCGATGATGGCGGCGGTCTTCACCGCGTGGCAGTGCACGTAGTCCTCGATCACCACCTGGATGCCAAGCTGGGCGTGATGGAACGCGGCAATCAGCAGCAGGACCAGCAGGGTGGCGTTGAAGGGCGAGCCGAGCCAGTCGCTCATGGCGTTGTAGTCGGCGCCGACGTTGGCGATGATCGACACCACGAACCAGAAGATCAGGGGCACCAGGGCAACAGCGGTCAGGCGCTGCATCCACCAGTGATGGACGCCTTCCTTTGCGGAGCCGAGGCCGCGGGCGCGGCCGAGGGGCGAACGCAGGGTCATTTTCAGTTTCTCCCCGTCTCTCAGATGGCCAGGGCCAGGATCCAGGCCAGCACCGTCAGGGCGGCCGTGGCCCCCAGCACGACGATACCCGACTTGCGGATCTGGTCGATTTCAAACCCCTGGCCGGCGTCCCACAGCAGATGCCGGATCCCGTTGCACAGGTGGTAGAACAGTGCCACCGACCAGCCGAAGATCAGCAGGTAGCCGAACCACGATCCCAGGAAACCGGCGGCGCGCTCATAGGCCACGGGGCCTTGGGCGGCGGCGCCCAGCCAGTACACCAGCAGCAGAGTGCCGACGACCAGGGCCACACCGGTAATGCGATGCAAAATCGACATCACCATGTGCAGCTTGAAACTATAAATCTGAATGTGTGGGGACAGGGGCCGTGTGGTGGATTTCATGGCGCGGGCCTCTCGACGGGGATAGCCCCGCATCGCCCCGGTCCAGGTCCGGCGATGCGGATACGTGCGTTTTGGCAGTGCGGCAGGTTTAGCCCCTGGCACCGGGATTTGTCAATGTCCGGGGCCTACACGGGCGGACTGTTTGCATGCCACCCATCCAGGTAGGTATCGCAGGGGAAGGTTTAGGAGGCCCAAAAAATGGTACCTCCGCATCCTCATATGGCGCGAAAGCTGCCGGTATCGGGCCTACCCGCCACGCCTGCCGGAAGGATAGCTGCTCCCTGACCGCAGGGCCAGGGAGCAGTCGGCGTCAGCCTTGGCGGCGCGGCATCAGGACCGTGTAATCGAAGTCCAGGACCACGTCCGGCAGGTACTTGCCCTCGGAGTCCTTGTAAGGGAAATCGGCGCAAGGGCGGTCCTTGGTAGCCACCGTGCGCAGGCGCAGCGCCCCGACGTCGGAGCGCTCGGAGAATTCCATCTTGTCCAGAACCTCGGTCCAGGCGTGGATGGTGTTTCCGGCAAAGGTCGGGTTGCAATGCGACCCGGCGTTGATCGCCATGATCTTGAAGGCATTCGCCAGGCCGTTGAACGACAGCGAGCGGGCGAGGCTGATGATATGGCCGCCATAGATCAGGCGCTTGCCGAATCGGCCGGATGCCTGTTCGTACTGGTTGAAGTGCACCTTGGCGGTGTTCTGGTACAGGCGCGTCGCCATCATGTGCTCGGCTTCTTCGATGGTGAACCCATCGACGTGGTCGATTTTTTCGCCCACCGCGTAGTCGTCCCACAGGTGCGGGCTGCCAGCCAGGGCGGTATCGTACGCTTCGATCTCGATGCCGACGGGCAGGCGCAGGGCGTTAGCGTCCACCGCCTTGGCCAGCGCGGGAACCACGGCTTCGGGCGCCGGGGCGGCGGCGTTGCGCTTATTGACCATGACCCAGCGGATATAGTCCACGACCATCTCGCCGCGCTGGTTGGTGCCGGTGGAGCGCACATGCACCACGCCGGTCTTGCCGTTGGAGTTTTCCTTCAGGCCGATGACCTTGGACGTGGTGACGACGGTATCCCCGGCATACAGCGGCACGCCGAACCGGCCCTCGGCATAGCCCAGGTTGGCGACGGCGTTCAGGCTGATGTCGGGCACGGTCTTGCCGAACACCACATGGAACGCCAGCAGGTCATCGAGCGGCGCATCGGTGTACCCCAGGCCCTTGGCGAACTCGGCCGAGGAGTTCACGGCAAAGCGGGTGCCGTATAGTGCGGTGTACAGCGCAACGTCGCCCGCCGTCACCGTGCGCGGCGTGGCGTGCACGATATCCTGGCCGATGGCGAAATCTTCGAAGTAGTTGCCGGGGTTGGTTTTGGTCGTGCTCATGGTGCGGATCAACTTTCCTTAAGCGGCGTCGGCTTCGAGTTGCTTTATCAGGCGGGCCATTTCGACCGTCTGGCGGGCCGACACGACGTGCAGGTTTTCGACCAGCTTGCCGTCCACCACCACCACGCCCTTGCCTTCCTTTTCGGCGTCGGCATGGGCGGCGATGATCTTTTCGCACCACGCCACTTCGTCGGCCGACGGCCCGAAAGTTTCGTTGGCCATGCCGATGGTCTTGGGGTGGATCAGGGTCTTGCCGTCAAAGCCCATCTCACGGCCCTGCACGCAGGACGCCTTGAAGCCCTCGTCGTCGGCCAGATCCAGGTACACGCCGTCCAGAATGGCCACCCCATAGGCCCGCGCCGCCAGGACGCACAGGTTCAGCGATGCCACGAAGGGCAGGCGCATCGGCGTGTGCAGGCAGCGCAGGTCCTTGGCCAGATCGGAGGTGCCCATCACGAAGCCGCCAAGACGCGGGCTGGCCGAGGCGATTTCTTCGGCATGGAGGACGCCCAGCGGGGTTTCCATCATGCACCAAATCTGCATGTCAGGCCGCGCACCGGCATTGTTCATGATGGTTTCGACCTGACGGACGGTGTCGCCGCTTTCCACCTTGGGGATGAGGATGCCGTGCGCCGCGCTGGTCGCCGCTGCCGCCACATCGGCCTGACCCCACGGAGTCGCCAGCCCGTTGACGCGGATCAGAACCTCGCGCGCGCCATAGCCGCCAGCCGCCGCGACCACGTTGGCGCGGGCCTCGACCTTGGCGTCGGGCGCCACGGCGTCCTCAAGGTCCAGGATGAGGGCGTCGGCGGGCAGGGTCTTGGCCTTATCCAGGGCGCGGGTGTTGGACCCCGGCATGTACAGCATTGAACGGCGGGGGCGGGCGGTGGCGGCCATGAACCGAGTCTCCTTTGCGCAATAAAATTACGTTTTTTCGCAGGTGCGGCATACTATAAATCATCGCCTGCCTGTGGCAAGGTGCTGATGCGCCACCGTGAAAGTTCATCCCATGACCTCCGCCATCCTGTCCGTGCAGTCCCATGTCGCCTTTGGGCATGTCGGCAATGCGGCG
>Ga0172382_10004014_pt1 | contig 22833 bp, 17 predicted proteins | sample Leawel138RmetaG_FD_122245 | JGI IMG/M metagenome (GOLD analysis project Ga0172382, IMG submission 122245) | Leachate microbial communities from a municipal landfill in Southern Ontario, Canada - Leachate well 138R metaG | ecosystem: Engineered > Solid waste > Landfill > Unclassified | place... | reverse complement strand
GCTGCCAGGGCCTTCATCTCACGGGGAATGGCGGCGTATTGATCCGTCAGGTTGGCGTGACTGCCGCCGGTATCTACAATTGCCAGCTGGTGGTTGGTCCGGCGGAAGTCCAGCGCCAACGGGTGATAGCGGACGTCCTCAGCGCCGGAAAAATCTATGGCCACACATCCGCCGATGGAGGCGGCCATCTGGTCCATAAGGCCGCAGGGCTTGTGGATATACTCATTTTCTGCGTACCGACCGATTCTCGCCCGTTCTACCGGAGGTACATCAGTCCCGGAAAGTGCCTCGTGTATACCCGACAGGGACATCTCCAGGGCTGCCGATGAGCTTAGACCACTTCCAGGAAGGACCCGGCTGTCGAGAACGGCGTCGTAGGCCGGGGCGGCGTATCCGGCCCGTTCCAGGCCAACGGCAACGCCTCGCATGAGCCGTTCGGTATCACTCCCGTCACTTGAACGATCCTGACCGGGATCGACGGAAAAGACGCTGTCCCACCCCTTTGATACCAGACGTGACACGCCGCTCTCCGAGGGGGCGGCCAACACTAAGGTGTCCAGGTCGATCGCTGCGGCAACCACACGGCCGTTGTTGTGGTCGGTGTGGTTCCCTATGATTTCGCTTCGTCCCGGCGCGCTGACAATGACCGACGGCTCCCGTTCAAAGACCTCCCGAAATCGGGCCAGGCTCTCATTGAATCGGTGCGTTCCGTCTTTGACTATCTTTAGTGCTTCAAGCCGTCCAACCCGCACAGATATAGCCCTCTACTCTTCAGCTGTTTCAGGCTCTTTCTGATCAAGATTGGTGCGTATAAGAGGCGCATTCTCCTCTTCCAGCCGTTCTTCAACGACTAAGAGCAGCCGCTGGGAGAGGATGCGGGGCCATTCGGGCAGAGTTGCCGTGCTATCCACGTCGTATTTATCCAGCAAATCGGTAAAAAGCTCTTTGGCCGCTTCGTAGTCTTCCTGTTTGTAGGCGATAAAGGCAATTTCATATTCCGCTTCGGTGATACTCCCCTGGTCATCGGGATTGCGGCGTATAAACTCCTCATAGTAGCGCTGGGCACTTTCGAAGTTGCCCCGATCCATTTCTTCCTGGGCGCGCTGAAACATCTGAGCCTTGCTGAGATCTTCGGGAATTTCTTCCGGCACCGATTCACATGCTGAAAACAGCAACCCCAACGAGAAGAGAAGAACCAATATCGCCAAAAACCGTAAGTCTTTCACACCGGAAAAGTACCACGTTTGCACCGCCGGTTCAAGGTAGTTATACTCCCACAATGATCGCAACAATCGTGAATGCCGTCGCTGTAGTTATCGGGACCGTTGTGGGCCGGTTCTCAGGTAAAACGATCGGAGAACGGTTCCGTCACACCATCTTTTCTGGAATCGGGGTGGTCTCACTCCTGATCGGTATTTACATGGCGTTGGAAACGCAGCGGACCCTGTATCTGGTCCTCTCTATCGCCCTTGGCGGTCTCATCGGGGCGGCGTTGGGCGTCGAAGACCGTATTTATGCCTTTGGAGAGTGGTTGAAACGGCGGTTTTACCAGTCCAAGCCGTCGGTGAGGCCGTCCGACGGTGACGCTCTTCCGGGCGCCCTGCCGGGTGCTCCGGCGACGAGCCATAATTTTGCCGAGGGTTTCCTTGTGGCGTCGGTACTGTTCTGTGTGGGCGCGCTGACTATAATCGGGGCTTTTCGTGCCGGGGTGGAACAGGAGTACGGCCTTCTATTCACAAAATCGGTCATGGACGGTTTCATGGCGATCCTGCTTACCACCGCCTACGGTGTCGGTGTCGGTTTCGCGGCTATACCTATTCTGGTCTATCAGGGCGGGCTGACGCTGTTAGCCGGTGTGTTGGCGCCATACGTGAGTCCTCTCATGCTCAGTGAGATATCCGGTGTCGGCGGCGCCATGGTCGTCATGATCGGCATAAATCTGCTGGAGTTGCGAACGATAAAAACCGGGGATTTTCTCCCCGGTATCGTCGTGGTAGTTCTGTTCGTGCTGCTTGATCCCGTTATCGGGCCCTACGTGATGTAAATGCCATCCCGACTTGGTGTTAACTCAAATTAGTCGTTCCAGCGGAGCAGGCCCGGTATATACCGATGTACCAGTTCGCGGTGGTTGGGGACGACCCGGATCGCATACCCCTGCCGACCGGCGTTTTCACAACGGACTTTCCCACGGTAGATCACCCCCCGTTCATCGGAGCTTTCGGTTTTCATATCCACAATTCGCGGTTCGTAGAGTTCACCTTCAGCGTTAATCTGCCCTGTGTACAGTTGGACCGATACGTCCGCCGGATCGATTTCTCCAAGACTGACCCGGCACTCGACGGAGAAGCTCTCACCCACCTTCAAGTTCCGGCCGGCCCCGCCGGTCACGTCAAACACCGAAACATCAGCCCAGTTTCCCTGGAGCCGTTCCACATACTGGGCCAGTTCCCGAGCGACGGCAAAATCGTTTTTCTGAACACGTTCGTGGTTTTTCAACGCCGGCAGATAGAACTGTTCCGAGTACTCCATAAGCATCCGGCTCGTTGAAAAAAGACCGCCCAGCTTCTGCATGGAGAGCTTCATCTTTCGGATCCACTCCCGGGGAAGACCGTCCCGTCCACGGTCATAGTAGGTTGGAATGATCTCCCGCTCCAGCAAATCGTAGAGGAGTTTACTCTCGATTTCATCCTGCAGTTCTTCGTCGGCGTACTCTTCACCGGCCCCCACGGCAAACCCCACCTCAGGGTCGTACCCTTCGGCCCACCATCCATCGAGGATGGAACAGTTGAGAACGCCGTTAATGGCGGCCTTCATGCCGCTGGTTCCACTGGCCTCCATAGGCCGCCGGGGCGTGTTAAGCCAGATGTCGCTGCCGCTGACCAGATGCTTCGCAATCTCCAGGTCATAGTTCTCCAAAAAGACAATTCTGCTGCGGATTTCCGGATCCGCGGCGAAGTGCACAATGTCCTTGATCAGGTTTTTACCGGGAATATCGTGGGGGTGGGCCTTTCCGGTAAAGATAATCTGCACCGGCCGTTCCGGATCGGTCAGCAGGCGGCGTAACCGCTCAGGGTCCCGAAAGAGCAGGGTAGCCCGTTTGTACGTGGCAAATCGGCGGGCAAAGCTGATGGTAAAGGTGTACGGTGAAAGCACCTCTTCGGCGTGCACCACCTTGGAACGGGTGGCTCCCCGATTGGCAAGCTGCTGCTTCAGCCGCTCCCGGGAAAAGGTAACGAGTTTGTTCTTCTGTGCTTCATGGGTTCGCCAGAGTTCTTCGTCGGAAATCCGGTCCATTCGATCCCAGATTTCAATATGGGTCGGCTCGTCGTAGAAACGGGGCCCAAAATAGCGGTCCAGGAGTTCGGTCATCTCAGGACTGAGAAAACTGCGGGTGTGGACCCCATTTGTAATGTGGGTGACCGGTACTTCCTGTTCCGGCAGCTCCGGCCATATCTGCTTCCACATTTTCCGGGAAACATCTCCGTGGAGTTTACTTACTCCGTTGTTGTAGGCGCTGAGGCGGATCGCCAGAACGGTCATGCAGAACGGTTCCTGCTGATCCGATGGATTTTCGCGGCCCAGGGCGAGAAACTCTTCCCAGGTGAACCCTGTACCGTCGGTTATTGTATGAAAGTACTTGTGCATCATGTCGACACCAAACCGTTCATTGCCGGCGGGAACGGGAGTGTGGGTCGTAAAGATATTGGTCGGCCAGATCGCCTGAATTGCCTCCTGTCTGGTCATCCCGGTCTCTTGGATGTGTCCCCGTATCCGTTCAATGCCGAGAAACGCCGAGTGCCCTTCGTTCATGTGAGTGACGGCGGGGTTGATACCCATGGCGCGAAGGGCACGGATACCCCCCATACCCAGGAGTATCTCCTGTTTGATCCGCATCTCCCGGTCGCCGCCGTACAGGGTTGCCGTAATGCGCCGATCGGCATCGCTGTTTTCATCGATGTTGGTGTCCAGAAGAAAGAGGCTGATTCGACCGACCTGCACCTCCCATATACGGGCCGATACCACCCCATTGGGGTAGTCAATCTGAATTTTGATCTCGTCACCGTTTGCATCAAGAACCTGGTTAACCGGCATGTTGTACCAGTCGTTCTCAGGATAACTCTCCTGCTGAAACCCGTCGGCGTTCAGATACTGCCGAAAATAGCCCTGTTGGTAGAGAAGGCCAACCCCCACCAAGGGCAGACCGAGGTCGCTGGCAGACTTCATGTGGTCGCCGGAGAGAACGCCCAGCCCGCCGGAGTAGATGGGTAGACTGACGTTCAGACCGTACTCCATGGAGAAGTAGGCAACGATGTTCTTCCGGTTTCCGTGGTACCACGTGTCCTTTCCGGCCACATAGGATTTGAATGTTCTGCTGACCCGATCCAGGACTGCCAGGTATGAGTCATCCGCAGCCATTTTTTCGTACCGTTCCTGGGGAACCATGCCGAGCATCCTCACCGGATTGTGGTTGCTTCGCGTCCAGGCGTCGAAATCCAGTCGGGTAAAAAGACCGATGGCCTGATGGTTCCAGCTGAGCCAGAGGTTGTGGGCTATTTTTTCAAGCGGTTTTAACGCTTTCGGTATCTGCGGGTTGACCGTAAATTCCTGGTACTGCATGTGTTACTTCCTTTTTGAATGGGTATACGCCGTAATGTGACTTTTCTTTCCGGTGCTACCGGGTCCACCGTTCGGGGTGTTCGTCTACAATCGGGATAAAGACGGACTTCTCACCGCACTGGGGCAGGGCGTCTATCGCTGTCAGCGACTTTTGCAGCGCCTCCTCCTGACACACGTGGGTGGTGATAACAACGGGGATCAGCTCATTTTTGCGGGCCTTTTCGTTCTGGATCAGACTTGCGATGCTGATGTTGTTGTCACCGAGTATGGAGGCGATGCGTGCCATAACGCCCGGCCGGTCCTGGACCATGATACGTAAATAGTACCGACTGGACGTCTGAGTTGATGATATCTGGGGCGGACCGGTGTTGAGATCGGGCCAGAAACCGGTGGTGTGAAAGGTTGCCGGGAGCGTGCCGGTAGCCAGCGCAACGAGATCGGCTACAACAGCACTGGCGGTCGGGTCGCCACCGGCCCCTCTGCCGTAATAGAGGGTATGCCCCGTTCTGTGGCCGTAGACGCTCACCGCGTTAAATGGGCCGCTTACCCGGGCCAGAGGATGCTCATTGGCGATAAATGCTGGACGCACCCAGGTGGTAACACCGCCGTTGAGACGGTACGCAACCGCCAACAGCTTTACTACATACCCCAACTGCAGTCCGTAGGCGACATCCCGGCTGTCCAGGTTGTCTATTCCACTTACCGGAATGGCGTCAAAGTCGACTTTTGTTCCAAAGGCCAGACTTGTCATAATAGCGAGCTTATGGGCCGAGTCCCCTCCTTGAACGTCCAGGCTTGGGTCCGCCTCTGCAAGTCCGGAGGCCTGAGCCTCCGCCAGAGCCTCGGCGTAACTCTGACCCTTGTCAATCATCTCGGTCAGGATGTAATTGCACGTCCCGTTTACGATGCCGTAGATTGCGTCGATGTGGTTGGCTATCAGCCCGTCGGTAAGGGCCCGGATAATCGGTATGCCCCCGGCCGAGCTGGCCTCAAAGCCGATAGTCAGTCCCCGGCTGCGGGCATATGCAAAGAGTTCGGCACCGTGGTAAGCAAGAAGGGCCTTGTTGGCGGTAACTACGTTCTTGCCCGCGTCCAGAGCCTTCTTGATGAGTTCCAGGGGAAAGTCTATACCGCCGGTCAGTTCGATGACGACATCGAGTTCCGGATCGGCGAGGACGGTATCCAGGTCCGTCGTAAACAGGTCTTCCGGCAGTCCCAACTCCCGGGCGTGACGATAGGTCTTGCTGATGATCGCGGTCAATTCGATATCGATGCCGCTTCGCTCCATTAGGTGTTTCCGCTCATGGAGCAGAATTTCCGCTGTTGCACCTCCAACGGTGCCGCACCCTACAAGGGCTACCCGGAGGGTCTTATGAACTTTCATGGGCGAATGGTACGGATACGGTTTGGCGTTGTCAACGCGTCGTCCTGCTGCTACCCTGTGTCGATGGAATCTGGATCGATAGTACCCGGATCACTCGTTGTAGAAGCGAAGATGGTCTCTCCCGGTGAACTTCACGCCGCTTTGGAAGGGGACGACCGTTTTGATATTTTCCGCCATACCGACAACGGGGGTACCGACAACGGGGGTACCGACAGCCAATGCGGCCCGGAACAGCTTATGGTACGGCCGCCGATTCTTGGACCGGCCGAAGGTGGTACATACCGGGTCGTCTGGGGGTTCCGCTACCGTTCCTTCGTGGCCGAACTGGCGGCGCGGCGGGACAGCCCCATGCTGCCCATTCTTTCGGTCGTCGGAAGTGTGGACACCGAAGAGATGGTGAAGTTGGCCCTCCGCGCCGAAGACCGGCGAGGGAGATATGGCTGGGATGAAATTGACCGGGTATGTACCGTTGTCGCCGCCGGGACGAATGGGATCGGTATTTCCGACAGTATCCGGGATGCCCTCGACTCCCGGCACGACATCTCGGACCTTCTGGAGCGATACCGGAATCTTGCTCCGGTACTTCAGGATGCCCTTAACGGGGAGAGTATCGACATCCGCACTGCCGAGCTCATTCCCGATACGCTCATACCGCGGTGGCCGCGCCTGGAAACTCTGACAAAAGATGTTTCTTTCAGCGAACGGCGGCAGATACTGCGCTTTCTGGCCGATTTTGTTCGGGCCGGAGTGACGTCTCCAGACGAGATTTTCGAAGAACAGGCCGGTCGTACCGGGCGGGATGCCCTTCAAGAGCTGCGTCGTCTGCGATATCCCACGGTCACCGATCTGGAAACCAGATTGACCGAATTCCGAAACCAGTTTACCCGAGGGCGAGGAATCACTGTTGATTTTCCTGCCAACTACGAAGGAGACTATCTGGGAGTCTCTTTTCGGATTACGTCTGATCGGGAACTGACCCGCCGGATCGGAGAACTTCAGAAAATGGAGGGCCATGTTGATAAACTCGTGGGATTATTACTCTCAGACCGTTGACCGGATATACTGGACCGAAGATACCGGAAGTTCGCCCATTCGGCGTCGGGTGGAGGATCGGCTGCGCCGGCAGTACCGGTCCGACGGTTCGCCCGATGCTGTACTGCCTGTTCAATCGGTGGTGGTCGGAGACATCTCTTCGATACCAGCGGAACATCTGACGGCGCGAACGATCGTTGTGCGGCCCGATCAACGCGGCGATTTTGGCCGATGTCCCGGGACCCACGGTCACCTGTGCTGCAACTACCTCACCCTGAACGTATACCTTGGCTGCACCCTGGGCTGCACGTACTGCATCATGCAGAGCTATCTGCGAAACCGGACGCTGGAAATACACCTCCCCGGTGAATCTACGATCACCCGTATCAGGGACCTCGCCCGCTCCAATCCCCAACGGACGGTACGGCTCGGCACAGGCGAGGTAGGGGACAGCCTTCTGTACGATCCGCTCTTTGGTATCTCTGAGGACCTGGTTGCACGGCTTGGGGATATTGAGAACCTGCGGTTTGAATTGAAAACCAAGACAGACTTTGTGGACCACCTGCCGGATATCGGGTCACCCGGCGCGAAGGGAAACACGGTCATCGGTTTTTCGGTGAATCCCCAGGAAGTGATTGATCAGGAAGAGGGAGTTGCCGCCTCTTTGAGGGACCGGCTGGCTGCAGCGCGGAGGGCCGCCGAAAGGGGCTACCGGCTCGCCTTCCATTTTGACCCTATGATTCGGGTGGGCCCGTGGAAAGAACTCTACGCCGGGGTGGCGGAACTACTGGAGTCATTCAGGGACGTCCGGCCGGAGTGGATCAGCCTGGGGACGCTCCGGTACCCCACAGGTCTGAAGAACCACATTGAGGCAAGACCGTATTCTGTCCACGAATTCGTCTCTTCAGGCGACGGTAAGATGCGCTATCTTCAGCCGCTGCGGGCGGAGATGTACCGTTTTATGCGCCGGCGGCTGGCGGAAGTCCTTCCGGAAACGCCGGTGTACCTCTGTATGGAAAGCGCAACGGTCTGGCGAACGGTTACCCAGGGCTTCTCAGAGGTTCTCCCGGATCTGCGGAGCATCATGCAGCCGGTTCCTATCGGAGTAGAACGATGAAGCGACCCGTTGCCACCGGAGCGTTCGGCGTTGCAAAGCCTCTGATCTCGTCACTGGGCCTGCCGTTCGTTCTTCCCTTCGTTCTTACGTTCATTTTGCTGTTCGGTCTTTTGTTGCTGCCGGCGGCGCCGGTCTCAAGTGATGACGGAGCGGGTCCATCTTCATCTACCTTGGCGCCGAACATACCGTTGCCCGACGGCCCCCTGAAGCTGGTGTTGGTGAGACCGCCGCAAGGCGAAGGTACCTCTCCGGCGTCGGTCCGGGTTGTCCGGCACGGCTTTCCCGGATCACCGGAACGGCCCAATCTTCTTGACCTTCCGGCAGATGAGCGCAGTTTTGTCGACGTCTACGCCGGTGACTGGCTGAAAATTACGGGGCATCCCGTTGAGCTGCACTCGGTTGAACCGTTTTTTCACCAGCTTACCCTTGGTACGGACTCCCAGGTTGTGGTGGTTGGCGCCCAGCGGCTGGAACTGCTCTTTGGTACAGTTGCCTGGAAGAGACAGGACCTCAGTGCACCGGATTTTAAGGTATCCATTGGTCCGTATGTGATATCCGGCAGAGGAGACGGACAGATCAACCGTACTGTCCAGGGGGTGTCGGTATCAGTTGAATCGGGACAAATAGATGTGTTCAACGCCGGAAAGGTAGCCGCCGTTCTTGGAGCCGGGCAGGAACGGGAGTTTGTTCAACCACTCTTTGTTCACACACGGCGTGAGCACGCTGAGTTTGCCGACACTATCCGGGCCCTTCGGAATCGTCTCGATACCGTTCTCACACACGCCAGGGCGGGGACCGTGACCGGTGACGACCTTGTCGGACTGTGGGATTCCGTCATTCCCGCAGCCGGTCAGTTCTGCGTTCTGGAAGTTTCAAAAGACCCGGCCGTACGCCACCCCGATGTGGTGGTGAGAGATATCGGAGAAGCGCTGCGCATTCTGGGAGGATACCGTTTTGAACCGCCGCTGCCTCGGAGGGCACCATTGCCTCCGGGAGCATCGGCGCCTTCAGGGGACGGCGGCGGATTGTGATCTGATTCTGAAGGACCCTGCAACAAAAAGGGCCGCCCCCAAGGGGAGCAGCCCTGCCGTTGCTCGTTTCGGTAACTTTTTTATTGCTTAAACTGTTCGACCTCTACGTTGAGGGCCTGTTCGGTTTCCATATCGAACAGAACGACACGTTCCTGATCAGGCACCAACCGCACCGGATCGCCGACGGCGGCCTTTGATGTCGGTGGAATACGGGCGATGATCTGATGACTTCCCGTTGAAACGTAGATATCGATCTCTGCACCGAGGGGTTCAACGACCTCTATGGTACTGACGATACACGTTCCATCCTTGGCATCCGGCGCAAACTCCATGTCTTCCGGTCGAATTCCAAAAACCAGATCGTTGCCGACATGCTTTTTGGCCACTTCGGCCACTTTCCCCTGTAGTTCGATCTTGAAGTTACCCTCATCGGCGAGGATTTTGCCGCCCTCTTCAACTATCTTCACAATCATGAAGTTCATTGCCGGAGAACCGATAAATCCCGCTACGAACCGGTTGACCGGTTTGTTGTACAGCGTAAGCGGATCACCGATCTGCTGGATCACGCCGTCTTTCTGCACCACAATCTTGTCGGCCATGGTCATAGCCTCTACCTGGTCATGGGTGACGTAGATCATAGTCGCCTGCAGGCGGTTGTGAAGACCTGAGATTTCCGCGCGCATCTGGACACGGAGTTTGGCGTCCAGGTTGGACAGCGGCTCGTCAAAGAGGAAGACCTTGGGGTGCCGTACAATGGCGCGACCGACGGCGACCCGCTGTCTTTGACCACCTGAGAGTTGTTTTGGTTTGCGGTCCAGCAGGGACTCGATGTCCAGAATTTTTGCCGCTTCATTCACCCGGGCCTGAATGTCCGCCTTGTCAAACTTACGGATCTTCAGTCCGAAGGCCATGTTGTCGTACACGGTCATGTGGGGATACAGCGCGTAGTTCTGAAATACCATCGCGATATCCCGGTCTTTCGGCGGAATATCGTTGACGCGCTTGTCGTCGATCATCATGTCTCCGCTGCTGATGTCCTCAAGACCGGCCACCATGCGAAGGGTCGTGGTTTTTCCACACCCCGACGGACCGACAAGGACGACGAATTCACGGTCTTTGATGCTTATGTTAGCATCTTTGACGGCGTGAAAACCGTTGTCGTACACCTTGTTGATGTTCTTTAGCTCAACTGTTGCCATACGGCACCTCCATAGAAAGAGATTATTTTATTCCCTGTCAGTGTAGAAGCACTTCCTGGTTGTGTCAAATCTGCCACGTCGACAGCATGTGACAGTATGTGACAGCACGGTGACGGTAGACCCGCAAGGTTGAGCCGGTGAATCAGTCGCCCCGCTGGCGGTACCAGCGATCAAGTCTGGACGAAAGGTCTTCGGCGCGGCCTGGTGACGCGAGAAACGGGGCCACTACCTGATCAACAGCTTCGTTCCAGTATCGAGGGAGCATACCGGGCACAACCAGGATTCCCGGAGAGGGAACCCGACCGCGCAGACGTGGATAGACTTCCTGTGACAGTTCGGTATTTACATCTGGAATGGTAGAAAACCCCTCTAAAAAACCGAACGTGTCGATGCCTGCGGCGATCTTTCCCGCCGTCAAATCTACCTGAACTGCCGGTGTGGTGAGCCATGAAAGAAACTGTACGGCCCGGTCCTTCTGCGTCGTATCTGAGAGAATACCGCCATAGACGACATTTTCGTTTACCACAAGTCTCCTGTCGTTCCGGGCAAGCCATCGGAAATCATAACTTCGATCTCCAAGAAAGGACCAGTTGAACACGGATTGACTGCTGCCGTAGAAAAAACCTACTCGTCCATTGTCGATCTGACGAAACGGCGGATCATAGAGGTACCGCGCAATGTAACGACCCTCGTCTTCGGCACTTCCGAACTCCTGTGACTGCCAGGTTCGGACCGATTCCACGGCATCAGACAGAACAGAAGAAGACCACACCGGTGACCCTCCGGTATCTACAGTGACGGCGAATCCGAGGCTTCGATACACTGCGTACAATCCGGTGTTGTCGGCGTATGGGGCAAAGACGGGTGGTTCGCTCCCTTTTTCTCTGTTGGTCCACCTGACCGACTCCGAAAGCGTTGCAAAGGAAAGGGCAAAGGGCTGGTCCACGTGGATCTGACGCACCGCAAAAACCAGTGTCGGAAGGTTGTAGGAAAGGGGTAACCAGGGAGAGCTGCCGTCGCCAAAGGCGAGAGCGGTGAGAAACGGTGGGTCGAGGCGACCTTTTTGTCGCGGCAGGTAGTCCGACGGCGGCATTATCAGGCGGTTGACAATTGGTGTGTTGATCCACCGGCCGATGACCACATCTGCATCGGACCGTTCCTGCGTGAGAGCCTGGGCGAGGTCCGGAACAAACCGGAAGTGAACGGGCCGATCATCTTCCAGGTTGTACCGTTCTACTGCATAGGCCACATCGGTGACGTTGCTCCAGACCACCAGTGGGTCCGGAGCGACGGCGGCGCATGATAGGAGCACCGCCGAAGCTGCAAGGGAGAGGAGAAGCAAAGGGCGGCGCATTACCGGCGGCCTTCGATGTTACCCAACGGGTCTACCGAAATTTATCGGCTGCCTTGAACACATCGTCGAAGAGTCCGGGTAATAGTTCCCGGTCTACTCCGGCAAAGGCTACCCGTAGAAACTGGTCTTTCACGGAAATAACGCCTACTCCGTCTTCCAGCAACGCAAGGCGGAGAGCCTCTGCACTGAAGCCGTTGCAGCGGAAACTCATGAAATAGCCGCTGTTACAGGGCATGGGCTGTAATCCGGGAGCCAGCTTGTCTTTCTCTTTGTTGGCGATGATCTCTTTGAGGGTAGTGAAACGGCCCGAAAGCAGCTGAAACGCCTCTTCCTTCTGTTTGTCGTAATCGGGGTGGTTCAGCGCTCTGAGAAGGACAGACTGGGCCAGCATACTGGAATTACTGACCATTGATCGGATCGTCCCGGTAAGCTTCTGTTCGACGGCCCTGGCCTGGTCTTCGGTCATTCCCTTGAAAGCCACGGTGACAAAACCGATTCGAAAACCCCAGACGAAGTCTTCTTTTGTCGCACCGTCGATTTTGATGGCCATCAGATTGGGGTGGGCATCTGCGAGGACGGTAAAGAGGGACTGTTTGTAGGCGTCGTCATCGTAAAAGAGACCAAAGTACGCATCGTCCGAAATGACCGTCACCGGAACCGAATCAGCGAGGTTAACCAGGGTCTTACGGATGAAATCAACGTCCTCCCGACTGGGCGTAAACCCAGCGGGGTTATTGGGGAAGTTGAGAATAACCGTTAGTTTTCCGCCGGTAGCCGCTGAACGGGCTCCTTCCGCAAATGCGGTGCGGTCGAACGTTCCTTCAGAGTTAAAAAAGGTAAACTCCTGAAGGCGGCACCGTCGCCGTTCTTCAAAGATGAGGCGGTAATTGCCCCAGAACAGATCCGGTAGAAAGAGAGTTTCCCCGGCGTCGGTAAAAAGATCCGCCACCACGGCAATTCCGGCGGTCAGACCGGGAACAACGGCAGGACGGGTCGTTCGAATTCCTGCCAGGTCCGGATTCTTCTTGAGAATCTGGTCTTTCCAGGCGTCCCTGAGGGCGGCAACGCCGGCGGTCGGAGCGTAGGCCACTGATTCCTCCGTAGACAGGGGGCTGGTCAGCTCTGAGATAAGCGGAAGAGTCATGGGAGACCCCTTCGCGTAGGCCATACCTACGGTGGCGTTGTACTTGGTGGCTTTGCTTTTGGCCTCCGCTGCCTGAGCAACAATACCTTTGGGAAAGTACATCCGCCGACCCAGGTCGGAGAGTTGACGGTCAACAACTGTGTTCTGAAGAGCGTCATTGAGGTCGCTTGCGAGTTTGTTCATGGTAAAACTATAGCCCATAAGCGAATTGACGGTAAAGGTCGCAATGGCGTAATGTAGTCATGTGTCGGAACGAAAATCCCAGAACGCATCATCAGCCGGAACCGACCGCGATGATCTTGGCTTTTTTGAACGTATTATCTCTTTGTTCTTTGGAATGGGGGACGATGAACGGCAAAAAAAGCGCGCTTTGAAGACCATCGGTAAAAATCTCTCCAAAGACAGGTATAAGTTCTACAAACCCAGGGGTAGAGAAATCCAGGCGCCCTTTGCACGCCTGCTCTATGAGCTGTACAAGTCCATTTCCATGGTTCGGCAGCTGGTCCAGACGACCGAAGCAAGCAGTACTCTGAAAATGGTCGTCATTGAGTCTCTGATGGACGAGCGGCAGCGGGCGATACGGGACAGCCTTGACCAACGGGTGATCCGTGAGAAAACCCGTACCGGTGACCTGAAAGAGGTTGCCGATCACGTCAAGGACTCCATGATAAACCTGGTCGGCAGTTTTGACGCAAATAAGGTGAAACGGATCAACGTTCTCTACGGGAATGTCCGCGCGTTTGTGGAGTTTTGCCATTTTGATTACTACTTCACCCTCAAGAAGTTTGATTCGGCTATCAGTGAGGACAGTTTCACCTATAAGCCGAGATTTGACGGTATTGCCGCCGAATACGTGGTGGACGATATCCGGGACTTTCTGGATGTCGCCGAGCATTTGCCTCAGGATGCCGATTGGGACGCGGTGTTTGACGTCTTGGCGGCCTATCGGAATGTGGAGACCGTCGACAGGGACCAGTGGCGCAAGGTGTGGAAGACGTTGAGCGGTGTTATAGAGAGTCAGGTGCTCCGTGACGTGGTACGGCATGCAGGGGAAGACCCGTACTGGGAACCCCGCGCAGACGGCGGTGTGCACCGGATAGTGGAACCCTATTTGAACGAAATCAAAATCGATGCCGAACGGACGCTCCAGAAAATCTCCAGGGAAAGACGCGACTCGAGAATAGAACAGTTGGTGAAACAGGTTTTCGGGACGACTGTCGTCGCCCGAACCAAGAACTACACCGACAAAGCCAACGTCCAGTTTCAACGAATTGAGGGCGGAGGGTACGCATACGTCGAGGCGATGAACTACCTGAAAGCGTATTTACTGGATTACTTCAAAAAGGATGTCCGGGAGATCGTTCAGGATCTGCTTATCGTGCGCGGTAAATGGGTTACCAACGTGCAGGCCCAGCAGGTGTCCGATGCATACCACGGCGTCTTATCCGTATCTGAACAGATCATCAACCTGGATGAGAGCCTGTCTGAAGAGGCGGAGCTTGGACAGAAGGTCCGCCGTGCTGTTGGACGTGTAGTCGACCGGGATCGGAGTTCCCAGAAGTTCGCCCGGGACGTGCTGGACAAGGTGAACGCCCAGGTCCTCAGGCTGGTCAACGAGGCGGCTCAGAATCTCATCATAATCGGGAAAAACCTGAAGGCCCTCATCGAGGATATCGACCGGCGGGAATACGAGATTATCACCAACTGGAAAGAACTGGATGCCGCCATTGAAACCCCGCTGAGGGACCGGATGGCGGGAATGTACCGACAACTGTTCCACGTGGTTCAACTACTTCAGGTCTATGTAGGTAAGAGCAACTGAGGCGGCGTTACGAGGCAGGATCATCCGAGCCCCGACTGTAGGGCGGAAGGTGACCGCCGGAGAACACCGTTCCGTGTTTTTTGAGGCACCCTTCCAGTTCGGCGATGCCTTCGCCGGTGTGAGCCGACACCGGTATGACTTCGGTGATTCCGCTTCCGTGGCCGAGAATACCCAGACCATGCACCGATGCGGGATCTGCCTGATCAGTCTTGTTCAAGACCAGTACTCGATGGTTTTTCGTGGCGCCGATGTCTGAGAGAATACCGATGGTTGTCCGAAACTGCTCCTCTGCGTTGGGGTCGGCGGCATCGAGGACGATCAAAAGCAGGTCGGCTTCCAGAACCTCCTCCAGAGTGGAGTGAAACGCGTCGACCAACTCCGGCGGCAACTGACTGATAAATCCGACGGTATCGCTGAGAAGAACTGTAGTACCGTCGGGAAAGGTTCGTCGTCGGGTGGTGGAGTCCAGGCTGGCGAAGAGCTGATTCGCCGCGCGGACATCCGATCCGGTCAGCACGTTTAACAGCGAAGACTTGCCGGCGTTGGTATATCCAACCAGGGTGGCCTGAAAAAACTCCGCGCGGCCCCGCCGCTGGAGTTCCCGCTGCCGGCTGACTTTCTTCAGGGACTGAGTTGCCCGAAAGACCCGTTGTGCCAGACGCCGCCGATCAAGTTCAATCTGCTGTTCCCCTTCACCTCTGGCAAGACGGCTTCCGCCTTCCTGACGCCCGAGATGCTGCCACATCCCGACGAGGTGGGACTGGGCGTACTTCGCCCGGGCAAGCTCCACCTGGAGCTGGGATTCCCGGGTTTTGGCCCGTCGGAAGAAAATTTCCAGTATGACCGCGTGTCGATCGTAGATCTCCCGGTGGGCCGCCCGGGCCCAATTGCGGAGGTGAACGGGAGACAGGGTGTTGTCAAAGACGATGACACCTGCGTCGTATTCTTCGGCGTGGGCAATGACCCGTTCCGCCTGTCCCTGTCCCAGATAGAGAGCCGGGTGGGGACGGCGGACATGAACCAGTTCACCGGCGGCGCTGGTAAGGCCGGCGGCTTCGCATAGTCGGCCGAGTTCCTGAAGGCTGGTTGCAGCGACCGATCGCGCCGCACTTGTGGAACGGCCGTCTCTGTGTTCCGGTGAAAAAGGGGCGACCAGATAGCACCGGTTTGCCCGGGTATTGTCCTGTCTAGTGTTGTGCACTGATTACTCTGTTAGTTGGCATATACGACGTGGGTCGGTTCCTTTGTGTTATGGAGATATCCGCATTCATACGGTATAGTTGCCCTGTGGCTACTGAGGCGAAGTTCCCCGAACGGGCTCCTAACTGTCTGCAGTGTAAACACTTCACCGTCACCTGGAATCCCCGGTTTCCCCGGGGATGTACGTTGTTTGAGATAAAGACACGGCGCCTTCCAAGCATTGTGGTCTACGAGAACACCGGGTACCACTGCCCCGGTTTTGAATACGCCCCGGGGCACACTCCAAACGGGAGGGACCCCGGTCAAATGCCGTAAATTTCACTGAATGACCTCACTGGATATGGCGTTGGTACACGTCCCAACTGGTGCGTACCAGCGTGTCCACGTCGCTTGACATGGCCGTCCATCCAAGCTCGTCTCGCGCTTTCCGGGCGGAAGCGGTGAGCTTTGCCGGATCGCCCGGCCTGCGGTCAACTACCTCCGTCGGTATGGACTTACCGGTTATCGACCGGGCCACATCTACAATCTCCTGCACGCTCAGGCCCGTTTCACTTCCCAGGTTTACCGTGAAGGAACGGTCCTCGCGGTCGAGCTTTTCGAGGGCCAACAGGTGGCCTGAGGCGAGATCGGACACGTGGATGTAATCACGGACTCCCGTACCGTCATCGGTTTCGTAGTCATTACCGAATATCTGAAGGGAGGGGCGCCAGCCTGCGGCTACTTCCATGATCACCGGAAGCAGATTAGCCGGATTCTGCTCCAGGCCGGTGATTCTCCCCTCTGTGTCGTAACCGGCGGCGTTGAAGTACCGGAGCGCTGCGTATCGCATGCCCAGCAGTGAGTCATACCACTCCATGATCCGTTCAATTTCCAGTTTGGTAAAGCCGTAGTAGTTCGCCGGTTGGGTAGGGTGAGCCTCGTCAACGGGGAGGTACTCCGGCTCTCCGTACACCGCCGCACTGGACGAAAAGATCACCCGCCGTATACCCATTTCGGCGGCGGCGTTGAGCAGAGAAATTGTACCACCCACGTTGTTGGTTGAGTATTTTTCCGGGGCGATCATGGACTCACCGGCGGCTTTGAACGCGGCGAGATGGACAACGGCGTGACGCCCTTCCATAGCCCGCCGGAGCGCCAGCCCGTCCTGGATATCACCGTAGATAAACTCAGCCTGAGGCTGCAGGTTTTCCCTGAGTCCGCTGGAGAGGTTGTCGTAGACACACACCTTGTGGTGTCCATCAAGAAGGGCCCGCACAACGTGGCTTCCGATATAACCGGCTCCGCCGGCGACTAGTACATTCACAGTTTGAAAGGGTATTGCGTTCGGGTAGGGGCGTCAAGGACATCGGGTTGAGTGCGTCATTGGGTAAAGGGTGTAGGCAAAAAAACGGCCGGTACTCAATACCGACCGTTGGAATTTCCATTGATTGTGCACCGTTTAAAAACGGTATATCAGGAATCCACGATTGACACCGCTACGCGGTGAAACAGAAGTATCGTTGTCCGGCTGACCGAAACGGTCTCTGTACTGTTCCGTGTCAGCCCGTCCCTTTCGGCGGTACGTCGCTCATGAACTTCCTCCAGCGGGGCCGTGCCCCTTGATAACTACCTATAATATCGTCTAACCCGGGCGAAAAGTCAAATGATTTTTCGCCGGGTCATCCGGTTTGGCCGGGGCAGTCAAAGGCCCAACATCCTGGCGTAGGCCGACAACTGGGCGCTCGGTTTACCTGTGAGGAGCTCGGTGGTCAGTTTTTTGCCGAGCTGTACCCCTTCCTGGTCAAAGCTGTTGATGTTCCACAGAAAGCCCTGAAACATGACTTTGTTCTCATAGTGGGCCAAGAGGGCACCCAGGGCTTCCGGGGTCAGCTGTTTGCCGACGATGAGGGTGGATGGGCGCCCGCCGGTGAAGTTCTTGTTGGGGTTGTCGCTCTGTTTGCCCATGGCAAACGCCACGATCTGGGCGGCGAGGTTGGCGTTGAGTTTGGTCTGGCTGGTAGAACCCTGGAAATGGGTGTCCTCTCCCGCCTGGGAGGCTAGAAACCCGACAAACTGAAGCGGTACGACGTCGGTGCCCTGGTGGAGCAGCTGGTAGAAGCTGTGCTGCCCGTTGGTGCCGGGTTCTCCGAATACGACGGGGCCGGTGGGGTAGGCCACCGGTTGGCCGTCCCGATTGACGCTTTTGCCGTTGGATTCCATATCCAGCTGCTGTAAGTGGGCGGGGAAGCGGCTGAGGGCCTGGCTGTAGGGCAGCACGGCGGTAGAGGGCATACCGAGGATGTTCCGGTTGTACACGCCGATCAGGGCGTCCATGAGGGTGGCGTTTTTTCTGATGTCACCGGTCTTTGCGGCTGTGTCCGCGTCGTGGGCACCGGTGAGTATCCGCTGGAACACCTCGGGGCCGAAGGCGAGGCTGAGGATGACGCCGCCGACGGCGCTGGTGGCGGAGTAGCGGCCGCCGATGTAGTCGTCTATGAAAAAGGCCTCCCGGTAGCTCTTGTTTTCTGCAAGGGGGCTGGTCTGGGAGGTAACGACAACGGTGTGCCGGCTGATGTCCAGGTGGGGAGCCCTGTGGGAGGCGGCTTCCCGCAGAAACTGCTCGTTGGTCAGGGTCTCCTGGGTGGTGCCGCTCTTACTGACGAGGATAAACAGGGTCGTTTCAAGGTCCAGATCGTGGAGAACTGCCGCCGCATCATCGGGATCGACGTTTGAGATGAAGCGCGCCTCCAGAATCGGGGCGATCTTTTCGGCCCGGGCCCACTCTTTCAGGGCGAGGTAGAGCGCCCGGGGGCCAAGATCTGAACCGCCGATGCCTATCTGCACCACCGTGGTGAAGGGTTTTCCCGTTGCCCCCCGCTCTTTTCCGGTGCGGACGGCTGCGGCAAAGTCGCTGAACCGGGTGCGTTGTGTTTCGTAGAACCTCCGGAGGTTGACGCCGTCGGCGATAACGTCGCCTTCCAGCCGACCGCGCAGCAGGTGGTGAAGGACCCGCCGGTTTTCGCCGGTGTTCATGATCTCTCCGTCGGCTGTGGCGCGGTACTTCTCCAGAAGCTCCTGTTCTCTGGCGAGGGCGTCCAGGGCCGAGATGATCTCGTCGTCCACGGGGGCGGTCGCGTACGAGTAGGTCAGGTCCGCTGCAATGGGAGTTGTCATGGAGCGGATACGCCGAGTATCCAGGGCGGTGATGTCGTACGGTTTTGTCTCTGTAAGGGTCTTAATGGCATGGGTCGTATCGAGGTTGTTGTACTTGGGCATCTGTTCCTCCGTAGGGTAAGCATAGCGGTACAACCGGGGTGACACAACGGTGGGCGTGGGCTAATCTTGGGGTATGAAACCGATTTTACTGGTGCTGGCCGCCGGCATGGGCAGCAGATACGGCGGGGTAAAACAGATTGACCCGGTGGGTCCCGCCGGCGAGGCGATTATCGACTACTCGGTCTACGATGCGATCCGTGCCGGCTTTGGGCGGGTCGTTTTTGTCGTTCGTCGGGAGATTGAAGGGGATGTGCGGGACTTCTTTGCCGGCAAGTTTGACGACACTCTGCCGGCGGAGTACGTGATCCAGGACGTGAAAGATGTTCCCCCGGGGTTTGACGTCCCTGAGGGACGGACGAAGCCTTGGGGGACGTGTCACGCCGTACTGGCGGCAAGGAAGGTCATGGATGCACCGTTTGCGGTGATCAACGGCGATGATTTTTACGGGCGGCCCGCCTTGACGGCGATGGCGGAGTACCTGAAGGGGCAGGAGCCGGACGGTACGGACTACGCCATGGTGGGTTACCGGCTGGACCGGACGCTCTCCGAGCACGGAACGGTGTCCCGGGGTATCGTCTCCGAACGGGACGGGTGGCTTGAGTCTATTGTGGAGCACACAAAGCTTCGGCGGGACGGGGAGCGGGTGGTGAGTCTGGACGACTCCGGCGCGCTTCGGGCGGAGTTTACCGGCGGGGAGGCGACGAGTATGAACCTCTTCGGGTTTACGCCGACGGCGATGGTCCAGTTTGAGCAGGAGTTTGCGTCGTTTCTGCGGGAGTCCGGTGGGGAGGCAAAGAGTGAGTTTTACATTCCCTTTGCCATGAACCGGCTGAAAGAGCGGGGGGAAGCGCGGATGAAGGTGCTCCGCAGTGATTCCGAGTGGTTTGGGGTGACCTACCAGGAGGATCGGCCGGAGGTGGTGTCCCGGATCAGGGCGCTTGTCGATCGGGGGGAATACCCGGAATCGCTGTGGGCTTGAGTGGCCCCCCGCCATGGGGTGCCCTGGGCGGTTTGGGGTGCGGCCCGGTCCGCTTCTAGCGGACCGACCTCAACGCCGGCGTTCAATCTGAAAAAAGATAGAAAACGGGGGGAGTTCCCGGTTCTGGTTTTAGCGCGCGATTCGGTCGGGCTGGAGTTGGTATGTGCCGTGGGCGGGGCCGTGTTGGGTCAGGAGGCGGCGGGTGCGTTCGAGTCCGGCCTGGTATTCGGGGTTGCCGGGCATGGTCTGGAGGGCGGCCTGGTAGCACTGGAGGGCCTGGTGGGGGTCGTTGTCCTGGAGCCAGGCGTCGGCCATGAGGCCCTGGATCCACCCTTCCTGGTCTTTCTGGTAGGCGTTGTGGTAACAGAAGAGGGCTTTCTGGATGTGGTTGTTGTCCTGGTAGAGTTGGCCCAGTCTGATCCACGCGCGGGTGCGGTCGGATGTGTCTATGGCGCGCTGGATGGCCCGGCGAAGGGCGGCGGCGGCTTTGTGGGGGGTGTCGGCGGCGGCGTATTCTTCGGCTCGCTGAAACCAGGCGCTGCCGGTGTATCTGGTTGGGTCGGAGAGGAACTCGGTCACGGTGGTGTCTTTGCTTTCAGGGTCGGTGAAGAGGGGGAGTTGTTCGCTGGCGTCGGCGTCGTAGACGGTGTAGGCCAGGACGCGGCGGTGTCCGGTCTGGACGATGTGAAATCCGGCGGGGGTGTCGTCCACTATTTCGGCGTGGTAGTACTGGAAGCCGAGCCAGGCGAGTTGGTGGTCTCTGTTTGTCTCCTGTCCGTTTGTGTTCTGGGGGGCCGGGTCTCCAGCGGAAAAGCCGGGGTGGTTCAGGAGGTGGGGATCGAGGATGTTGGGATCCAGGCTGTCCAGGAAGTGTCGGTCCCGGTAACCGCCTTTGAGCCAGCTTCGGCGGGCACCGGGGCTTTTGCGGAGAAGGGGTTTTACCCACCACCAGTAGGGGCCGAAATGGCGGTACTCGTTTTTCTTGGCGGCGATCCGCGGTGTCAGGTCGCGGATGTTCTGATCCAGTGTCTGATCTATTTCGGTTGTGTCTGTGTCTGCAAGCATGCTGCTGATGTCATGGGGTAGAAAGTACAATGCTGCGTCTCCTCAGGTATCTGTATCGGCTGTGTTCGGTCTGAATTGAGTGTTACCGGTTCACGGTCCCGCTTTGCGAAGGGTGGTAACGAGGTCGGCAAGGGTTGCCCGTGGGCCGTCGGGTAGTGCCTCTCCGAACTCGTCCAGTACGAGGCTCATGCCCCGGTATTCCCGCTTGGAGACCATGACGGTTCCAGAGTCAAGTACGCCCGAAAAAAGGTCCACCAGGCATCCGGCGATCTCCTGCGCTCCGTCCAGGTTAAAATGTTCGGCCAGGCGAAGGTATATCTCTTTGCCCAGCTCGGGCAGGGCGATGTAGCGGCCGAAGGTCTCCGCACTTTCGTGCATGAGCTGTTCCAGGTGAGCTGTGGTTTTTCGTCGTAACTCCATCAGAAAGGAGTCTCGGGGTGTCATGTGTTCAAGGATAACCCGATGTTCCGGGAGTGTCACCACTTGGGCACGACCTTTAGCATGGTCTTGGCGGCAAATTATGAATATGCTGGGAGGGTCTATGAAAGCTAAGAGGGGCCGGAAACAGGGGCAAAATAGTGGAACAGGTAAATCTAGGACCGACGAACCTGGTGTGCAGGGATCGCCGGCGGACGGACGATCTGAATTGGCGGTGTCGCCTCCCGCTCCGGGACGCGCTGCGGCAATGATTGAGGCGGGACGGCTCCGTGTCGGGGTGGGGGCCTTGGCCGGGGCCTTAGCCGGGGCCTTAGCCGGGGCCGGGGCCGGTGTAATCCACCTTGTTCCGGCAGCCGGTGAGTTGGATCCGGACGGACTGTACAGTCCGGACGGGGTGGACCGGCTGGTGGCGGCGTTGTTGCGGCGGAACGGAACGGCGGCCTTGCGGTACCGGGCCGAGGGTGGACTGGGTCTTCCCGCATATATCCCCGAGCTGCCGGAGAGTGGGGTTCTTCGTTTTTCCGATCCGCGACTTTTCCCGGAATTTCTTGCGGGGCGTCTGGGGGGAAATGGACATACCGTCGATGTGCTGGGGCCGCGACGGCGACCGATGGAGGTTTCAGAGGTTAACGCTCGCGAGATTTCCCTGGAGGCAGCAGCGGGGCAGCTGTGGGTGTGCCGCGCCGAATGGCGTACTTCAGATAGGGGTGCCGCAGCGGGGAGCCCGGAAGGCCAGGCGGTGCGGATCGGGTGGCTCGTACGCGAACGGGAAAGGGTGGGAGACGGGACGTCCCGAAAGCTCGACAGGTCCGGCAAGCCCGGTAAGCCCGGCAAAGACTTGGTCCGGTCGTTGTACCAGTTTCAGACGGCCCTGCAGGGGCTTGGTTTCCAGGAATGTCGGGTCGGGATCACACGACAGGAAACGTCCCGGATCGACGAATCACGCACGTTGGTACGCCTCGCCGGTGACGCCTGGGAGGCGTTCTGGCCGCTGCAGACCGTTGCAAAGGTTCGGGATGCCGTGTCCTCTCCGCTCAGGACCGCTGAGGCGACGGTTCTTAATCTGGAACTTGAGCAGCGGGGGCTGCTGTCCCTGGTCTATCGGCTTCCTCACACGCAGGAAGAACGAAATGCGGGGGATGCGGTGCGTACGATCCACGCCCTGATCCGTCGCGGCGGTCGCGGTCTCCAGTCGT
>Ga0172382_10004013_pt1 | contig 22834 bp, 20 predicted proteins | sample Leawel138RmetaG_FD_122245 | JGI IMG/M metagenome (GOLD analysis project Ga0172382, IMG submission 122245) | Leachate microbial communities from a municipal landfill in Southern Ontario, Canada - Leachate well 138R metaG | ecosystem: Engineered > Solid waste > Landfill > Unclassified | place... | reverse complement strand
GGCCCCGGTGAGCCGGGGCAGGGCGACCTCGGTGTACGCCACCTGGTCGGTGACCAGGAACAACGGCAGCGGGATGGTCAACGACTCCAGCCCCGGGCCGACCCCGTTTTCGAAAACGACCCACGCGTGGCGCGCCCCGCCCGGGGCGGCCCCAAGCCCTTTCGCCGCAGCCTGCGCCGCGAGGAAATCCGCCTGGGCGACCTCGTTTTCAGGGCACATCGCTGCGGCTTCCTTGAGCAAATCCAAGGACTTTGCATAGTCCCGCTCAAGCAGGAAATACAACCCGGCGAAATAGGTGACGAAGGGATTGGTATAGTCGGCGTAGGGCTCGAAGTTCCCGATATTGCTGTAGTGCTTTGCCAGTTCCTTGGAGACATCCTCGCGCCGCGCGGTTTCGGCGGCGTCGGGAAGCTGCGGGGCCTTTGGGGCCTGCGCCGCATCCGGCGCCGCCTGGGCGGTCTGGGCGGCCTGCTCCTTGCGGCTTTTCTCCACCGCGCGCTCCAGCTCCGCCTCGAAAAACTGCCTGGCCCGACGCTGGCGGTCCAGGGCGCGGTTCAATTCCACCCGCGCCAGGTCATGCTGCCCGTCCTTGATGAACGACATGGCCTTGTATGTATTCACCAGTGTGAACTCATAGAGCTTTCCGGAATACGAGGAGATGCCTTCGTTCACCAGCGCGGCGGCGACAGTCTTTTCCGTATCGCTCAGCAGGCTGTCTTCTTCTATCGCCTTGAAAAGCGCCTCCGCCTTGTCGAAGGCGACAACCGCCCCCTCGTAGTCCTTGCTGCATCGCAGTGCATAGCCATAATTCAGGCTGGCGAGGATGTCGCTCCCTTCCGCATCCTTCCTGGACGACTCGGCGGCGTCGGCATACAGCCCGGAAGACAGGCAGGCATCGTACTTGTCGCCAAGCGCGATCTTTTCCACGCACCCGGACAGGGCGAGCAGCAGGAGAATGGAAAGCGATGCGGATACAAGGCGGGAAGCGGTTCTGAACATGACGCGATCCACTCCAGTCATGATGAGCGATACGATGCCGCGATGAAAAACAAGAAACCGGACCCTTGCCACGCGCCCCGAGGGGGCCATGAAAGCCTGCTCCCAGGAAACCTGCCGCCTTGCGCCCGGGCGGGGCACAAGGCGGCAACCAGGTACAATCCCAAAGGAAATTAAGTCGCACCTTGTGGTTTACTGTCTCGAAATGCATTGGGCAAGAAGTTTTTCAATACAAGGCCACGAACAAAAACCAACCCCGCGCCCGGGCGCAAGGCGGGCAACCTGCGGGGCCATGTGGACGATCCTGGGTTTGGAGTAACCCCGGGCCCGGACGCAAGGGGGCAACTTTTGGTAGTTTGCGCATCTGTTTTCCGGCCCCCCCACGCCCAGGCCAGCGCGCCCGGGGCGCCGCTCCGGCGCGGCAGGCGTTCCAGGGCCGTTGCGGCGGCCAGTTCCGCCTTTACATCGCCCGGGCAAGGGCATAGGCTTTGCCCACGCGCTAGGGGAGCCCCGTACGGGGCTGAGAGGGGACGAGTGTCCCGACCCTTGGAACCTGATGCAGATCATTCTGCCGTAGGGAAGCCGGTTCCGAACCAGCCTGCGATCCCGTGGCGCGCCCGCCTTCCCGGCGGGCGCGCCGCGTTTGCGGCCCCGCCCGGACCCCGCCTCCCCGGCAGCAAGCAAGGAGGCCGACCCATGACCCTCACCGTCAACGGCAGCACCCGACCCCTGCCCCGCCCGGCCAACGTGGCCGCCCTGTTGCGCGACTGCGGCCTGGACCCCGCCGTGGTGGTGGTGGAACGCAACGGGACCATCGTGCCCGGCGCGGACTACGCCGCCACGCCCCTGGAACCCGGCGACACGCTGGAAATACTGTCCTTCGTGGGCGGAGGCTGAACAATGACCACGACCCCAGAACCTGACGACTTCCTGGAAATCGGCGGCACGCGCCTGCAAAGCCGCCTGTTCGTCGGCACCGGAAAATTCGGCGACGACGCGCTGATCCCCGCCGTGTGCGAGGCATCGGGCGCCCAGGTCATCACAATGGCCCTGCGCCGGGTGGACCTGGACGCCGGCCCCGCCAACCTCATGGGCCACATCCCGGCGCACATGGTGCGCCTGCCCAACACCAGCGGCGCGCGCACCGCCGACGAGGCCGTGCGCATCGCGCGGCTGGCCCGGGCCATGGGCTGCGGCCACTGGATCAAGATCGAAGTCGTGGCCGACTCGCGCCACCTGCTGCCCGACGGCTACGCCACGGCCAGGGCCACCGAGACCCTGGCCCGCGAGGGCTTCGTGGTCCTGCCCTACATGAACCCCGACCTCTATGTGGCCCGCAGCCTGGCCGACGCCGGGGCCGCCGCCGTCATGCCCCTGGGCGCGCCCATCGGCACCAACCGGGGCCTGCGCACCCGCGAAATGATCGCCGTGCTCATCGAGGACCTGGCCCTGCCGGTCATCGTCGACGCGGGCATCGGCAGGCCCAGCCAGGCCTGCGAGGCGATGGAGATGGGCGCGGCGGCCTGCCTGGTCAATACGGCCATCGCCACCGCCGCCGATCCTGTGGGCATGGCCCGGGCCTTTGGCCGGGCCGTGGCCGCCGGGCGCGAGGCGTTCCTCTCCGGGCCGGGGGCCGTGCGCGCCCGGGCCAGCGCGTCCTCGCCGCTCACGGGCTTCCTGGGCCAGGACGGGGGCCGGGCCCCGCAGGAGGTGGCGCCATGAGCTTCGCCCCGGCCTGCGCGGCCCTGCACGACGGCGAAACGGCCCGGGCCATAGAAACGGCCGACGAAGCCGCCGTGCTGCGCGCCCTGGACGCCCCGGCCCCGGGCCCGCACGATCTGGCGGCGCTGCTGTCCCCGGCGGCGGCGGCCCACCTGGAAGCCCTGGCCCGCCGGGCCCACGAAACCACCGTGCGCCACTTCGGCCGGACCATCCAGCTCTTCACCCCGCTGTACCTCTCCAACCACTGCACCAACGGCTGCGTCTACTGCGGGTTCAACAGCGCCAACCGCATCCCCCGCGCGCAGCTGACCCCGCCCCAGGCCCTGGAGGAGGGCCGGGCCATCGCCGCCACCGGCCTGCGCCAGCTGCTGCTGCTTACGGGCGAGGCCCCGGCCCGCGCGGGCACGGACTATATCGCGGCCTGCGCCAGGCTCCTGCGCCCGCTGTTCCCCTCCCTGGCCGTGGAGGTCCACGCCCTGTCCGAAGACGACTACCGCGTCCTGGTCCGCGCCGGGGTGGACGGCATGACCATGTTCCAGGAAACCTACGACCGGACGCTCTATGCGACCCTGCACCCCCGGGGCCCCAAGCGCGACTACGCCTGGCGCCTGGATGCCCCGCAGCGCGCCTGCCGCGCGGGGATGCGCACGGTGAACATCGGCGCCCTGCTGGGGCTTGCGCCCTGGCGCCTGGAGGTCTTCGCCACGGCCATGCACGCCCGGTATCTCCAGCGCCACCACCCCGGGGTGGACCTGGCCATCTCCCTGCCCCGGATGCGGCCCCACGCCGGGGCCTGGCAGCCCGCCCACCCGCTCACGGACAGCGACCTCGTCCAGGCCATGACGGCCCTGCGCCTGTTCCTGCCCCAGGCGGGCATCACCATCTCCACCCGCGAGTCCCCGACCCTGCGCGACAACCTCGTGCCCCTGGGCGTCACGCGCATGTCGGCCGGGGTGTCCACCGCCGTGGGCGGGCACACCGGGGGCGAGGCGGGCACGGGACAGTTCGAGATATCCGACCCGCGCGGGGTCCAGGACATGTGCGCCGCCCTGCGGCGGCGGGGCTACCAGCCCGTGTTCAAGGACTGGGAACCCCTGGCGGACGCGGCTCCGGGGGCGGCATGAGCTCCCTGCTGCGCCAGGGCCTGGCCCGCCACCTGCCCCCGGGGGCCCCGGAGTTCCTGGCCGGGGTGGCGGTGGGCGTCGCCGGGGCCGGGGGCCTGGGCTCCAACTGCGCCATGCACCTGGTGCGCTCGGGCTTCACCCGGCTGGTGCTGGCCGACTTCGACGCCGTGGAGCCCTCGAACCTGAACCGCCAGTGCTACACGGCGGCCCAGGTGGGCCGGGCCAAGGTCGAGGCCCTGGCCGAGAATCTGCGCGCCGTGAACCCCGAGCTGCGCCTGACCCTGTGCCCCGTGCGCCTGGACGGGGCCAGCGCCACCGCCGTTTTCGGCGCCTGCCACGCGGTGGTCGAGGCCCTGGACGACCCCCGGGCCAAGAAGGCCCTGGCCGAGGCCGTGCTGCCCGGCCCGGCGCTCCTGGTCGCGGCCTCGGGCATCGGCGGGTTCGGCCGCGCCGGGGGCATCCGCACGCGCACCCTGCGCCCCAATTTCGTCCTGGTGGGCGACGGGTGCACGGCCTGCGGCCCCGGGGCCCCGCCCCTGTCGCCCACGGTGGGCGTGGCGGCCGCCATGCAGGCCGACGCGGTGCTGGCCCATTTCCTGAACCGCTTCCTGGCCGGGCTGGGCCCCGGGCCGACGGTGGACGACGCCGAAAAGGAGAACCCCCATGACTGACGGACGCGAACTGGTTACCGGACTCATGCGCGAGGGCGGGCTCTATTGCCTGACCGCCGAGCCCTTCTCCCTGGGGCGCGGCAACGTCGAGGTGGTCCGCGCCATGCTCGACGCGGGCGTACGCCTGATCCAATACCGGGAAAAACGCAAGAAGGCCGGGGAGATGTACCGCGAATGCAAGGAGCTGCGGGCCATGACCCGCGCCGCCGGGGCGGCCCTGGTGGTCAACGACCACATCGACCTGGCCCTGCTGGTGGAGGCCGACGGAGTCCATGTGGGCCAGGAGGACCTGCCCGTGGCCGCCGTGCGGCGGCTGACGGGTCCGCGCGTGGCCATCGGCCTGTCCACCCACGGCCCGGACCAGGCCCGGGCCGCCGTGGCCGCCGGGGCGGACTCCATCGGCGTCGGCCCCATCCACGCCACGCGGACCAAGGAGGATGTCTGCGCCCCCGTGGGCCTGGAATACCTGGACTTCGTGGTCCGCGAGATCGACCTGCCCTTCGCGGCCATCGGCGGCATCAAGACCCACAACCTGCCCCAGGTGCTGGCCCGCGGCGCGCGCACGGTCTGCCTGGTCACGGAAATCGTCGGCGCCCCGGACATCGGCGCGCGCATCGCGGAGCTGGCCACCGTCATGCGCGCGGCGGGCGGCATTGACGCGCCCGCCCGGATGCCCTAAATCCCAGGGGCGGCAACAGGCCCCCGCGCACAACACAGCAAAGGCGGAACGCATGTCCTTCAACTGGAACAGGAAACTGCTCAAGTACCACGCGGCCAGCGCCCTGCGGCCCGACGCCAACACCGCGCTGCTCCAGGGGCTGGCCAAGGCCGCCCTGGACACCCGCGCCGGGCGCGCCAACGACCGCCACAACGTCCCGGTATTTCTGCAATACGCCGTGGGCGTGAACTTCGCCCTGAACCTGGACCGGCTGGAGACTGTGCTGGAGCTGGGCAGCGGCTACAGCTCCCTGCTGTGGGGCACCCTGGCCCCCGAGGGGACGCGGATATTCTCCGTGGACGGCAAGCCCGTGGACGCCTACGACATCCGCGAGCCGCTGCTGGCCGTGGCCCATCGGGTCCGCTTCGTCACCGGCCCGACCCTGACCCGCGAGCAGTACCGCGCATTCTACGACTCGCGGACCAGGACGGAGTTCCTGGGGCTGCCCGTGGCGGCCCTGCGCGCCCACCTGGGGCCCTTCGTGCGCCCGCAGGGCCGCAGCTTCTACGCCGCGACCCTGGGCCTGCCCGAGGAGCCCGGCGCCCTGGCCCGGGCCGTGGACGGGCAGCTCTTCCGGGGCGACGGCCTGCGCTGCCTGTCGACCCTGCTGCCCGAGCGATGGAAGGCCGACGAGGAGTTTTGCGCCGCCCAGGGCCCCACGGCCCTGGACGGCGTGCTGGCCGAGGCCGACAGCTTCGACGCGGTGTTCTACGACTGCGGGGAATTCTCGACCCTGCCCGAGTGGACCCTGACCAGCCAGCGCATCCGCCCCGGGGGGCTGGCCATCCTCCACGACGTGCACTTTCCCAAAAGCGTCAAATCGTTCCTGCTCTGCGCCATGCTCGCGGCCTCGCCGGAGTGGGACGTGCTCTACCACGACACCACCACGCCCCAGGGGCTGTGCATCGCGCGCAGGCGCTAGCCCCCCGCGCGCCCGGAAACACGAAGGCCCCGGCCGCTTGCGCGGCCGGGGCCTTTGCGTCGCCCCTCCCGGCCAGGCGCGGGCCTAGAGCCCGACCCCGGCCAGGTCCGGCCCCAGGTAGGCGCGCTCGTTCTCGCCCAGGATGCCCAGGGACAGGCAGATGAGCGTCCACAGGTGGACCGTTTCCCAGGCGTGGCCCGCCTGCTGGGACAGGTCGTGGATCTGCGAATGGCAGTTGTGGCAGGGCGTGATGCAGTACTTGGCGCCGGTGGCCAGGATCTGGTCGCGCTTGCGCAGGCCGTAGGCGCGGCGCTGCTCGGGGTAGCCGCCCTGGAGCGCCCCGCCCCCGCCCCCGCAGCAATAGTTGTTGGAGCGGTTGGGGTACATCTCGATGAAATGCTCCTCGCCGACAACGGCCTTGATGACGAAGCGCAGATCCTCGGCGATGTCGTCGCCCAGGGATTTGCGCACGACCTGGCAGGGATCCTGGACGGTGAAGGTTATGCCCAGCTCGCGGTTCCACTGGCTGGAGACGGGCAGCTTGCCCTCGCGGATCCAGCGCGCGTACCACGTCACCAGGTTCTCCAGGCGGAAGTCGGCCCGGATGCCGAAGCGGCGCACGGCCTCCCACACGGCGTAGTAGGCGTGGCCGCACTCGGTGTTCAGCCAGACCTTGCAGCCCAGGTCCTCCACGTTGTGCGCCAGGTCGCGGACGATGGTCTCCCACGACGCCTCGTCGGCGGCGAACATGCAGAAGTTCTCGGCGGCCCAGCTCGTGGTGCCGTAGGTCCAGTCCGCGCCGACGTAATCCAGGATCTTCCACAGCGGGATCATCTCGTCGGGCTCGGTCACCGGCTCACGCGAGTTCTGGTTGAGGAAGAAATAGGCGCCCTTGCGGTTCAGGGGCGCCCGGACCCCCGCAAACTGCGGCTGGGATTCGTGCAGCTCTTCGAGCACGTCCTGGACCACGAAGGCGAAATCGTCGGGACCGATGCCCATGGCCGAGTGCGTGGCCGTGCGCAGGGCCTGCTCGCAGGAGGCAACGATGCCCCGGGGGCGCTTGTCGCGCGGCCAGCAGGAGCGCGCGTGGAACACCAGCCGGGGGATGTCGATGTTCATGGGGCAGACGTGCTGGCAGCGCTTGCACATGGTGCACATCCAGACCCAGGGCGTGGCGGCGAGCTCCTCGTTCATGCCCAGGGCGGCCATGCGCACGAACTTGCGCGGGTCCATGCCCTCCAGGCCCGAGGCGGGGCAGCCCGACGAGCACAGCCCGCAGGTCAGGCACATGGTGTAGTTGCCGCCCGAGGGCAGCAGTTCCAGGGCCTTGTCCTTGAATGCCGGCTCGCAGGGCGCGCAGGCGAGAGGTTCCGGCGAAGGGGTCGCGTCCATGAAGGCTCCCTGTGGCGTTGCGCCCGGCCCGGAGGCGGGGCGGATGGTCGTGATGCGTCGCAACAAGAATAACACGGGGGCCCGCAAAGGCAACCCGCCGCCACCTGGGGCATACCGCCATCCGCGCGCGGCGTCACCCGAAAAAACACAGGCCCGGCGCCATTTCCCGCCGCCAAGGGTTGCCTTGGGGCCCGGGTTCATCTAGAACCACAGCCAGCGGCCTGCCCGCTTCCGGAGCCGGTGGGGCCACGGAACGGGGCCGGGCAAAGGCTGGAGCCAGGCTCCGCCACACTGGGGAATACGGATGCAGACGGAAGTGCTGATCATCGGCGCCGGGGCCACCGGCACCGGGCTCGCTCGCGACCTCGCCCTGCGCGGCGTGTCGTGCGTGGTGGTGGAAACCGGCGACGTGAACTCCGGAGCCTCGGGCGGCAACCACGGGCTCCTGCACAGCGGCGGGCGCTATGTGTCCAACGACACCGAGGCCGCCCGCGAGTGCCGCGAGGAAGGCGCGCTGCTCAAGCGCCTGGCCCCGCAGTGCGTGGAGGATTGCGGCGGGCTGTTCGTGGCCGTGGCGGGCGACGACGAGAACTTCGTGGCCGACTATCCCGGCTGGTGCGCGGCGGCGGGCATCGATGTCTGCTGCGTGGACCCCGCCGAGGCCCGGGCCCTGGAGCCCGTGCTCTCCCCCAAGGTCGTGGCCGCCTTCGCCGTGCCCGACGCCACCATCGACCCCTTCCGGCTGGCCCTGGAAAACATGGCCCACGCCAAGGCCCTCACGGGCTGCTCCCTGCTGCGGCGCACCCGCGTCACGGGCATGGACGTGGACGCCGGGCGCGTGGTGCGCGTGCACACGGTCAACACCGTCAGCGGCGAGGCCGGAACCATCGAGGCCGCCCAGGTGGTCAACGCCACCGGAGCCTGGGCCGGGCGTGTGGCCGCCCTGGCCGGGGCGAGCATCCCCATGCTCTGCTCCCAGGGCACCCTGCTGGTGACCCACGAGCGCATGACCCGCCGGGTGGTCAACCGCCTGCGCCCGCCCGGCAACGGCGACATCCTCGTGCCCGGGGGCACGGTGTCCATCCTGGGCACCACCAGCGTGACCATCGACGACCCCGACCGGGCCCGGCCCACCGTGGCCGAGGCCGACGAAAACGTGCGCCAGGCCCTGCCCATGATCCCCTCCCTGGGCTACACGCGCTTCGTGCGCGCCTACTGCGGCGTGCGCCCGCTGATCCGCTCCGACGCGGGCCAGGGCGGCGACGGGCGCTCCGTGAGCCGGGGGTTCATGCTCTACGGCCACGAGGAGGCCGGGCTGTCCAATTTCTGCTCCGTTTCCGGCGGCAAGCTGACCACCTACCGGCTCATGGCCGAGAAGACCGCCGACCTGGTCTGCGCGCGCCTGGGCGTGAGCGCCCCGTGCCGCACGCGCACCGAGCCCCTGCCTGCGGCCCCGTCCTGCCGCTGGACCGAGCCGGGCTTCGCCCCGCGCCTGTGGACCCAGCGCCACGACGCCGACGACCCCCTGCTGTGCGAATGCGAGATGGTGCCCGCCAGCGCCGTGGACGGCATCATGGACGACTGCGGCCAGCAGTTCCCCGACCCCGGGCTCCAGGCCCTGGGCAAGCGCAGCCGCATCGGCAAGGGCTCCTGCCAGGGCGCCTTCTGCGGCGTGCGCGTGGCGGCCCACCTCTACGACACCGGGCACTACACCTCCCCCAAGGGGCTTACGCGGATGCGCGAATTCTTCACCGAACGCTTCAAGGGCCAACGCCCCGTGCTCTGGGGCCCGCAGCTCATCCAGGCCGAACTGGCCGAGGCCCTGCACTGCGGGCTGCTCGGCCTGGAGCTGGAGGGCCCGGACACCGCCCCGGCCCCCGGCGCCGCAAAGGACGAGGAGGCCCGGCCATGAGCCAGCCCGAGCGCTACGACCTGGCCGTCATCGGCACCGGGCTGGCGGGCATGGCCGCCGCGGTGTTCGCCTCGTCCCGGGGGCTTCGCGTCGTCCAGGCGGGCAGCACCGGGGCCATTTCCTACACCAGCGGCGTCTTCGACGTGCTCGGCGCCCTGCCCGCAACGCGGGAGGGCCAGCCCGCCCGGCCCGTGGAGCGGCCCTTCGAGGCCCTGCCCGAGCTGCTGCGCGACGAGCCCGGGCACCCCTACGCCCTGCTCGACCCCGAGGACATCCGCCTGGCCTTCCACGAACTCATGGATTTCCTGCGCGGGGCGGGCCTGCCCTACCGCGCCGGGGGCGAACGGAACTTCCTGCTGCCCACCCCGGCCGGAACCCTCAAGCACTCCTGGTGCGTGCCCGAAACGGCCCTGCCCGGCTGCGAGGCCCTGGCCCAGGGCGCCCCGGCGTGCATCGTGGCCATCGAGGGCATGAAGGGCTTCTCCGCGCGCCAAGTGGCGGTGAACCTCGCCCCGCACTGGCCGGGGCTGACCACGGCCCGAGTGGCCATGCCCGGGCATCCGGGCGGCGAGGTCTACCCCGAGCAGGTGGCGCGGATGCTGGAGGTGCCCGCCGCCCGCAAGGCCCTGGCCGAGGCCCTGGCGCCGCTGCTGGGCCAGGCCCGGGTGGTGGGCCTGCCCGCCGTCCTGGGCATGCACCGTCCCGGCGACGTGGCGGCGGACATGGAGCGCCTGCTGGGCCGCCCGGTGTTCGAGATCCCGACCATGCCCCCCGGGGTGCCGGGCATCCGCCTCAAGGAGACTTTCGAGGGCCTGCTGCCCGGGCGCGGCGTGGCCCTGTTCTGCCAGCAAAAGATGGTCGGCCCGCTGCCCGCCCCGGGCGAACCCTTCCGCCTGCGCGTGGCGGGGCAGCCCGTGGAGCACCATGTGCTGGCCGACCGCGCGCTGCTGTGCAGCGGGCGGTTCCTGGGCGGCGGGCTGGGCGGCCTGCGCGGCCGGCCGCTGACCGAGACGGTCTTCGGCCTGCCCGTGGCCCAGCCCGAAGACCGCGCCCAGTGGTACCGCCAGGACTACCTGGACCCGCGCGGGCACGCCGTGCACCGCGCCGGGCTGCGGGTGGACGCCGCCCTGCGGCCCCTGGGCCGGGACGGCGCCCCAGCCCACGAGGGGCTCTACGCCGCGGGGTCCATCCTCGCCGGGCAGGACTGGATACGCATGAAATGCGGCGCCGGAGTGGCCATCGCCACGGCCTTCAAGGCCGTGACGACCCTGGCCGGGGCGCGCTGAACCGTTGTTCGTTGAGGGCCGCGCGGGGGGTCCGCGTCGGCGCTGCCAACCCTATCTGCACGGAGGAAAAGACGATGAGGAAATGCCTGAGCCTGCTCGTTCTGGCGCTGGTCCTGGCCCTTGCGGCGCCCGCCCTGGCGGACGAGTGCAAGAACCGCGGCCTGCTGGACGCCATGTACTGCGACAACGACATGGACCTGGTGGCCGACCTGGCCGGTCCCGGCCAGTGCAAGGATCCCAGCACCCTGGTCTTCACCTACACCCCGGTGGAAGACCCCGCCGTGTACCGTGACGCCTTCGCGGACTTCCAGGAATACCTGGGCAAGGCCACGGGCAAGGAAGTCGTCTACTACACCGTGCAGTCCAACGCCGCCGAGGTCGAGGCCATGCGCTCGGGCCGCCTGCACATCGCCGGCTTCTCCACCGGCCCCACCGGCTTCGCCGTCAACCTCGCCGGCTATGTGCCCATCGCCGTCAAGGGCTACCCCGAGGGCTTCCAGGGCTACAACCTGATCGTGCTGGTCAAGCAGGACAGCCCCTTCCAGACCCTGACCGACCTCAAGGGCAAGAAGGTGGCCCACACCTCGCCCTCGTCCAACTCCGGCAACCTGGCCCCGCGCGCGCTGTTCCCCAAGCTCGGCCTGGTGCCTGACGAGGACTACACCGTGCTGTATTCCGGCAAGCACGACCAGTCCGTGCTGGGCGTGGCCCACGGCGACTACGACGCCGCCCCCGTGGCCTCCGACGTGTACGAGCGCATGCTCAAGGCCGGCCGCGTGAAGGAAGGCGAACTGCGCGCCATCTACACCAGCCCGCGCTTCCCCACCTCGTCCTTCGGCTATTCCAACCAGCTCTGCCCCGAGCTGGCGCAGAAGATCGTGGGTGCCTTCCACACCTACCGCTTCCCCGAGTCCATGCAGAAGTCCTTCGACGGGGCCGACCGCTTCTATCCCGTGACCTACATGGCCGACTGGAAGGTCATCCGCGAGATCGCCGAAGCCACCGGCACCAGCTACAACGAGGAAGGCCTCCAGCAGATGGCCAAGAAGGAAGCCGAAAAGGCCAAGAAGAAGTAACACCTGCCCAAGGCGATCCAAGTGAACGATAACAGCTGCAAAGGGAACGGGGGCGGCGCCCCCCGTTCCCTGATTGTCAAGGATCTGGTCAAGGAATACGTCCCGGGAAAACCCGTGCTGCGCGGCATCTCCTTCGAGGTTTCCGGCTGCACCACCGTGGCCATCATCGGCCCCTCGGGCACGGGCAAGAGCACGCTGCTGCGCTGCATCAACCGGCTCATCGACCCCACCCGGGGCAGCATCGACGTGGCCGGCCATGAGATGACCCACCTGTCCGGCGGCGAGCTGCGCCGCGCCCGCCAGCAGGTGGGCATGGTCTTCCAGGAGTTCAACCTCGTGGAGCGGCTCACGGTCATCGAGAACGTGCTGTGCGGGCGGCTGGGCTCGGTGCCCGTGTGGCGCGCCTGGCTGCGCAGGTATCCCCAGGCGGACATCGACCGCGCCTTCGAGCTCATCGAGCAGGTGGGCCTGGCCGACTTCGCCACCGCCCGCGCCGACGCCCTCTCGGGCGGCCAGCGCCAGCGCGTGGGCATCGCCCGCGCGGTGATGCAGAGCCCGAGCATCATCATGGCCGACGAGCCCACCTCGTCCCTGGACCCCAAGACCTCCGTGGAGATCATGGGCCTGCTGAACGAGTTCTCCCGGGCCCGGGGCATCCCCATCCTCATCAACATCCACGACGTGAACCTCGCCAAGCGCTTCGCCGACCGCATCATCGGCATGGCCCGGGGCAGCGTCGTCTTCGACGGCCCCCCCGACGAGCTTGCCGACGAGCACCTCAAGGACATCTACGGCGGGGAGGGCTGGCTGCAATGAGCGCCCACGCCGCCAAGCGGCCCTTCAGGCCGAACTGGGGCGCCCGCGCGGGCTGGGTTCTGCTCGGGATCTACTGCCTCTACGCGGTGGGGACGCTGGAGATCACCTGGCCCCGCTTCCTCATCGGCCTGGACAACGGCGCGCGCTTCCTCTCCGAGATGGTGCCACCCAACTTCCAGCGCTGGAAGCTGCTCCTTGAGGGCCTGTTCGAGACCATGCAGATCGCGGTCATCGCCTCGGCCTTCGGGGTGGCCCTGTCGCTGCCCATCGGCCTAGCCGCCGCGCGCAACCTGATGCCCGCCTGGGCCACCTGGCCCGCGCGCGCCGTCATCGCCGTGTGCCGCTCGTTCCATCCGGTGATCTTCGCCATTTTGTTCGTCAAGGCCGTGGGCTTCGGGCCCCTGGCGGGCATCCTGACGCTGATCTTCGCCTCCATCGGCTTCATCGGCAAGCTCTTCGCCGAGGCCATCGAGGAGATATCGCTCAAGCCCGTGGAGGCCTGCCGGGCTGCGGGGGCGCCGTTCATGAGCCTGCTGCTCTACGCCGTGCTGCCCCAGGTGCTCAACCGCTTCATCGGCTTCGCCACCTACCAGTTCGACGCCAACATGCGCAACTCGACCATGGTCGGCATCGTCGGCGCGGGCGGCATCGGCGGCACGTTGTTCTCCGCCTTCCAGCGCTTCGACTACGACATCCTGGCGGCCATCCTGCTGTCGATCATCGCGCTGATCATGTGCAGCGAATATGTGGCCACCCGGGTCAAGGCGGTGTTCAATGACTGATTCCGCAACCCCGCGCAAATGGGAGCGCTTCACCCCGGCCCAGCGCCTGGCGCGCTTCGGGGTGTTCCTGTCCATGGCCGTGCTGCTCGCCGTCTCCATGCGCACGGTCAGCGTCATCCCCGAGTTCCTGTGGGACGCCCCGACGCAGATGGCCGACCTGTTCCGGCGCATGTGGCCGCCGGACACGGCCAGCTACGCCGAGAACGTCCACGACGCCCTCGTGGAGACCATGAACATCGCGGGCATGGGCACCATGCTGGCGCTGGTCATGGCCCTGCCCGTGGGCGTCATGGGCGCGTCGAACATCGTGCGCGTGCCCGCGCTGAACTGGCTGTCCAAGCTGATCCTGGTGTCCTCGCGTTCGGTGAACACCCTGGTCTGGGCCATCCTGTTCGTGGCCGTGTTCGGCCCCGGGGCCCTGGCGGGCACGGTGGCAATCGGCTTCCGCTCGGTGGGCTTTTGCGGCAAGCTGCTCTCCGAGGCCCTGGAGGAGTGCGACAAGGGGCCCATCGAGGCCCTGCGGGCCGCGGGCGCGCCCTGGCCGAGCATCTTCCTCAAGGGCTACTGGCCGCAGATCGCCCCGGCCTTCTGGGGCATCACCCTGTTCCGCTGGGACATCAACGTGCGCGAGTCGGCCGTCATCGGGCTCGTGGGCGCGGGCGGCATCGGCGTGGCCCTGGACACGGCCCTCAACCTCTTCCGCTGGCAGCAGGTGGCCCTGATCCTGCTGTGCATCTTCGCGGTGGTCATCGCCGCCGAGGTGCTGGTGACCAAGATCCGCCAACGCATCATCTAGGCCAGGCGGACGAACACGCAAACCAACGGGAGCCGCCCCGGTCCGGGGCGGCTCCCGTCTATCCTTCCCCGGAGGCCCCATGCGCCCCTTGAACCGGATGAGCGCCGCCACCGCCCGCGCCGTGCGCTATGTGCTCACGGACATCGACGACACCCTGACCGATCACGGCCGCCTGGGCGCCGGGGCCTACGCGGCCATGGAGCGCCTGCGCGCCGCCGGGCTGGCGGTGGTGCCTGTCACGGGGCGCCCGGCGGGCTGGTGCGACCATATCGCGCGCATGTGGCCTGTGGACGCCGTGGTCGGCGAAAACGGGGCCTTCTATTTCCGCTACGACCACGCCGCCCGGCGCATGGAGCGCCATTACGCCCTGGACGCCGCCCGGCGCGAGGCCGACCGCGCCCGGCTGGCGGAACTGGGGCGGCGCATCCTGGCCGAGGTGCCCGGCGCGGCCATCTCGGCCGACCAGGCCTACCGCGAAACCGATCTGGCCGTGGACTTCTGCGAGGACGTGCCGCCCCTGCCCCGCGAGGCCGTGCGGCGCATCCACGAGCTGTTCCTCCAGGCCGGGGCCCAGGCCAAGGTCAGCTCCATCCACGTCAACGGCTGGTTCGGCGACTGGGACAAGCTGTCCATGACCCGCGCGCTGCTGGCCCGCGTCTTCGCCGCCGACCCGGAAGCCGCACGGCCGGCCGTGGTCTTCTGCGGCGACTCGCCCAACGACTCGCCCATGTTCGCCCACTTCCCCAACGCCGTAGGCGTGGCCAACGTGCTGGACTTCGCCGGGGAGCTGGAGGCCGAACCGGCCTTCGTCACCCCCTCGCGCGGGGGGGCGGGCTTCGTGGAGCTGGCCGAGCACCTGCTGGCCCACCGCCCGGGAGCCTGAGCCTCCGGGCCCCGACCCGGGAGCGCCCCGCACCGCAAGGCCCGCCGCAGTGCGCCCCCGTGCGCGGCGGCCGCACGGCTGGCGGGACAGGCTCCCGCGTCGTAAGCCAGGGCGCCCCCGCGCCAGCATCGACGGACGGGCCCAGCGCCCCGCGCGCGGCCAGCCCCGCCAGGGCGGCGGCGAACACGCGGTGGCCGCACCCATGCCCCACACATAGCGCGCCGCGCCGGGGCTTCCGCCCCCCCGCCGCCCCGCGCGCGGCGGCCCTGCCCCGCCCGGGCCCCCGCGGGCAGCGCCCCTGGCCCGGCCCGCTTGGGCCCGCCCCGTCGCGACTTTCGGCGAAATCGCCCCGGCGCCCCTTGACAACCCCGCGAGTTCCGGGGATTGTGAAATTTAGAATTTGCTTGTGACAACTTCGTAACATTCCGGACCGGATCGGCGGCAGAGTTCCATGTACCAAAGCAGCCTGCGCTCCCCCCTGTATTTCGACAAGAAGGACCACCAGCTCCTGGGCATCGTCTCCGACGTGCTCCGCCACCGCGAGGGCCGCGACCTCAAGCGCCTGCTGGCGCCCATCATGCACCCGCGCGGCGTGAAGGAAATGGCCGCCACCAAGGGCCTGCGCATCGCCTACGCCGTGGCCAGCCTGTTCCGGTCCCTGGAACGCGGCCAGGCCGACGAGCGGCTGCGCAGCCTGCGCGCCCTGCGCGACGAAACCCTGCACAGCTCCCACAGCCACCTGCGGCTCAACACCGCCCGGGTGCTCATGCAGATCATGAAAGAGCTGGTGCGCGAGAAGGACGAATCGCGCCGCCTGCAACTGGCGCGCGACTTCCGCAACACCGCCACGGGCAAGCCGCGCACCGTGGCCGCCCAGCTGCACCGCTACCACCTGGCCGAAATGCCCGAGGCGTGGAACCAGGTCAGCTTCGACGACCACGTTCACGACGCCAACACCAAGGGCCGCAAGTCCGCCACGCACCTGATCATGGACGCCTGGATCAAGGGCATCCGGCGCCTGACGGTGATCTACTACAACCATGTGCCGCCCGAGGTGGCCCGCGAGCTGCTGGAGGCCGGAGCCATCACCGACATCCGCGTGCGCGTGGGCATCGAATACTGCGCGCCCCTGCGCGGGCGCTTCGTGCGCTTCATCTGGACCCCGCGCGGCATCGCCGACCCGTCGGAGTTCCTGGACTTCCTGGAGCTGCCCGACACGGCCCAGATCATGGCCGAGGGCCGCGAAGTCTCGCAGTACCAGCAGCGCTATGTGCTGGCCGCCCTGGACGAGTTCAACGCCCGCCACCTGCCGCAGCTCAACGCCGAACTCGGCCTGGACATGCCGCCCCTGGCCCGCGAGGCCCTGAAGGCCATGGTCGGCTCGGGCGAAGCCTCGCTGCATCACCTGGCCAAGCTGATCCACGACCAGCTCTTTCCCCTGCTGGCCGCCCGCGCCCAGGAGCTGCGCTCGGCCTGCGCCCTGGGCCCCGCGGAACGCGAAGCCGCCGAGGACCTGGTCCGGCGCATGAACGCCCTGGACATCGAGACCCTCATCGCGCGCTACCTCGCGCCGGAGTGCAACCCCGGCCTGCACAACCCCTATGTGCCCAACCAGGACGAAGACGCGCCGCTGCTGCTGCGCCTGCCTCCGGCGGTGCTCCTGGCGCGTCTGGCCGGGCTGCACTCGGGGCACACCATCACCCTGAACCTGGCCCACCTGCGCGCCGCCGACGTGCTGGAGCTGCTCTACGACTGCGGCGGGCTGATCACGCACCTGGAAATATTCAACTACAAGGACACGGCCTACGGCCGCTCCACGGACAACAAGCGGATCATCGAGCTCCAGTCCGCCGTGAACTCCGGCAACGCCGTGCGCCTGAAAAAGGCCATCGTCACCGCCATCGAGGACCTGGGCGACGCCCCGGAGCACGCCGACCAGCGCGCCAAGCTCGTGCGCGTGCTGAGCGGCATGGCCGTCCTGCGCACGGCCTACGCCAAGACGCGCCTGTCCTCGCGCATCGGCACGGACTCCACGGGCAGCTCGGCCCGCGTGCCGGGCATGGGGCTCGTGGTGCGCGACACCCTGCCGGGCAAGGCCCAGCGCAGCCTGGAGCAGACCGTGCCGCGCCACGCCCAGGTTCCGGTGCGCGTGCGCGTTCTGCGCCGGGCGACCTACCTGCCCGAGGACGACGACTCCTGGGCCTGGCGCCAGAAGGAGCGCCTGGCCCGGGCCGTGCCCCTGCTGGCCCCCTGGCTCTACGACCGCCGCGAGGACTGGGTTGTGGACGGCTACGAGGCATCCGCGCCGGAGCACAGCAACATCTGCCTGCTGGGCGGCTTCCAGCCCGAGAGCGGCAACGGCCTGCGCCTGGATTGCGACGCCCCCCAGCCCGACGCCGCCGACCGACCGCCCCTGCGCTACATGAACAGCTCCCTGTCCAACGGCCTGAAGATCCTGCTGGGATTCATCCCGGCCTTCCTGACCTTCGCCCTGACCAAGGACTGGTGGGTCCTGGCCTACCTGGGCGCGTTCCTGTGGTTCGGCATCACCGGCGTGCGCAACGTCATCCAGTCCGTCCTGGGCTCCGGGGGCATCCGCCGCTCGCCGCTGCTGCGCTGGACGGAGTATGTGAGCTGGGACCGGCTGGCCGACTCGCTGATGTACACCGGGTTCTCCGTGCCCCTGCTGGACTGGCTGGTAAAGAGCCTGCTGCTCGACCAGGCCATGGGCATCAACGCCCACACGGGGCCGATCCTGCTCTACTCGGTCATGGCCCTGGTCAACGGCCTGTACATCATGAGCCACAACCTCTTCCGCGGCCTGCCGCGCTCGGCGGCCTTCGGCAACCTGTTCCGCACGGTGCTGTCCATCCCCCTGGCCGTGGCCTTCAACGCCGGGGCGGGCCTGCTGCTGACCCAGGCGGGCATCCCCGACGTGGACGGCGAGTTGCAGAAGTGGGCGGCGGTGATCTCCAAGCTGGCCTCGGACTGCGTGGCCGCCGTCATCGAGGGCCTGGCCGACCGCCGGGCCAACATGCGCCTGCGCTTCTTCGACTACCGCGGCAAGCTGCGCCAGCTCTTCGACACCTACGCCAGCCTGGAGCTGCGCCACCCCACCCAGGACGTGGCCCGGCTGCTGGAATCGCCCAAGCGGCTGGTCACCGAGCTGGGCGCGGAAAGCCGCGAGCTGCTGTCCATGGTCATCGTCAACGCCCTGGACCTGATGTACTTCTGGTTCTACCAGCCCCGGGCGCGCACGGTGCTGACGCTGCTGCTGCGCGAAATGACCCGCGAGGAACGCCGGGTGTTCCTGCTCTCGCAGATGGTGCTCCAGCGCGAGCGCGAGATCAGCCAGATGTTCCTGGACGGGCTGGTGGGCCGCAACTTCGCCAAGGCCCTGGCCTTCTACCTGGACCGCTATCAGCAGTACCTGGAGGATCTCCAGGAGCTGGCCATCCAGACCGGTCCCCTGGACATCGTCCAGCCCGACATGCCCCAGGCCGCCCCGGACGACGCCGACGACACGGCCCACGCCCCGGCAGTGCCCCACGAGCCCATTCCCCCCGCGTCGCACCCCCTGGCGCAGGACAAGCCGGGCAGCGCCTTCTAGGCCCGGGCCGCCGGGCCCGGGCGGCGGGGGCCGCGCCACGGGCGCGGCCCCCGCGCTTTTTTCCCGCCCCGGGCGCGCGGCCCGGCCCCGGGGTTCGCGTTCCTCCGCCGCGCCCGGCCCCGGATTTACCGCGCCGCGTCCACGGGCCTCCCGGCGCCCCGGCTCCCCCGCCGCAACCCGGCGCGGAAAGCGCCCTCCGCCGGGACGCCATCCGGGGCGCAGACCCCGCCTCCGGGCTCCCCCGGCGCCTCGCTCCCCCCTGTTTCTTGCATCCCGGCGCGCTCCTCCCCGCCCGTGGCCGCCGCCCGAGGTATCGCGCCGGGCCAGCCGGGAAAGGCCCCGTGCGCGCCGCAAGGCGCGGCCTCGCCCCCACGCCCCGGCCCCGCCAAGGCGCACCCGCCCCACGCCACGCCGCGCCACGCGCCACGCCGCACCACAGTGCGCCCCGCCCCACGCCACGCCCCACGCCCCACGCCCCGCACCGCGCCGCCCGGACCCACCCGCGTCCCGTGCATATCATATCGATAAAGTCATGTTTTATCAGCACTTGACAGCAGGCCCGGCCGGACCTATTTGCTCATTTGAGCAAAACAGGAGGGCCCATCGTGCCACGACCCCGCAAGTGCCGCCGCATCGAGAAGACCCCCCGGGTGGATTTCTTCAAGCCACGGGGCATCCCCATGCGCGAGCTGGAGGAAGCCTGCCTGAGCGTCGAGGGCCTGGAGGCCCTGCGCCTGGCCGACGTGGAAGGACTGACCATGCAGGAGGCCGCCGCCGTCATGGAGGTGTCGCGCCACACCTTCGGCCGCGTGCTGGCCCAGGCCCGCACGGCCGTTGCCCGCGCCCTGACCGAGGGCCGGGCCCTGCGCATCGAGGGCGGCCACTGGGCCGTGAAACCGCAATGCAGAAAAGGCTCCGGGCAGGCGCCCCGGAACCGGGAGACAACCATGAGCAAGATCGCCGTGACCAGCGAGGGCCCGACCCTCGACTCCCAGATCGACCCGCGTTTCGGCCGGGCCGCCGGCTTCGTGGTGGTGGACCCCGCCACCTGGGAATTCCAGTATGTGGACAACGGCGCGTCCCAGGCCATGAGCCAGGGCGCGGGCATCAACGCCGCCGAGGCCATCGCCCGCGCGGGCGCCACCGCCCTGCTCACGGGCTATGTGGGCCCCAAGGCATTCGCCGCGCTCCAGGCCGCGGGCATCGCCGTGATCCAGGACATGGGCGACATGACCGTGCGCCAGGCCGTGGAGGAATTCGCCGCCGGGCGGACCACCGCCGCCTCCGCCCCCAACCGGTAGGCCGCCATGATCGTGACCATCGCAAGCGGCAAGGGCGGCACGGGCAAGACCACGGTCAGCGCGTCCCTGGCGGCGGTATGGGACGCGCCCCTGGTGGCCGTGGACCTGGACGTGGAGGAGCCCAACCTGCACCTGTTCCTGGCCCCCGAGCTGGACGGGAGCGAGGACGCCGCCCTGGAGGTGCCCGTGGTGGACGCCGCGCGCTGCACGCGCTGCGGCGCCTGCGCGGCGCTGTGCCAGTTCAAGGCCATCAGCCTCATGGGCGACACGGTGCTGACCTTCCCGGAGATGTGCCACGGCTGCGGCGGCTGCATGGCCGTCTGCCCCGAGGGCGCCGTGGGCACGGGGCGGCGGGTGCTGGGCGAGGTGGCCTGGGGCCGGGCGCGCGGCGCGCGCTTCCTCATGGGCCGCCTGCGCGTGGGCGAGGCCATGAGCCCGCCGCTCATGCGCCGGGTCAAGGCCCGCCTGGGCGCCATGCTGGCCCAGGAGGGCGCCGACGCGGTGGTCGACGCGCCCCCCGGCGTGAGCTGCCCGGCGGTGAGCGCCGTGATGGACAGCGACTTCGCCGTGCTGGTCACCGAGCCCACGCCCTTCGGGCTGCACGACCTGCGCCTGGCCGCCGAGGCCTTCGGCGCCCTGGGCGTGCCGCTGGGGGTGGTGATCAACCGCGCCGGGGTGGGCGACGGGGCCGTGCGCGACTTCTGCCTCGCCCAGGGGCTGCCCGTGCTGGCCGAGATCCCCTTCGACCGCGCCGTGGCCGAGGGCTACGCCCGGGGCCGCGTGGTGGCCGACCTGGGGCCCGAACAGCGCGCGACATTCACCGCCCTGCGCGACGCCATCCGCGCCCGCTGCGCCAATGCCCCCAAGGAGGCCGCCCATGCCTGAAGCCATCCGCGAAATCGTGATCATCAGCGGCAAGGGCGGCACGGGCAAGACCTCGGTCACCGGCGCCTTCGCGGCCCTGGCCGGGCGCCAGGGCAACGCCGTGCTCTGCGACCTGGACGTGGACGCCCCCGACCTGCACCTGCTGCTCGACCCGCGCCCCGAACGCGAGGAGGACTTCATCTCCGGCAACGAGGCGCGCATCGACCCCGGCCTGTGCACGGGCTGCGGCACCTGCGCCGATGTCTGCCGCTTCGGGGCCATCGGCGAGGCCGACGGCGTCTTCGCCGTGGACCCGCTGCGCTGCGAGGGCTGCAAGGTCTGCGTGGCCCTGTGCCCGGCCGGGGCGGTGGAGTTCCCGCCGCGCCACTGCGGGCGACGGGCCGTGAGCACAACGCGCTTCGGGCCGATGGTCCACGCCCAGCTCTTCCCCGGCCAGGAAAACTCCGGGCGGCTGGTCAGCCTGCTCAAGACCGAGGCCCGGGCCCTGGCCCGGGAACGCGGGAAGGAACTGATCCTGTGCGACGGCGCCCCGGGCATCGGTTGCCCGGTGATCAGCTCCCTGTCGGGGGTGCACCTGGCCGTGGCCGTCACCGAGCCCACGCCTTCGGGCCGCCACGACCTGGAGCGCGTGGCCGCGCTGTGCGCGCACTTCCGGGTGCCCCTGGCCGTGCTGGTCAACAAGGCCGACCTGAACCCCGAGGCCACCCGCGAACTGGCCGGGCTGTGCCGCGACCAGGGCTACGAGCTGCTCGGCGAGCTGCCCTACGACCCGGTCTTCGTCCAGGCCATGATCCAGCGCAAGGTCGTCACCGAGCTGCCGCCCTCGCCCGTCTCCGAGGTCCTGGCCCGGGCCTGGGAACGCATTTCCCGCCCGTGCGGGCCCCCCGCCCGCCGGACATCCCTGCAACAATTCAACGCACAAGGAGAATAGACCATGGACAAAACCCTCATCGCCGTGCCCTCCGAGGCCCCCGGCGGCATGGACGCGCCGGTGGGCGCCCACTTCGGCCACTGCGCCCTGTACACCCTGGTCGAGGTGGAGAACGGCGCCGTGGCCGGGGTGCGCACCCTGCCCAACGTGCCCCACCAGCAGGGCGGCTGCATGGCCCCCGTGCGCCACCTGGCCGACAACGGCGTGGGCGTGCTCATTGCCGGCGGCCTGGGCATGCGCCCGCTCATGGGCTTCAACCAGGTGGGCATCCATGTGTTCCACGGCGGCGGCGCCCCCAGCGTGGGCCAGGCCGTGGAGGCCTTCCTGCGCGGCTCGCTGATCGAGTTCCGGCCCGAAATGACCTGCGGCGGCGGCGCCCACTAGGCCCGCCCGGCGCGCGGCCCCGCCCGCCCCGCTTGCGGCGGGGCGGGCGGGCCGCGCAGCGACGAAGGAGCGCGCATGCCCCTGTACGACATCCAGTGCCGCGCCTGCGCAGCGGTGAGCGAGGTCATCGCCCCGGGCGACGGGCCAACGCCGCCCTGCCCGGTCTGCGGCGCGGCCGCCACCTTCCGGCGCCTTTCGGCCCCCAGTTCCCTGACGGGCAAAACGCCCCAAAGCCACCCCGGCCCCGGCGACACCGGCTGCTGCGGCTCGACCCCCGGCGCGGCGGGCTGCGCCGGGCCGGGCTCCTGCTGCGGGCGCCCCCGGAGCTGACAAGGAGACACGCCATGATCCATGTCCTGGCCAGCCCGCGCCCCGTGGAGCTGGAGCCCTTCACCGACGAGCTTGTCCGCCTGGGCGGGGCCCGGGTGATCCACGCCCCCGACGCCGCCCGGGCCCTGGAGCTGGCCGCCGCCCACGCCCCGGAGCTGGTGGTCATCGACGAGAACCTGCCCGGCATGCCCTCCCTGGAGCTGGCCGGAGCCCTCCTGCGCGTCAACGCCATGATCAACACGGCGGTGGTCAGCGCCCTGGGTGAGGAGGACTTCCACGAGGCCAGCGAGGGCCTGG
>Ga0172382_10004012_pt1 | contig 22837 bp, 19 predicted proteins | sample Leawel138RmetaG_FD_122245 | JGI IMG/M metagenome (GOLD analysis project Ga0172382, IMG submission 122245) | Leachate microbial communities from a municipal landfill in Southern Ontario, Canada - Leachate well 138R metaG | ecosystem: Engineered > Solid waste > Landfill > Unclassified | place... | reverse complement strand
TGTTTGAGCTCGCTCTTCCCGAAGGATACGACTGGCACTTTGGAAAGATTCAAGAAGGGCGCAGTCTTTTGGAGTCGGTAGCGAGATCTCTAGCGCCCGGCTGCGACCTCAAGCTGGAATGCAGCATAGGCGGCGAAAAGGCCGCGCCACCCAGGGAAAGCGAGCACGACGAGCTGGTCAAGCGAGCTTCCGGGGTCTTCGGTGGGTCGGTGGTCGTGGACTGAGTGGGGCACGAGTCCAAAGGAGAAAACACCCTCTCGCCCAAAGAAGCGAAAATCACGAAAAAGGAGTGTCCACTCTTGGCACAATCAGCAAAAGTTCTAGTCGTCGACGACGAGCCCAATGTTCTGCGTTCTCTGGTGCAGTATCTCACCATCGAAGAGTTTACCGTGGAGACCGCGAGCAATGGGCAAGAAGCTCTGGAAAAAGTGGACAGCTTCAACCCCGAGCTTATTTTACTGGATGTCATGATGCCGGGCATGGATGGCTTTGAGGTCCTGGACAAGGTCAAAGAGAAGCCCGGACACAGTGACACCCCAGTGATCATGCTAACCGCCAAGGACCAATCGTCCGACGTGCTCAAGGGTTACCAATCCGGAGCCACTTCGTACCTGGTCAAGCCGTTCAACCTGGACGAACTGGTGGAAACGATCAATCAAACTTTGGAACGCAGTAAGAGCAAGTCTGAATAGACCGCTGACTGAAAAGAAAGAGGCACCCCTTTATGCTGGGCAAAAATATGATGAAAAAGATGCAAGAGATGCAGCAGCAGATGCAGCAATCGATGGCCACCATGCAGGTGGAACTTGCAAAAATCGAAGTCGAAGGAACCGCAGGGGGCGGAAAAGTGGTGGCCAAAGTCAACGGCCACCAAGACATCCTCTCCATCAAGATCGACCCCGAGGTGGTCGACCCGGAAGAAGTGGAAATGCTGGAAGACCTGGTGCTAGCGGCTGTTCGTGACGCCATCGGCAAGAGCAAAGAGGAATCCAGTAAAAAGATGTCCTCTCTCACGGCGGGTCTGCCGCTACCTCCGGGAATGTTTTAGGACCTTAGCCGATAAAACCGAACGCTTTGTGGGTGCCGTATTCGGTGAGCTTGCCCCAAAACGATTTTAGGAAGTTCTCACCGGCCAACGGATCGAAGGCCCGGCCGTTGTGCTCGACTTCGTCCACCTTGCCAAGCAGGGCGTTCATGGGGATGGATTCCTTTTTGTCGAAGCCTTCCTGAGCCACCAAAAGCAGAGTGTTGTCCCGAGTCATTTTGGACTTGATAAATCGGCGAACCCAGAACCCGGAGCCGATTCTCACGCAGATGATGTCGCCTTTTTTCAATTCCTGAAACTTGAGAGAGCGAACCTTCAGGAGAGACTGGGAAGGGATGATCGAGGGTAGATTGCTCTCCACCAGCATCACCCGGCGGGTTTTACCTTTGTCTCCCAGACTGGCCGTGGTCACCGCGACTTGGAGTTCTTGAGCTAGTGAGAAATGGTTGTTCGTGTCTGTCGCAGGCATTGTGGGGGAGCCTCCTAGTTTGGTCTATAAAGACACCTTACAGGAAGATTGACTCACAGAATTGTGAGCTGGTTCACAATTAGTAACGAACTACCAAAAAAAATACCTAGAGGGCCTGTTGACAATCAACCTTCAGTCGCCAAACTTGTCCATCACCCCCTTCGCGGATACCCGGCCTCCTGAAGCAAAATTTTCCTCAAATAGATCCACTAGTCCACAGAAAATTCCACTCCAGGCCCTTGGTCAGCAAACTGGCTAAATAGTCTGTACCTAATTCGACTCATGCCACTTCTTCAATAACTCGGCCTCGCGTTCGGGGGTAAGCCCGGCGGACAGGGGAGTCTCTCCGTCCACGGTGCGGTACCAGGCCAGGGAGTCCTGGACCGTCTCTGACATCGGACGAAAGGTGAGACCGGCCTCCACGGCCCGGCTGATATCCACCTGCACGAAACCTTCCATTCCCGAGTTGGGCGGCACCCACAGCGGGAGGTCGGTCCAGGGAGTCACCTTGTGGGCCAACAAAAAGTCGGCCGGTACCCAGGTGAGAGTGGAGGTGGAGTTGATGGTGTTGGCGGTGATGTCTAGAAACTGCCCCATGGTCAGTTGGTGATACGGTCCGGTCAAGTTGTAAGGACCGTAGTGACTATTTTCAATGGCGTGGATGGTCCAGCGGGCGAGATCCCGGACGTCGATGCACTGGATCGGATCGCCGGGAGTACCGGGTGCCAGGGTCTCGCCTCCCCGGTGAAGCCGGACCGGCCAGTAAGTAAAACGAGCGGTGGGATCGCCGGGCCCCACCACCAGGCCGGTCCGGAGCAGCGTGTAGTTGGTAGGGAAGGACGCTCGCACAAACTCCTCCGAGAGCGCCTTCATCCCTCCGTAATTCTTGGCGCTGGCATCTTCGGTGGTAGGGTCGTCCAGCTTCTGCAATTTGCCGTCTTCGGTCTGCCCGATCACCGTGTTGTCCACGTAGATCGAGAGAGAGGACATAAAGAGGTAGTGCCCCACGTTGTCTTGCAACAGTTCAGCCGACTGGCGTACCCAGCGAGGCAAGAAGCCGGAGTTGTCGATCACGGCGTCCCATTTCCGGCCCTTCAACGCTTCCAGGTTGTCGTTTCGGTCTCCCAGCAGGTTCTCTATCTGGGGAAACATATTGGGTGCGGTCTTGCCCCGGTTGAAAATTGTCACTTCATGACCCCGGCCCAGGGCTGTTTCCACCTGATGAGGCCCGATAAAACCGGTCCCGCCCAGGATTAAGATTTTCAATGGTTTGCGGCCGACCGCGAAGGCTGGAGCAGCCAGGGCGGCGGCGCTCAAGATCAGAAATTCTCTACGTTTCATGCCTGGAGAGTTTGGGCCGGATCGAGGATTCCCTTCGCGAGGAGGTCTTATGACGGCGCAGAAAGTGAGGTCAGTGTACCAGCATCCCGCCCCCATTCAACGCCTCTGCGAATCTCTCATGCGCCTGCCCGGCATCGGCCCCAAGACCGCCCAGCGATTGGCTTACCATCTGCTCGACGCCCCCCTGGGAGAGGTCCAGGAGATGGTGGCGTGCCTGCAGAGCCTGCGCCAGGACGTGGGTCGCTGCCGCACTTGCGGAAACTTCTCGCAAGCAGAATCCTGCGCACTCTGCACCTCGGAGCGCCGCGACCGTTCGCTCTTATGCGTCGTCGCTCAGGCCAGAGATATCGTGGCCTTTGAGCGCACGGGGGAGTATCGAGGTCTCTACCACGTCCTGGGGGGCTTGCTCTCACCTATGGACGGCCGGGGCCCCGACCAACTCAACCTCGAGGCTTTGCTCAAGCGGATCGAAAGCGAGAACTTCCAGGAAGTGGTCCTGGCCACCGATCCCACCGTTGCCGGGGAGGCCACCGCGCTTTACCTCGAGCAGTTGCTGGAGGGGTTTTCAGGAACGGTGAGTCGGCTGGCTCTCGGGATACCCGTCGGCACCGACTTCGAATACACCGACGACGTCACCCTGGGACGGGCCCTCTCCTATCGGCAACGAGTCAAAGGACGGGAGTAGTAGCTCTAAACGCTCTCCCCGCGGGCCTGCCGCAATCTGGTGTCCACATACTGAGAGTCAGGGCGAATCGAGAGGGCTTTTTCGTAGGCCTGAATAGCTTCGTTGACCCGATTCTCTTTCATCAGCGCATCTCCCAGGAGACTCGCTGCGTCAAACCCTTTGGTCAGTCCCTTGGGATCCAGCTCCCGGGCTCGGATCAGATAAGGGATGGCTTCGCCCGCTCTATCCAGGTCGTAAAGCGAAGATCCCAGGTAGTAGAATCCATCGGGATAAGTGGGCAGTTCGGCGGTGATGCGCTCAAAGAGCTGGCGAGCGTCTTCGGGCTTCTTCTCATCCACCAGCATGATGTTGGCCAGGAGTTCCATGGCCATGATGTCGTGGGGATTGATCCGCAGGGCCCGTACGAAATAGCCTTTGGCGCGCGGCATCATCCGCTTCTGGAAGTACACCATGCCCAGGCCGGTGTAGGCTATAGCCACATTGGGATCGTCTTTGATGGCCTGCTTGAACTCGGTCACCGACTCTTCCATCTGGTTGGGGATGATCATCCCCCGGAGAAAGTAGCCCATCCCCAGGTGAGCCAGAGCAGTGGGGTCCTCCCCCCGGGAAACCGCCTTCTGCTCGATCCGATTGATGATCTCATTGATCTCTTTCTTCTTGTAAGCAGCATGAAGCATAAACGCCATGGCCAGCGAGTCCTGGGGGTTCTTCTTGAGGGCGTCCTCGAAATGGGCCTGGGCGCCGTCCCAGTCTTCCTGGTAAAACGCCTGCATGCCGGCCTCAAGCTCCGGTGAGTGGGCCTGGGACAGCGCGGGGACGGCCAAAAGTCCGAGGGTGACAAGGACAGTCACAAGTCTTTTGGCGAATGCGATTCTCATGGTATGGTTCTCCTCTTGAAAGGTCGCCGACCCCGGCGATTCACTTTTCAACCCTGTTCGGGTGAGAGTGTTTCCCTTTATATTCCTCTGGGAAGCCTAAAGTCAAACGAAGTTGAAGAAATTTAACCAGGTTTTCCGATTGAGCCCGGGGCCGTCCGAGCAAGAATATCGGAAACCACAGCCTACCGGGCAGGTTAGAAGCAGCGAACGGATGGAGAGCATTGAGCGCAGAGAGCAGCGATAAAGGGATCTTAGCCCGGGCCTTAATAGCTCTTTCCGGCCACAGCTTCAAGCATCCCCGCTCCTCGCTTTTTTTCTGTCTGCTGCTTTTCCTGGGAGGGGTCTACCTTTCATCAACCAGGCTGACCCTGGAAATGGACTGGACCTATCTGTTCGAGGACAACGATCCCGTGGTGCAATCAGTGGACCGCGCGCGAGATCTCTTCCCCCTCCCCGGCGACATCGCGGTTCTGGTGGACCAGGGTACTCCCGAACAACGGGAAAATTTTCTCGACAAGTTGGGGGAGAGGCTGGAGCAAGAACCGGAAATTTTTTACCAGGTCTTCTATCGGGTGGACCTGCAGCCGCTGGCCTCCAAAGCACTCTACTACCTGGACGACAAATCACTGCAAGAACTGGCCAAAGGGCTGAAAAGCCTGGCCGACGGCACCGCCTCTTCCACCTCCAGCCCCACCGGGGGCACCACCAAGAAGGTCATCCTCAAGTTGCTCGACGACCTCGACCGTTCTCTGGAGACTCGAGGGCGCACGGAGTATGAGCCGGTGTGGGAATTTGTGGCCCGCGACCAACAAGGCGATGCCATCCAGTACCTCAAGCGCCTGCTAAACGGGGAGCGCTACGTCTATCCCACCGTGGGCAACGGACAGGTCAACGCCCTACTCTTCCATACCGGCCCCTGGGGCAATGCCACGGCCCCCAAGGGTGCGGCCGTGGGACACATTCGAGAGATTCTGGCCGAGATGGCACCAGCCAATCAGGACATCAGGGTGCGCTTGACCGGGCTGCCGGTGATGCTCAACGACGAGCGAGAAACCGTGACCGAAGACGGCTATCGCTCAAGCGTCATCAGCCTTTTGATGATCGTCATCGTTTTTGCCGTTGGATTCGGTGAGTTCTCTCGACCGACTTTCGCCGTCACTGCTCTCAGTTGCGGACTCGGTTGGACCATGGGCTACACCACCCTGGCCGTGGGGCATCTCAACTTCATCACGGTGAGCCTGGTGACCATGCTCATGGGTATGGGAATCGACTTCGGGATCCATATCCTTTTTCGATACGACGAAGAACTCAGTCATGGTCATGCTCCCGTGGAAGCGCTGGAGATCACCATGGCCGGCACCGGGGTCGACAACCTGGTAGGGGCGGTGGCCACCTCGGTCTCGTTCTTCTCCCTTACTATGGCTGATTTTCGAGGAATCTCAGATTTCGGGGTGATCGCTGCGGGAGGAGTGTTACTCATCTACTTCAGCACCGTGATCGTACTGCCGGCTCTACTCGCCCTCTACCCCGGCCGTCCCCGTCCGCCCGCTCCACCGGATGGCTTTATGGCCTGGCTGGAAGGGAACCTGCTGGGCAACGCTCGTCGTCTCTCGGTGATCGGTCTGTTTATGCTGCTGTTTTGCGGGGCCTGGGCAACTCAAGTGGGCTTCAACTATAACCTCCTTCAGATTCAGGCCAAGGAAATCGAGTCCGTCAAGACCGAGATCGAGATGGTCAACCAGTTGAAGCGCTCGGTCCTTTCCGGACAGTTGATCGTGAAAGGTGAGCAAGAGGCTCGCCGTTTGACCGCTGAACTGGAAAAGCTTCCCACAGTCTCGGATGTCGGTTCGGTGCTAAAAATGATCCCGGAGGTGAGCCCCGAGCGCCAGGCCCTGGTCGAAAAAGTTGTCGCCCTCATGCCCCGGCTCCACTTGCCCGAAGAGGTACGCCTGGAAAGTGCCGCCGATCTACTGGCGCTCCAGCGTCGAGTCTCTCAAATGGATCAAGAGACACCCGATTCGGTGGCTCGCGATCCCGACGTGGATCGGGCCATCGAAGAAGTGAAATCCCAGGTCCAGCAGATGGACCCCGGCCCGGTGCAGGATGGACTTATCGATTTCCAGGACAAAGTCCGGGCCGATTTGGGCAACGTTCTCGATTTTCTCAAGTCCCAAACCGCCGTTCCGCCATCTTTGGATGATCTTCCCTACAGCTTAAAGATCCGCTACCTGAGCCCGGACGGCTACTACAAACTCTCCATCTCGGCGCAAAAGAACATCTGGGAAAAGGACAACCTGGAGCAGTTCCTGGCCCAGGTCAAATCCGTGGAGCAGGACGTTCTAGGACACCCGGTGGTGCAGGAGCACATTTTGTCGGCCTTCAACCGCACCTTCAAAGTGACGCCCTGGTACACCCTGGCCGGAGTCCTCCTGGTGGTGGTGATCTACCTGCGGAGCTTCCGCTCCATCTTCCTCTCGCTGCTGCCGACCGCCACCGGAGTGCTGGTCATCTTCGCTGCCATGGGGTTCGTGGGGATCGATTTCAACGTGGCCAATTTCGTGGCCCTACCGATGAGCGTGGGGATTGGCGCCATCTACGGGGTGCACTCGCTGCACCGGATGAGAGAACTCAACGACGAAAACATCCTGACCAGCTCCACCGGTCCAGCCTTGCTCTTGAGCGGAATGACCACCCTGGTGGGCTTCGCCAGCCTCATGACCGCCCAGCACCGGGGGATGAGCTCTCTCGGGTTCATCATCTCCGTGGGCGTGGTGGTCAACTTCGTGGGCTCGCTGGTCTTCTTACCGGCCTTGCGCCGCGCCCTGCGGCGAAAAGACCGGGTCGAGCTAGAAGAAGAGATGCTGGAGCGAAACCGACATCAGCTTTAGCCCCGGAGCTTGACCCCAAGAGAGCCATTGACTAACGGTAGGAGATGCAAAGGCTGCAACGAACCGCGCCGTTCGTGTCAATTCACCGGATCGATTCCTTCTTTGATGAGCTAGAAACGCCGCCTGAAAAGGCGAAGAGAATTCTGGAAATGGCGATGATTTACGCCGAGCGCTCCCAAGGCATGATGCATCTCGAAGATTTAAAGGCGCTGGGGGCTGCTCTCGTACATCTTCAACCGGAGAAGCTATTTGAAATTGGAACGTTTCGCGGAAATTCCGCAGATTTCTGCCTAACGCTCTTACCGAATTTACAAGTCGTATCCATCGCTTATGTGGCGCCCCTTTTTGGTATTCTGGGGCCCAAATACAACAACTATCATAAGCGAAAAGGTGAGATCGGATCCACTGTCCGAGCCGAGAATCAAAGCCGTTTCAAGCAACTCTACGGAGATTCCCATAAGTTATCTGCAGTAGACTTACTGAGCGATTTCGGGTATTTCGATTTTGTCCTAATAGATGGCGATCACAGTGCGCTGGGCGTCGCCCAGGATACGACCTTAGCAAGTCAGATTTTAAATCCGCAACGCGGTGCGGTGTGCTGGCACGATGCAAACCCTTTGAAGAAGTTTGAATCGGTCAGAATATTTCTAGAGCAGCACCTGCCAGTCCAAGCCGTTGCAACGAGGGACAACTTCATTGGGGGTATCGCCCATTGGGAAGGTTTACCTGCAGAGCTTAGTTGTGTGAATTAACGATTTCCCAGGTGCCACAGATGCGACATTGAAAAGTACATAGCCTTTGACCATGTGGCCACTTTGGCTCGACGGATTTTTGGGATTCGAACAAACTTTCAACAATTTCCGATGTCCTGGCAAGCTTGGCCGTGAACTCCAGCACGAAGCTCCTGGCCACAACGGCGTTCACCCCGTCTGTTGTTAAATCGGATGCAGTCTCCTCACTCCCCAGCTTTCCTACCCCCAGAGCTTTTCGCGTAGCTCCCTCAACTCAGGCGACGAAACCAGTTCCTCCGGGTTTACCAGCTTCAGGGTGGGGGCTAGTTGAAGTTGTTCGGATGTGATTGTTCCTTTTTGCACCGCATTGTAGATGGGTCGGAACTCGGCGGCCGGTAGGCGCTCTCCGCCCAACATTTGAGCCTTGGAGCGGGCCAGGGCCGTCAGAAACTGAAACAGTTCATCGTACTGACCCTGCAGAGTTTGGGCCTCGGATGCGTCCTGGGAGGAGGACAGATACTCTCGATACTCCTGGTCCAGGTCGAGAAGCCTCACAAAAACCCCGTTGGCCGAGTTCACCGAAACCAGGTTTGAGCGGATAGCCACGTAGTAGCCCTTAAAGACCCTCAGCCGCACCTCGTCCAGAGCCGCAGGCTTATCTCGTTGGAAAAGTCGTCGAGCGGCCGAAAGGAGTTTGCCGGGCAATTTCTCCAGCAGTTCGTAGTAGTGGACGACCCGGGTACCGGAGTTGCGTACCCGATCCACCGCCTCCAACAAGTCGTCCAGCTTGAACGGCTTGTACAGGTAGTCGTCTACTTGAATCTGCACAGCCCGGGCGGTCGCGGTCTCATCGGCGTAGCCGGTGATCACGATACACTTCAACTCCGGCCGCAGCTTTTTCAACAGGACGAATCCGTCCACCCCATCGACCCCGGCCATTCGAACGTCGGTGACCACCAGGTCGAAGTCGAACCGTCCGGCCAGTTTCAAGGCCTCTTCACTGGAGCCCGCACCCCGAGCGTGAAAACCCTCCTCCTCGAGAAACTCTACGATGAGTTGTTGCATATTCGGGTCGTCTTCTACAACCAGGATCGAATAGACCATCGACGAGTCAAGGCTCCTTAAACTTCAATAGGACCGTGGTACCTTCCCCGGGCGTGCTCAGCACCTCGATCAGGCCGTGATTACGCTCCACGATCTCTCGGGTCACCGAGAGCCCCAGGCCGGTTCCCCGCCCCACCTCTTTGGTGGTGAAGAAGGGCTCGAAGGCTCGTTCCAGGGTCTTGTCGTCCATGCCGGTGCCGTTGTCGCTTATCGACAACTCCACCGTGCTTTCGGTGGAATAAACCTGGGCCATGATCAACGGCTCTTCCGGCCCTCGGGACAAAACAGCGTCGCGGGCATTGGTGAGCAGATTGATGATCACTTGCTGAAGTTCGTTGTGATTGGCCAAAACGGAAGGCACTTCCACCAACTCAGACCGAACCTCCACGCCGTCGAGTTGCAACTGCCGACCGATCAGCTCCAAGGCATCTCTCACCACCTCGTCCAGCCGAGTCTCCTGATGTTCGTCCTCCGTCTTTTTGGAGTAATGAAGCAGTTTAGCCACGATGTCCCGTAGTTGGTTCCCGCTCTTGAGGGCCCGCTCCAGCCGTGAAAGAGCCCGATCCGGTTTTGTCTCAAGGATCCGCATGGCTCCCTCGATGGCCAGATTCATGGCCCCCAGCGGGGTGTTCAGCTCATGAGCTACTCCCGCCGCCAACTGCCCCACCGCGGCCATCTTGCTGGACTGGATCAACTGGGCCTGGGAAAGTTGTAAGGAGCGGTGCGCCTCCGACACTTGTTCGCGCAGGTGTAAATTCCAAAAATGCGAGCCCACCTGAAGCGCCAGAGTGGAGAGCAACTCCCGCTCGTGCTTGGAAAAGCATGCTCTGACACTCCCCAGGGACAGGCAGCCGATGGCCTTTCCTTCGGCCTGCATGGGACAAATAAGCACCGAGCGAATCTGGGGCGAAGGCTGGGGCAGTGTCAGTCGCTCCATGTTCATAAACGACACAGTGCGCCCGGATTGGAGGCCCAGCTTCGAGATCTTGAGGGTGGCTTCACGATCCAGCTCGATCTGGCCAGGTACTTCCAGGAGAAAGTAGTCAGGCTCGCCCGCCACTTCCATCTCTCCGGCCAGAATCGCCCAGAACTCGAAGTCGGCCCAGCGGGCCAGGTTGTCCCCAGCGCATTGGAGTACCTCAAGGGGGTCGGTCAAGGCCAGGATCTCACTCATAACCTCCACCATGCCGGTCACGCTGGCCAACAAGCTTTCGGCGATCCGTCGCGAGCTTGCTTCCTCTCGCTCCAGGTCGTCCTGGGAACTGGAAAGCCTGGCCACCGCCAGGGCGAAGTAAGCCTGCCGGCAAAGAGCGACCAGAGCTACTCGGGATTCTTCCGAAAACGGCTCGGCGGTGCGGCGACCCAGATAGAGGACCCCGCTGTCGTGGATCGGGATCGCTATCCCGGCCCGCTCTTCGGCGAAGAGCTGGGCCGAGCCGTCTTCCTCCAGCCTTACCACGCGCCGCTCTTTTAATGCTCGGACGAGGAAGGGCTCCTGGATGCCGAGACCGCCGGACGAAGCCTGCCAGATGGAAGCTTGATACGGAGAACGGACGACTTCAGCCACCAGCTTCGAGCCCTGCAGCAGAAATATGGCAGCGCTGTCGCACCAATCGATCTGCCTGGCCAGCCATAAAACGCGTTCCGACACGTCCTTGACCGTGGGGTTATCGGGCATCATTTCGGCGAGTCCGGCGGACTCCACGCGCTTACTATCCTCCACTTCGCTCCATTTGTGGCAGATGAGCCGCTCCCTCTTTAAGAAGCCGACAGGGTGGGGAGAAAACGAGGCTCTTTTCGGTGTTGGGTAGCCTGTTCGTAATCGAAGCCCAGGTTCAGAAGCTGCTCGTCGCTTCCCCTGGGCCCGATCATGGAAAGTCCGATGGGAAGCTCGTGAAGGTAGCCCGCCGGCACGGTGAGGTGGGGATAGCCTCCCACCGCCGCGGCCCCCGCGCTGCCGCCTTCGAAGTGGTCCCCGTTGACCAGGTCGATGGTCCAGGCCATCCCGTTGGTCGGGCCCAGCACTGCATCCAGTTTGTGCTCCAGAAAAACCTGATCGAAGTCCGAGAGTCTCCGGGAGGCGGCCAGGGCGTCTCGATAGGTCTGCTCCCTTAAGGGCCCTTTGGCCTGGGCCTGCAGCAGTACGTGCTGTCCCAGAAAGTCCAGCTTTTCAAGCTCCGGGTGTCTCTGGTTGAAGGCGATCACCTGGGCCAGAGTACGGATCTCCATCTCCTCGCTCTGGTCGGCCAGGTATTGGTTGACTCCGGCTTTGAACTCGTAGAGCATCACCTCGAAGGCCACCGGCCCGAGTTCCCCCCAGGAGGGCATACCCACCGGGTCCACGATGGTCGCCCCCAGGCTTTCCAGCACCTGAAGCTCTCTTTCCAGGAGTTGGTCCACCCTCCAATCAAAGCCGAAGTAGTCTCGTGCCACCCCCAATCGGACTCCCTCCAGGGCTCCTCGGTTCAGGGAGTACTCCTGGTTCGCCAGGGCCCCCAACAGGGCGGCTGCGTCGGAAACGGTCCGGGCCATGGGCCCTGCGGTATCCCAGGTGGTGGCGATGGGAATGATGTGGTCAGCAGGTAGCAGCCCCACGGTGGGTTTCAACCCCACGATACCGCAGGTGCCGCTGGGGCACACGATCGACCCCACGGTCTCGGTGCCCACCGCCAGCGGGGCCAGACCGGCGGCCACAGCCACAGCCGATCCCGAACTCGAACCGCAGGGGCTGCGATCCAGGACGTAGGGGTTTCGGCACTGGCCTCCTCTGGCGCTCCACCCGCTGGTGCTGTTGTCGGAACGGAAGTTGGCCCATTCACTCATGTTGGTCTTGCCCAGGAGCACAGCGCCCGCCTCGCGCAGCCTGCGGGCGATCCCTGAATCGTGAGGATAGCGGGAGCCCTCCAGTGCAGCCGACCCGGCGCTGGTGGTCATCGCGTCGGCTGTGGCGATGTTGTCTTTCAGGAGCACCGGGATCCCGGCCAACGATCCACTGCCCTCGCGTGGGGCAAGCTGCGGATTTAGCTCTATGATGGATCCCAATCGGGGATCCCATTCTTCGATTCGCCCCAGAAAGGCATCCAGAACAGACCCCGGGGTCAGCCTGCCGTCGGCCAAACCAGCTTTCAACTCGCCCACCGAAAGCCCGATTGGGTCACCCGGCTGGGCGCAGGCAAAACTCCCGGCCACCAGGGTGGCCCCTACCACTCCACAACCCTTCAGAAACGAGCGGCGTCTCATCGGCTAAAGGCACTCCCTTCCACCCACTCCGGGGCCTCCGAGCGACTCGCCAGGACCTCGATCATGGCCACCACCCAATCCGTGATTTGGAGGGTCCCCTCCAGGTTCCACTCCTTGCTCTGCTCAGCCAGAGAGTCGGAGGTCTGGTGATAATGGGTGGCCCGATAATTCTTGCGCTTTTCCGCAACCCCGCTATCCGAACTGGGGCCTTCGTGGGGCCAGAGACCGGGAATACCGGCCCGAGCAAAGCTGAACTGATCGCTGCGAAAGAAGAACCCGTTCTCCTTGTCCAACTCCTCGATGTAACGTACCCCGATCTTGTCAGCGGCCTCCCGAGCCACCTGATCGAGGTCGGAATTGGCGGCCCCGATGGCGTAGACGTCTTCGGTCGGTCCCCAGATGTTGGTCATCTCCAGATTGATGTTGGCCCAGATCTTTTGCCGAGGTACCGGGGGGTTTGCGATCAGATAGCGAGAGCCCCAGAGCCCCTGCTCTTCGGCGCTCACCGACACGAAGAGGAGATTGATGGGCAGCTTCTCCTGCTCGGAAAAGTAGCGAGCCAGAGCCAGCAGAACGGAACTCGCCGAGCTGTTGTCCACCACCCCGCTGTACACTTTGCCGTCCGCCGTTCCGATGTGATCGTGGTGGGCGGTCAGCACCACGGTGGGGGCTTCAGCGGGATTCTCAGCCGCTAAGAGAGCCCCGATGTTGCTCGTCTTCACGGTACGGAAGGTGGGTGAAAAGCGCAAAGCGGCGGTCTGGTTCAAGGCCACCGGCTTGAACCCCGGCGTCTCGGCTCGGGCCAGCAGTTGATCGTGATCCAATCCGGCCTCGGCAAAAACTTGCCCCGCGACCTCTTCGCTGATCCAACCCTGGAAAGGGCTACCCAGAAACTCTTCGGGGATGGTGAAGCCTTCCGAAGTCCAGGAATTTCTTACCACGCTCCACCCGTAAGTGGCCCGTTTGTCGTTGTGAATCAGGAGCACCCCCCGGGCGCCCAGCCGGGCCGCCTGCTCATACTTGTAGGTCCAACGCCCGTAGTAGGTCATCACCGGCCCTTCGAAGAGGCCACCCTCTTCGTTGCCCGGCTCATTCACCTCCACTAGCAAGATCTTGTCTTTAAGGTCGGCCCCTTTTATATCGTCCCACTCTCGCTCTGGAGCGCTGATGAGATAACCACAATAGACCAGCTCTCCCCGCAACTCTTCAGGTAAATCCCGGTGAGAGGTGAAAACCAAGAAATCCTCTCCGTAGGAGAGTTCGGAGTTGCCGGGGAGTTGTAATGCAGCTTCGGGGTCCGGCGTGCTGCCCAGGAGTTCGAACTCCTGGCGGTAACTGCCGTCAAAGACGGGCTGAAGCCCGGCCTCTCGAAACTGAGACTCGATGTACAACGAGGCGATCTCTAGACCTTCCGAGCCCAGGCCCCGGCCCTCGGTCAGCGGATGGGCCAGAAACCGAATGTGGGCCTCCAGTTCCTCGACGGTGACCGGTCGGGCCAGTGCGGCAGCAGAGAGTAGGAAGACCAGACAAAGGGAAAAGCGCTTCATACTTCCTTCTCCTGCGGCGAATCGAGCTCTTCCGGCTCCTCGAGCTCTTCCGACGAAACGGCGGGCTCGTCCGGGGAAGATTCGAGTTTTTCTTCGGGCCTATCGAACTCTTCCGGTATATCGAGTTCTTCCGGGGAAGGAGGGGGCGGGGGCTCCATCTTGGGCACCAGCAAGGGTAGCCCGATGGCGGCTGCTCCCAGAGTTAAAAAGACCACCGCGGTGGAGTAGTACAGGATCACTTCACGCCCCGGAAAGGCGCTGCCGTTGTCCAAGGCCACCGGGATGGACAGAGCCGCCGCCAAACTGATCGTTCCTCGCGCTCCGGCCAGGGTATTGACCGTCAACCAATGCAATCCCGGGTGTTTGGCCGGTTTGCCCGCAACCCGCGAACGAAACACCGTGAGCCGCAGCAAGATCTCCGACCATACAAAGCGGATGGTCATCAGCAAGAGTACGATGAATACGGGGTAGAGAAACAGGTGCAAGAAGGAAGGCTCGAGGCCTTCCGGCACCCGCCCCAGTTGGCCCGGCAGTTGCAGACCGAGCATCACGAAGATCAGCCCGTTGAGGGAAAACTCCACCATATGCCAGGACGTCTTACCCCATTCGCTACGCCGGCTGGAGAGGCGGGATTGGGCCATGGTGTTGAAAATCAATCCGGTGGCCACGGCGGCCAGGATCCCCGAAGTATGAAACACCTCGGCTGCCATAAAGGAAGCAAACGGTAGCATAAGCCCCAGTACCACCTGACTTGCCGGATCTTCATCGCACTGTTGGGTCAATCGAACGATGAGTTTGGCTCCCAGCAGTCCCACCACGACTCCGAAAAATACGCCGCCTATGGCCAGCCTCAAAAACGAGAGGGTGGCCGAACCCACCGAAAAATGGCCGGTCATGACCGCCGCCACGGCCACGCTCAGAGCGGCCACACCGGAAGCATCGTTGAGCAGAGACTCGGAGCTCAGAAGCTTGGAGAGCCGATCGGGGACCGCCAGTTTACCGGTGAACGCCGCCACTGCAACCGCGTCGGTGGGGGCCAGAACCGCCCCCAGGGCGCAGGCCACCGCAAGAGGTATCTCTGGTAACAGCCAGTGAATAAAGAACCCAACTCCGAAGACTGTCACGAAGACCAGGCCCACCGCCATGCCGAACAGTCGCTTGCGGTCCCGGTACATGTCGTGGGGCGACAATCGCAAAGCTTCCGCATAAAGCAGTGGCGAGAGAATTAAGAAGAAGAACAGTTCCGGACTCAAAGGGACCTGTGAGTCCACCCCCAGGCCGGCCAACAAGATTCCACCGACGATCTGCAAAATCGGAACCGGTGCGCGCTGGGCCACCATCCGATTGACGATGTCAGATAGGGCAACGACCAATAAAATTAATAATAATGACTCGGCTGTGTGCATTTAATTGCCTTTACGCAAGGCGCACACGGTCCTCCCTGGCTCAGAAATTTTTAGATTAGTCCCACTGAAAAATATCGGGATCGTAAGTTCTGACCACGCGGTTGAAAGGTCTTTCACACCGCTCGATACCAGGGTGATGAAAGCCTCGCAAGACCAGCCCCCCCGGACCAAACTTTACTGGCAGGGTATAACACTTCGGGTCGGCGGGGGCTTTTGTCTTGAAGAATAAGTCGGGAACCTGCTCGGGGCTAAACGGTGCGGCCAGAGCCGGTTCATCCCAGAGAAGCTCCGGGATGTCGAGGTCCCCGGAAAATTCAGGGGTCCATTCATCCAGAAAGTCATCCAACTCCTGGAAAACCTGACTCGTCGCTTCCGTGGATTTGCTCTGATCCGGGACGCTCGTAACATCCGGAGGGAAAGCGTATTCGTAATCAGAGGCCTGGAGATGTAGAAAGAGTGCCGTGCGGCAAACCGCCGCCATACTGGTGCCCTCGGATTCAGCCCGAGCCTGGAGAGCAGCATGCAATTCTTCATCTAACGAAAACCCAAAACGCTTCATCACTCAGGCAGTATAGCATGAATCTTAAACCTCTTGAATGGTAAAACAAAAAAAGACCCCCGGAAGAAGCCTTCTCTCGAAATTTATATCGACGTTCAAATATCGGATTTCATGAACTTTCCGGCTACATCCGAGCCCAAGCCGGCGCCGTTGGACAATACCCGGCCGTTACCCAATCTGGTCTTGGGAGGGTTGCGAACGGGCTCCTGGTGGGTATGGCCATGGCGGCGGTCGCGCCGTCTTTTGCTGGCAGAAATGTTGGTGTTATTGATCTGGTTCATGGGACTATTCTCCTTCGAATCGTTGACTTGCAGTTTCACTATACGGTTTCCATCAATACTCAAGCTGTTACTGAGCCGGTTGGCATGTAAACAGTTTGGTCTAGAAACTCCCAGGACTCCACCTGCTGCTGACAAACTGATTTAAGGGTGAAGACCATTCTTACCGCCGCTCTGACCGGTGTGCTGGCCACCCGCGAGCAGTGTCCCGCCATCCCTTACAGCGCCCAAGAGATCGCCCAGGAAGCCCGCCGCAGTGTGGATGCCGGTGCCTCCATCGTGCACATCCACGCCCGTCGAGAAGACGGAAAACCCGCCTTCGACGTGGAGAGCTACCGGCGCATCGACGAAGCGGTCAAGCGAGAGTGCCCAGAGGCTATCATAAACTACTCAACCGGGGCGGTGGGTATCGATCGGGAGACTCGGATCGGCCACATCAGGGCCCTCCGGCCGGCCATGGCAGCCCTCAACATGGGCTCCATGAACTACGCCATCTATTCCTCACCAAAGAAGCGCTTCCATCACGACCACATCTTCGAAAACCGATTCGAAGACATTCGCTTTTACCTCGAAGCCATGAACGAGGCCGGGACCATCCCGGAGATGGAGTGCTTCGACCTGGGCCAGATCAACAACGTCGAACCGTTGCGGGATCTGGGCCTAGTGCCTGAAAACGCCTGCTACTCCCTGGTCATGGGCGTGCTGGGTGGCATCCCCGCCAGCACCCGAAACCTGGTGCACATGGCAGCTTGCCTACCCGCTGGCGCCTTGTGGCAGGTCATTGGCATCGGCCGAACCCAGTGGCCCCTGGTGGCCGCCGCGGTGACCCTGGGCGGCAATATCCGGGTGGGGCTGGAAGACAACTTTTATCTAAACCCCGCAGAGATGGCTCGCAGCAACGGAGAGTTGGTGGAAAAGGCGGCTCGAATGGTGCGGGATATCGGGGGAGAGTTGGCAAGCCCCGCCGAGGTCCGGGAAAGGTTGAGGCTCACTAGTGCCCAGGTTTGACTCCCGGCTCTCCACCAAAGACCCCGAATATCTGGCCAACTGTCGAGCCATGGAGGGCTTACTTGGCGAACTGCAAGAGCGACTGCAGGGCGTGTATAACGGCGGAGGAAAGAAAGCTCAGGAGCGGCACCTCCAGCGAGGAAAGCTCCTCCCCCGCGAGCGCATCGCCCTCTTGGTAGACCCCGGAAGCTGCTTTCTGGAACTCTCTCCCCTGGCCGCCTTCGGAATGTACAACGACGAGTCGCCCGGAGCGTCTCAGATCTGCGGTATAGGTACAGTGAGCGGAGTTGAGTGCGTGATCTGTGCCTCCGATCCCACCGTGAAGGGGGGTGCGATCTACCCCCTGACGGTCCAGAAGATCCTGCGAGCCCAGACCATCGCTCTGGAAAACCGTCTGCCCACCATCATGCTGGTGGAGTCGGCCGGAGCCAACCTCACTCTGCAGGCCGAATTCTTCGCCGACGGAGGAGGGCGGGTGTTCGCCAATCAGGCCCGCATGTCGGCGGCCGGTCTGCCCCAACTGGCCCTGGTCTTCGGAAGCTCCACGGCGGGTGGTGCCTATATGCCCGGGATGAGCGACTACACGGTGATGGTCAAGGACAAGGCCAAGGTTTTTTTGGGCGGGCCACCCCTGGTGAAGATGGCCACTGGGGAAGAGGTCGATGACGAGACCCTGGGGGGTGCCCACATGCATTCAACGGTCAGTGGAGTCAGTGACTTTCTGGCCCAGGACGACCGTGACGCCATTCGCCTGGCCCGGGAGATCCTGGCTCGCTATCCGGCAGGCAAGGCCCTGGCCCATCGCCGAATCGCGGCCCGCTCACCCCACTACGATCCCGACGAGCTGTTGGGTGTGATCCCGGCCGATCCCCGGCGCCAGTACGACATCCGGGAGGTGATCGCGAGGATGGCGGATGGTTCTGAATGGCTGGAGTTCAAGCCCGACTACGGACCCACTCTGGTCACCCTGCAGACCTACCTGGACGGCTACCCTCTCGGAATCCTGGCCAATAACGGGGTCCTCTTTTCCGAATCGGCGAATAAGGCCGCTCACTTCATCAGTCTCTGCAACCAGTCGCGCACCCCGATCCTGTATCTGCAAAACATCACGGGGTTTATGGTGGGAAAGAAGTACGAGCAGGGCGGTATCGTGAAGCACGGCTCACAAATGGTGAAAGCCGTGGCCACCTCCACCGTACCTCAGTTCACCGTGATCGTGGGGGGCTCTTACGGGGCCGGCAACTACGGCATGTGCGGACGCGCCTACGATCCTCGTTTTCTATTCAGCTGGCCCAACAGCCGGATCGCGGTCATGGGGGGCGAACAGGCGGCCGGGGTGCTTGCCCTGGTAGCCGAGGCCCAGTCCCGGGCGCGAGGTCAGGAACCTGACCAGGCCAAGCTCGAGACCCTGCGCCAGGCCACCGAGACCAGGTTTGAAGCCGAATCCTCGCCGTACTTTGCCACCGCTCGTTTATGGGACGACGGGATCCTGGACCCCCGCCACACCCGCGAAGCCCTGGCGGTCGCCCTTTCGGTGGCCCACAACCGAGACTTCGTATCTGAAGGCATGCCCACCCAGGGAGTATTCCGCTTTTAGGAGAGACCATGTTTAGTACCGAACACGAGCAGTTCCGCCAGACCATCCGGCGGTTCATCAAAGAGGAGATAACTCCTAACGTGGATCGCTGGGAGGCCGCCCGGGAGTTTCCGGCTCACCGACTCTTCCCCAAAATGGGAGAGCTGGGGATGCTGGGAGCATCCTACCCCGAAGAGTACGGAGGAGCCGGTGGCGACTATCTGTTTCACGTGATCGTGGCCGACGAAATGGGCCGCTGCGGGTGCATGGGCGTGCCCATGGCCACCCTGGTTCAATCCGACATAGCGGTCAGCGGATTGGCCCAGTACGGATCCCACGAACTCAAGGAGAAGTTCCTGGCCCCGGCGGTGGCGGGCCGGATGGTGGGAGCGCTGGGGGTGAGCGAGCCGGACATAGGGTCCGATGTGGCTGCCCTCTCCACCCGTGCCCGCGTGGAGGGAGACGACTACCTGATCAACGGCTCCAAAATGTGGATCACCAACGGCGCCCAGGCAGACTTTGTGGTCACCCTCTGCCGCACCTCGGAAGAGGGCGGATATCGAGGCATGTCGCTGATCGTGGTGCCCACCGAAAGCCCTGGGTTTGAGGTGGGCAAGAAGATCGAGAAGATGGGAAACCACAGTTCCGACACCGGCCTTTTGGTTTACGATGAGGTGCGGGTACCCCGCTCCTACTGCGTGGGTGAAGAGGGGCGCGGCTTCTACTACCAGATGGAGCAGTTTCAAAAGGAGCGACTGCTGGGCTCCATGCTGGGGGTCTCCATGGCCGACGACGCGGTTCGGCGGACGGTGGAGTACTGCCGGGATCGCAAGGTCTTCGGGGAGCCTCTTTTGAGCAAGCAGTGGGTCTATTTTCATCTGGCCGAGTTGCGAACCGAGCTCACCATCTTGCGCCAGTTCGTCTACCACTGCGCCGAACGCCTGAGTAGAGGTGAGGACATCACCCGAGAGATATCCATGGCCAAGCTGCAGGCCGGGCGTCTAGTGCGACGGGTCACCGATATCTGCGTCCAGTTTCACGGAGGCATGGGCTACGCCGAAGAGTATCCCCTGGCCCGCATGTATCGCGACGCCCGACTGCTATCCATCGGAGCGGGAGCCGACGAAGTCATGCTCGAGATCATCGCCAAACTGGAAGGCTTCGGTCCCGCGTGATCCGCAAACTGTTGATCGCCAACCGGGGCGAGATCGCCGGGCGCATCATCTCCACCTGCCGGTCCATGGGGATCAAGGCGGTGGCGGTCTTTTCCCAGGCCGACCAGGATGCGCTGTTCGTGCGATTGGCCGACGAGGCCGTCTACCTCGGTCCTTCCCCACCCGCAGACTCCTATCTAAATATCGACGCCGTTTTGCAAGCCGCCGCTCGCACCGGTGCCGACGCCGTGCACCCGGGTTACGGCTTTCTGGCTGAAAGCGCGGAGTTTGCCCGGCGAGTACGGGACGCAGGTTTGGTGTTCGTGGGACCCGCCACCGAGGTGATCGAGCAGATGGGATCCAAAACGGCTGCCCGGGAAGCCTGTGCAAAAGCCGGAGTTCCTATCGTGCCAGGCTCTTTGGCTCTGGACGACGAGGGGCTGACGGCCTGGGCCGAAGAACACGGCTATCCGGTCATGCTGAAAGCCTCGGCCGGGGGCGGAGGCAAGGGTATGCGCCGCCTGCACGACCCGGCCGCCCTGCGAGAGGTCCTCACCTCCAGCAGACGAGAGGCCCTGAGATCCTTCGGAAACGATGAGCTCTACCTGGAGAAGGTGCTGGAGAGACCTCGCCATCTAGAAGTTCAGATCCTGGGCGATCAGCAGGGTGAGATCCGACACCTGGGGCTGCGGGAGTGCTCCTTGCAGCGGCGCCATCAGAAGCTGGTGGAAGAGACCCCCCCGGCCGGGCTCTCCCAGGAGTTGCAGAAAGCTCTCACCGAGGCGGCGGTCCGACTGGCCGAGGCTGTAGGCTACACCAGCCTGGGCACGGTGGAGTTTCTGGTCCACGATGAAGAGTTCTACTTCCTGGAGATGAACACCAGGCTTCAGGTGGAGCACCCGGTGACCGAAATGGTGACAGGGCTCGATCTGGTGCAACTCCAGTTGCAGATCGCCGAAGGGAAGTCGATCCGTTTCGCCCAGCAAGCCATACCTTTTCTGGGTCACGCGGTGGAGGCTCGAATTTTGTGCGAGGAACCTGCTTCGGGGTTTTCGCCCCAGACAGGCCTGGTGCTGGCCTGGAGCACCGCCCCCGGGGTCCGCTACGACAGCACCCTGGAGGTGGGTGCCCTCATCACTCCCCACTACGACTCCATGGTGGCCAAGGTGGTGGCCTGGGCCGACGACCGGCCGGGAGCGCTCCGACTCTTGCAGAGCGCCCTGGACTCCACGGTGCTGCTGGGAGTCCGGAGCAATATCGACTTCTTACGGGAGCTACTGACTCACCCCGAGGTGATGGAGGGGAAGCTCCATACCGAGTTGGTGGAGTCCGAGGAGTGGAAAGCGGGCGACACCACCAGGGAGCAACTGCTGGCCGCGGCAGCCAGCCGCTGGGCCCACCTGGTGCCCCTGGGCGGCCGCAGAGCCTTGAACCCTCTTCCCTTTAGCTTTGAGTTCGAGGAGCACCCCGAGATAACGGTGAAGGAGCAGCGTTTCTGCGTGGGTGGAGAGGAGCACGAGGTTCGGATCTCGGCCGACGCCCTGGAAGTTGACGGTCATCGCTTCAAAGTAACCTCGGCCTACCACCAGGGCCGCTGGTGGGTGCACAACCACCAGGGGACTGCTTGTTTTCAGGAAAAGTCCCGTCTTCCCGTACCCGGGACGGCGGCCGGCGGTGGCGGCCTGACCGCCCCCATGCCCGGCTGCGTGGTGGAAGTCCTGGTAAGCGAGGGAGACCCGGTGGAGCGTGGCCAGCCTCTGTTGAAGCTCGAAGCCATGAAAATGGAACAGGTCATCGCCTCTCCCGCCAAAGGGATAGTAACCCGGGTTCATTTTTCGGTGGGAGAGCAGGTCGACGCCGGCGATCGCCTGGTGGACCTCAAGGCAGAGGTTTGAAAAATTTTCTTTAAATATCGAGGGACCGGTTCAATCTAAGATAATTGATCCTTCATGCTCAAGCTTCAACGCAGCTCCAAAATCGTGTTATCCTTCGTCCTATTTTCTCTATCCCTGAGAATCGGCCTGACCGAAGTAGCCCGCCAGACCGAGGTAAGCTTTCTAGATGCGGCGGGCTTTGCCCTCAACTGGTTATCCGGGGTTTGGGTTTAGGATTGAGACGCCCACTGGGGAGGGCGTTTGTTGAGGAAGGCGGAGAGCCCCTCGCGACCGTCGGTGGAGGCTCGGGCATCGGCGATGAACCGGGCTGCGTGGTGCAATTGATCGGTCTCCGGCAGATCCCAGATCTCCGAGAGCAGGCGTTTACTGGCTGCCTGGGCCTGGGGTGAGCACTTCACAAGCTCCCCCACCAACCGCCCGGTGGCCTCCTCTAGATCTTCGTGAACCTGATGCACCAAACCGATGCGTAGCGCTTCCTGAGGTCCGAACCGCTCGCCCGTCAAAAGCTTTTCTCGGGTCACCGAGTAACCCAGTCGGCGCAGAACAAACGGGCTGATCACCGCGGCCACCAGGCCCAGGCGGGCTTCCGTGAATCCGAACAGGGCCTCGGGTCCGGCCAGGGCGATGTCGGCGGTACAGACCAGTCCGGCGCCCCCTCCCAGAGCGGCCCCCTGCACCACCGCCACCACCGGCTTCGGGCATTGATCGATGTCGCGAAAGAGCTGCCCCATTCTCACCGAGGATTCATAATTCTCTTCGTCCGTGGCCTCGCCCTGAGACTTCATCCAGTCCAGATCTGCACCGGCCGAAAAGGAGCGACCCTCACCCCGGAGTAGGACCACCCGGACCGAGTCGTCTTTTCGTAGAGCGCGAAAAGCCTGGCTCAGTTCCTCGATCAGATCGGGATGAAAGGCGTTGTGTTTCTCCGGGCGGTTCATGATCAACTCGCGCACGGAACCGTCCTGTTTTACTCTTAGCATGTCTGGCATAATAGCTTGCGGTTCGGGCGATGCCTTAAAGGTTCCCTTTCCCG
>Ga0172382_10004011_pt1 | contig 22840 bp, 23 predicted proteins | sample Leawel138RmetaG_FD_122245 | JGI IMG/M metagenome (GOLD analysis project Ga0172382, IMG submission 122245) | Leachate microbial communities from a municipal landfill in Southern Ontario, Canada - Leachate well 138R metaG | ecosystem: Engineered > Solid waste > Landfill > Unclassified | place... | reverse complement strand
GCTTTCCGACTTGTTCTGCCACAGACGATGGCGATCATGGACGGCCTGGGGTCCGTCCAGGCTCACGGTGACGTTGCTTACGTGCTGGTCGATGAAGGCCACGATCTCGTCGCTCAGCACTGTTCCGTTGGTGGTCATGCTGTAGATGATCTTGATCCCCCTTTCCTCTTCCAATGCCTTCCCGAGCGCCACCGCCTCCTTCATGCCCCGGAAATTGAGCAACGGTTCGCCGCCGTAGAAGCTCACGGCATAGGTACGGCTGGGTTCGGTGAACCAGCGCCGCATGGCGGCGTCCACCACATCGCCCGTCATCATCATGAGTGGGTTCGCCGCGTGGCCCTGCTTGTTGTAGCAGTAGGTGCAGGCGAGATTGCAGTCGTGGGCCATGTAGAAGCAGAGGGAATCGGCATCGACCGGCGCGGTCAACCGCTCCCGCTGCGTCTCCACGGCCTCGCGGGCCAGCGCCTCTTCCTTTTCCAGCAGGGGAGCGATGGCGGGTGGCACACAGTCGCCGCCCGCCAGGTACCCGGTGATGGTCGGGGCAAGTTCCTTGGGGACCGTGTAGAACTTCACGCTCTCGGGAAAGAAGAGATAGTCCGCCTCCGGTCCCTCGACGAGGTGAAAATCACGAAACATGGGCGTCGATTCCCCGGGTGCCATAGCGGTTCGACACGGCCGCGGCGAGCCGACGCATGATCGCCTGCTTCTCCTCCGGGTTCTCCATGATCGCCACCATTTCCGGCAGGAGTTCCTCGACCACCGACTTGATGTAGAGGCAGTGACGTTCGACCGGCGGAGCCGTATCGCCATGCTCGGCATAAGAGTACTTCGCGCAGGATCCCCCGCATAGGTACCTCGCCCAGCACTCCTTGCAACCTGCACGGTTGTCCACCGTCTCGTGGATGAAGCGCTGGCGGATACGCTGGAACTGTTCGCTCTTCTTCAGTTCCGGATCGCGCACGTTGCCCATGTTGAATGCTTCGTCTCCGACAAAGCGGTGGCACGGATAGACATCCCCTTCCGCAGTCACGGCCAACAGGTTGGTGCCCGCGTTGCAGTGGTAGAGGGCGTGGCTCCGGGAGATGAAATAGAACATGATGTAGAAGGGATACTCGAAGGCGACCGCCTGGCCACCATCGACGAAGGTGCGCAGTCCCTTCCGGTTCACGGCGATGATTTGATCGACGAAGTGACGGTATTGTTCGTCGCTGAGATAGAGCGGACTCTCCGGAGGCACATCCACGTTGACCACACCCACGCCGCCTGCGCCGAACTGGTTGAGGTGGTCGTAGATCTCCTCCACCTTGTCGCAGCCGCGGCTGGTGACAATGGTGCGGAACGCCCAGTTGAACTTGCCGTCCTCGGTTAGCTTGCGGATATTCTCCGTGGCCGTGTCGTAGACGCTGTCACCGTTCTTGCTGACACGCTGCGGGTCGTTGAGTTCCTTCGGCCCATCCAGGCTGAAGGTCACATCGTCGATGTGGTTGTCGAAGAACTTCTTGATCTTATCGCTGTAGAGCGTGCCGTTGGTCACGATACCCATGGAGATGTCTGCGCACCCGTTACGCCTGTACTCTTCTGCAAGTTTCGCGGCCTTCTCCATCATGGGCAGGTTCATCAGCGGCTCACCGCCGAAGAAGGTGATGAAGTATTTGTCCAAACCGTCATTGAAGAATCTCTCGAATGATCCGTTGAGCACTTCCTCCTTCATGGTGCCCCGTCGGCCGTATTCGCCTTCGTCGCCATAGCAGTAGGCGCACTTCAGGTTGCATTTTTGCGACAGGAACAGATAGATGCCGGATACCCGTTCCGATATGTCCTCGGGGCCACGCATGTTCCTGGCCTTGGGAGCCTTCTGGCAGTACCGCGCCATGAACCCGGATGCCTCTTCCCAACGCTGGTGTTCAAACTCGCCAGACAGGGGTTTGCCCTGCTCAACCATCTGCACGACATGTGCGGTATCGTCATCAATCTTGAAGATCGCCACCGGTTCGGCGAGGAAGAGATAGGCTTGTCCTTGCTTGGAGAAGACGTGAAAATCCTTCGTCGTGACCATCATGGGATTGCACTCACTTTGTGAAGATTGCCCAGCCACAGGGATCTAGTCACTGTTTGATAGTTACGTTACGGAACGAACGTTAAGCCTTGGGACCGCAGCCGCACATGCGGCCGCCCTGCGTGCCACAGCACGCGCACTTGGTCATGATGTCAAACGCTTCGTTGCAGCCTTCCAGAGACTCAAACTCGATTTCTTTGATTTCCATGGTTATCTCCTATTTAGCTTCTTGTCGTGCCCTGTGGCCGGGCAAGGCTGGGTTCCAATTCAATGCTTCGCTTTGATCCCGGCTTGGGCGTCTGAATTCATGGAACTCGAAATAACGCCCCCGACCACGATCAATCGGTTGTCTGTGTAGAAGACGTTCAATCAAGGGCCATCCTGACGTTCGGGGCGAAAACTTCTGTCCCGGTTGCAAATTCGACGTGCTGATGAGAAGGCGACCAGAACCTGAGGGATGCCAAGTTTCCTGCCAGCTGGATCAAATGCATGCCCTCCCCGCGTGTTAACGAACTTGATTGATCTCTGTCGACATCCCGCCTGCTATACGCATACGAGATAAACCAACGGGAGATCACTCGCGTTGGCGTGTAGTTCGTAAACCGAGCAGGGACGTGGCTTTGAACGCGTCAAAAAACAGCTGCACAGGGAGGTGGCTTCGCTCGGTTTGAGTTAGCCGCATGAATGACTTAGTAGAAGGTAACTTCGATCTGGAGCGATTCGATAAGCACCGGGTCAGCTGCACCACCGCTTGCTCGATGACTTCACGATGGCGCACATGCACAGGCGACCCAGGAATGGGGTCGGCGGTAATGCGCCGTTTCACGGTTGACGAGGTTGACGTTGATTAACTGGCTCCGCCCCCAATACACATAAGGGTACAGAGGGAATCAGGAAGTGTGTCTATCCAGTTTTTTGCGACGTTTCGCATTGGGACAAGAATGCCCCAGGCACATCAAGGACGGTTATGGATGAAAACGTGTTAACGTGCCGACAGTGACCATCCTGCACACAGAACCCTCCATCGCCTCGGTGCTCGCCCGCACCCGCCTTCGGCTCGGTCCCGAGGCGGGTGGTGAGGCCGAGATCTTGCTTGCCCACGTACTGGGCAAAACCCGCACGTGGCTGCACACCTGGCCCGAGCGAGTGCTCACCCCCGAGCAGCAGGCCGCGTTCGAGGGGTTGCTGAAACGGCGCTTGGCCGGCCAGCCTATCGCCTATCTGGTCGGCACGCGCGCCTTCTGGTCCCTGGACCTGACCGTGACCGGTGAAACCCTCATCCCCCGCCCCGAAACTGAACTGCTGGTGGAGCAGGCCCTCGCCCGCATCCCCCTGGACGCCGCCTGGCGCATCGCCGACCTGGGTACCGGCAGCGGCGCAGTGGCCCTCGCCATCGCCAGTGAGCGCCCCGCCTGCACCCTGGTGGCGACGGATCGCAGCGCCGCTGCGCTGGCGGTGGCCCGCGACAACGCCGCGCGTTATCGCTTGCGCAATGTGGTATTCTGTGAAGGTGCCTGGTTCACCCCCCTCAAGGATGAACGTTTTGAGATGATCGTCTCAAATCCGCCCTATATCGCCGAAGATGACCCGCATCTTGCCCAAGGGGACGTGCGCTTCGAGCCACGCGGGGCGCTGGTGGCCGGGACCGACGGCCTGGACGATCTGCGTACCCTGGCCGCGGGCGCTGGCGAGTACCTGGAACCGGCAGGCTGGTTGCTGCTGGAACACGGCTATGACCAGGGGGCCGCCGTGCGCAAGTTGCTCCTCGCACACGGTTTTGAAGAGGTCGGCAGCGTGCGGGACGGCTTGGGCCACGACCGCGTCACCCTGGGGCGGCGTCCTTCGTAGCCGCCCTATCCGAGATCTACCTCACCTTCTGGGGGGTTGACCTGTAATCTCTGGTAGCTACGATCCGTTCATGACCACCTCTCCGCCGCTGCGCAAGAACCGCGACATCCGTTTTTGTCGCCTGCACCCGGATCGACATCAGGCTCGATCGGCGGCGCCTTTGGTGGGCGGCATGCCGGGTGTCCAGGAATCCAGCGTGCTTACCGATCACCAGCTCCAGGTGGGTTACGACCTCACGCACGTGAGCCTGCAGCAGATCGAAAGCAGCCTGCAGGACCAGGGTTTCCACCTCGACAACAGCCTGCTTTGCAAGCTCAAACGCGCGCTCTACTACTACACGGAAGAAAACGAACGCATCAATCGCGGGCTGCAAGGCCCGGAAGCCAACACCCAGGTCTACGTGAACCGCTACCAGCGCCTGCCCCACGGCTGCCGCGACGAACGGCCGGAGCACTGGCGCAACTACCTTTGATCGCGAGCGCCTGAACAGATAGCCAAACGCAGAGGACGCGCCTCTGCGTACTCCGCGTGTAATCCCACGAGTCAAGCAGTGAACGACCAACAACACGAACGTTACAGCCGGCAGATGCTGTTGCCCTGGCTCGGGGGGGCCGGCCAGGACCGGCTCATGCGCTCGCGCGCGCTGGTGCTGGGGCTTGGTGGGCTCGGCTCGCCGGTGACGCAATACCTCGCCGCTGCGGGTGTGGGCACACTGGCGCTGTGCGACTTCGATAATGTGGAGCTCTCGAATCTCCAGCGCCAGGTGCTGCATCGCAGCACCGATGTGGGGCGTCCCAAGGCAGAATCCGCAGCCGACGCCGTGCGCGCCATCAACCCGGACGTGAAGGTCTTGGCCCTGAACCAGTTCCTGCAGGGCGACACCTTGCTCGAGCAGGTGGAAATGGCCGATGTGGTTATCGATGCCAGCGACAATTTCGAGAGCCGCTACGCCGTGAACGAGGCCTGTGTACGTGCCCGCAAGCCACTGGTATCGGGCGCCGCGATCCGCATGGAAGGCCAGGTGAGCGTATTCCGCAATGATCGCTTCGATGCGCCCTGCTATCGCTGCCTGTACCGCGACGACAGCGGTGCGGGCGAGGATACATGCAGCCTCGTGGGGGTGCTCGGTCCGCTGGTCGGCATGGTGGGCAGCATCCAGGCCGCGGAGGCCCTCAAGGTCTTGGCCGGGGTAGAGCAGGGACTCGCCGGCAGGCTGCTCGTGGTGGATGCGCTGACCATGGAGGTGCGCAGTCTGCGCCTGCGCAAAGATCCCCACTGTCCGGTGTGCGGGGGACGTCCATGAGCGAGATCGCACTGCCGCGCAGTCTGGTCAACCGTGTGCTCGCCCACGCCCAGCAATCCGCCGAGGCCGAAGTCTGCGGACTGATCGGTGCCCGCAACGACACGCCGGTGCAGGTCTATCCCGTACCGAATGCAGCCGATGATCCATCGCGCCTGTTCGTCATGGAGCCGGCTGCCCAGGTCCGTGCCATGGCCACGATGCGCGAGCGCGGCGAAACGCTGTTTGCCATTTACCACTCCCACCCCCATGCCCCGGCCACTCCGTCCGCACGCGACCTGGCAGAGGCGGCCTATCCCGAGGCACTCTATCTCATCATCTCGCTCGATACGCGCGGTGTGCTGGACATGCGCGGCTATCGCCTGCACGGTAACGACGTCGAACCGGTAGCGCTGACACTTTCCTGAACCGATGCATGCGCGGGATCAGTGCATACGCCCTGCCGCTGAATCGATGGTAACCGCAAGCCATCATCGGCACCGATTCAATCAATCGCGTAGCGCATCTGAAGGAAAACCACAGGGACGAACTCCGGATGCACGTCCGGTACGTACAGGACGTTCAGCGCCACCCGGCCCACGCCCAACATGGCCATCGGCAATATTGCGGGAAACGGCTCACCGCCGTTGAAAGTGCGACGGGTCATCAGCATGGCGGTGAGGCCCACGTCGAAATCGATGAATCGCTCCACGAGGCGCCAGCGATACCCGCCACCGGCGGCATACGAGGGATCGCGGTGGCTGTCCTGGAAACCCACCAGAAAGCCGAATGGCAGTGTGCGGCCGTTGCGCCGGAAATCGTACTGCAGGCCGAGCCCGTAGTTCGCTTCGTTCTCGAAGCCCGGGGCTTCACGCAGGTGTATGGCATGCCCATTCAACAGCAGGGCGAACTGGCCGGCGTGCGCGCTCGACGCCAGCAGCAGGAACATGATTCCCAGGAAAGTGCGTTCCATCGCTCCTCCCGCAGGTTTGTGCAGGAGGAATAGGACAAATACCCTAGCGTAACTATCGGGTCATTGGTGATTGTCTCTCGCCACGTCGGTGAGGGGTGAGGTCGCGAGCGTGAACCCGGAAGGTGTATTCCGCTATACCGATCTCACGGCAAAGGCTGCCGCCTCAATGGCGGGTATCGGCGGTTTGGTGCGCCGTGGCGTCGAGGAAGATCTGGGCCGCATCCACGCTGTCGAACAGGTAGCGCTGATTGCAGAAGTCGCAGTTCACGGTCACCGCGCCCTGCTCCCGCAGGATGCCCTCCACTTCCTCCTGCCCCAGGCGCCGCAGCATGCCCTGCACACGTTCGCGCGAACAGGAGCAGCGGAAACTCACCGGCTCGGCATCGAACACGCGCAGGTCTTCCTCATGGAACAGACGGTGCATCACCTCGCGCGGCGCGAGTTGCAGCAATTCGGCCGGCGTGATGGTGGCGCTCAGGGTAGTCACCCGGTTCCAGGCGTCGGCGTCATGCCCCGCGTCGGGAAGTTTCTGCACCAGCAGGCCACCGGCGCGGTTCTGGTCGGCGGCCAGCCACAGGCGGGTGGCGAGTTGCTCAGAGCGTTCCAGATAGGTGTCCAGGGCCTCGGCAAGATTGGCGCCCTCCAACGGCACGATGCCCTGGTAGCGCTCCATGCCCTCCCCCGGGTCGATGGTAATGACCAGACGGCCGTCGCCGAAGCGTGCATGAAGATCCGCCGCCGGCACCTCGCCTTTCCAGTGAGCCAGTCCACGCAGCGTGCGTGCAGCGGTGCATTCCACCACCAGCAGCGAAATAGGACCGTCGCCCTGCACCTGCAGGATGATGCTGCCCTTGAGTTTCAGCGTGGCAGCCAGCAGCGCCGCCGCCGCCATGGACTCACCGAGTACCTCGCGCACCGTGGGCGGATACGCGTGCCGCTCCAGCACCGCCTGCCAGGTGGCGTCCAACTGCACCACCTCGCCGCGCACGCCGGCGTTCTCGAAGAGGAATCTTTGCAGGGTGTCAGACATGGGCGTAAAGGATTTTCAACGCAAAGGCGCGAAGGTCGCAAATGACGCAAAGGGGACAAGGTTCGGACAGCGGGCCTTGCCGCACAGTTCCGCGAAAGCCCGCTTAACAAAGACGCGGCGCTAATACAAAGTTCGGAAGGAGCGATCGCTCCGAAGCCACGACCGCCCCCAACTCGTTTCCCTTTGCGACCTTGGCGCCTTCGCGCCTTTACGTTGGGCCGTTCTCTGCTAGCCGTTCAGTTTCTTCTTGAGGAGTTCGTTGACCTGGCCGGGGTTGGCCTTGCCGCCGGTGGCTTTCATGACCTGGCCGACGAAGAAGCCGAACAGTTTGTCCTTGCCGGAGCGGTAGGCCGCCACGTTGTCGGGGTTGGCGGCGATGATCTCGTCAATCACCTTTTCGATGGCGCCGGTGTCGGTGATCTGCTTGAGGCCCTTCTTTTCGATCACCGCGTCGGCATCGCCTTCGCCGTTCCACATGGCCTCGAACACCTCCTTGGCGATCTTGCCGGAGATGGTGTTGTCGGCCATGCGCCTGAGCATGCCCGCGAGCATGTCGGCGCTCACCGGGCTCTCGGTGATCTCCTTGTTGGAGGCATTCAGCGCGGCGGAGAGTTCACCCATCACCCAGTTGGCGGCAATCTTCGGATCGCCGCCCGCGGCCTTCACCACGGCCTCGTAGTAGTCGGCCGTTTCGCGCGTGGCGGTGAGCACGCCGGCGTCATAGGCGTTGAGGCCGTACTCGGACATGAAGCGCTGCTTCTTGGCATCCGGCAGTTCCGGCAAGGTGGCGCGCACGGCCTCCAGGAAGGCCGCGTCAATCTCCAGCGGCAGCAGGTCCGGATCGGGGAAGTAGCGGTAGTCGTTGGCCTCTTCCTTGGCGCGCATGGAGCGGGTCTCGCCCTTGTCCGGGTCATAGAGACGCGTCTCCTGCACCACCTTGCCGCCGCTTTCGATGAGCGCGATCTGGCGATCGATCTCGTATTCGATGGCGCGCTCCACGAAGCGGAAGGAGTTGAGGTTCTTGATCTCGGCGCGGGTGCCGAACTCCTTCTGGCCCTTGGGCCGCACGGACACGTTGGCGTCGCAGCGGAAGGAACCTTCCTGCATGTTGCCGTCGCAGATCTCCAGGTAGCGCACCAGGGCGTGCAGCTTCTTCATGTAGGCCACGGCCTCTTTCGAGGAACGCAGGTCCGGCTCGGAGACGATCTCCAGCAGCGGGGTGCCGGCGCGGTTGAGGTCGATGCCGGTCATGCCGTGGAAGTCCTCGTGCAGGGACTTGCCGGCGTCCTCTTCCAGGTGCGCGCGCGTCACGCCGATGCGCTTGACGCTGCCATCCTCCAGTTCAATGTCCAGATGACCCTGAGCCACCACGGGCAGTTCGTACTGGGAGATCTGGTAGCCCTTGGGCAGGTCCGGATAGAAGTAATTCTTGCGCGCGAACACCGAGCGGTTGGCCACCGTGGCACCGATGGCCTGGCCGAACTTGGCCGCCATGCGCACCGCTTCCTTGTTCAGCACCGGCAGCACGCCGGGCAGGCCCAGCGTCACCGCATCGGCCTGGGTGTTGGGCTCGGCGCCATAGGCCGTGGCCGCGCCCGTGAAGATCTTGCTCTTGGTGGCGAGCTGGGCATGAATCTCAAGCCCGATGACAGTTTCCCATTCCATATTGATAAAACCTCTTAAACGCAAAGACGCGAAGGGCGCAAAGAGCGCAAAGGGGTTACGTGATGATTCTTTGCGCCCTTTGCGATCTCTGCGACTTTGCGTTGATCAGTTTTCTTCATTCAAACCCGGTCGGCGTGCGCGCGTGCCAGTCGGTGGCTTGCTGGTATTTGTGCGCCACGTTGAGCAGGCGCGCTTCGTCGAACAGGTTGCCGATGATCTGCAGGCCGACGGGGCGGTTGCCCACGAAGCCGGCGGGGACGGACATGCCGGGCAGGCCGGCCAGATTCACGGCGATGGTGTAGATGTCGGACAAATACATGGTCACCGGGTCGTCGGTCTTTTCGCCCAGGTTGAAGGCGACGGTGGGCGAGGTGGGCCCCATGATCACGTCCACCTGTCCGAAGGCGCGCTTGAAGTCGTCGGCGATGAGATGACGCAGTTTCTGGGCCTTCAGGTAATAGGCGTCGTAATACCCGGCGGACAGGGCGTAGGTGCCGATCATGATGCGGCGCTTCACCTCGGCGCCGAAGCCTTCACCGCGCGAACGCTTGTAGAGGTCTTCGAGGTTCTTCGGGTTTTCGCAGCGGTAGCCGAAGCGCACGCCGTCGAAACGCGACAGATTGGAGGAGCACTCGGCGGGAGCGACCACGTAGTAGGTGGGCACGGCCAGCGCCGAATTGGGCAGGGAGATCTCCACCACCTCGGCGCCAAGCGTGCGGTACTCCGCGATGGCGCCTTCGATGACCTTGGCCACCTCGGGGTCGAGGCCCTCGCCGAAGAACTCCTTCGGCAGGCCGATGCGCAGGCCCTTGATGTCGGCGTTCAGGTTCGCGGTGTAATCGGGCACCGGACGGTCCACGGAGGTGGAATCACGCGGGTCGAAGCCGGCCATGACACCCAGCAGGAGGGCACAGTCTTCCGCGGTGGTGGCCATGGGGCCGCCCTGGTCCAGCGACGAGGCGAAGGCGATCATGCCGTAGCGTGACACGCGCCCGTAGGTGGGCTTGATGCCGGTGATGCCGCACAGGGCGGCGGGCTGGCGGATGGAACCGCCGGTGTCGGTGCCGGTGGCGCCGGGGGCGAGACGCGCCGCCACCGCGGCGGCGGAGCCGCCGGAGGAACCGCCGGGCACGGCCGCCAGGTCCCAGGGGTTTTTCACGGGACCGTAGAAACTGGTCTCGTTGGAGGAGCCCATGGCGAACTCGTCCATGTTGGTCTTGCCCAGCATCACCGTGCCGGCCGCCTTGCAGCGAGTCACGACGGTGGCATCGTAGGGCGCGGTGAAGTTATCGAGCACCTTCGAACCGCAGGAGGTGCGCACCCCATCGGTGCAGAAGATGTCCTTCTGGGCGAGCGGCACGCCGGTGAGCGGACCGGCCTTGCCCTCGGCGATCAGGCGATCGGCGGCACGTGCCTGTTCAAGGGCGAGTTCCGGGGTGACGGTAATGAAACTGTTGAGCTGCGGGTCGAGGCGCTCGATGCGTTCCAGGTAGGCGCGGGTCAACTCTTCGCTTGAGTACTCGCGTGCCTGCAGGCCGGCGGCCAGTTGGGCGATGGTCTTTTGCATTGGCTTGATGACTTTCTGATGACCGCGGGGGCGGGCGCCCGCGCAGCGAATGGGGGGCGGTTACTCGATGACCTTGGGGACCAGGTACAGGCCCGCTTCCACGGAGGGTGCGATGGCCTGGAACTTGTCACGCAGGTCGGTTTCCGTGACCACGTCCTCGCGTAGACGCTGGGCCATGTCGAGGGGATGGGCCATGGGCTCCACATCGCTAGTATCGACCGCGTTCATCTGTGCGACGAGGTCGAGGATGCTGGAGAGGTTGCGGGCGTAGGCGGGAATATCATCTTCGGCGATGGCCAGGCGCGCCAGGTGGGCGATGCTGACCACGTCGGATCGTTCCAGGGACATGCGTGATTCCTGTATTTAACGCTTTCTCGGGAAAATAGAAACTTATCACATACGCTACCTTGCCCAAACCCCCCCGGGGCGGTAAATTACCGGCGGTTTAGCCACCGCTTCCCCCGCAAGAGATCTCCTTCGATGTTTGGACGCTTGAAAGGCCTCTTCTCCTACGACATCTCCATTGACCTGGCACAGCCAACACACTGGTGTACGTGCGGGGCGAGGGGATAGTGCTCAACGAGCCGTCCGTCGTAGCCATTCGCCAGGAAGCGGGGCCGAACAGCCCGAAGCGCATCGCCGCAGTCGGTACCGAGGCCAAACGCATGCTGGGCCGCACTCCCGGTAACATCGTCGCCATCCGCCCCATGAAGGACGGCGTCATCGCCGATTTCACCATCACGGAGAAGATGCTGCAGCACTTCATCCGCAAGGTGCACGAAAACAAGTTCAAGTTGCTCAAGCCGAGCCCGCGCGTGCTCATCTGCGTGCCCTGCGGCGCCACCCAGGTGGAACGCCGTGCCATCAAGGAGTCGGCCGCCGGCGCCGGTGCACGCGAGGTATACCTCATCGAAGAACCCATGGCCGCGGCCATCGGCGCAGGCATGCCCATTTCCGAGGCCTCCGGTTCCATGGTGCTCGACATCGGCGGCGGCACCACAGAGATTGCCGTGCTGTCCCTGAACGGCATCGTCTACTCCTCCTCGGTGCGCATCGGCGGCGACCGCTTCGATGACGCCATCATCAATTACGTACGCCGCAACTACGGCTCGCTCATCGGTGAGGCCACGGCCGAGCGCATCAAGTGCGAGATCGGCACCGCCTATCCCACCACCGAGGTGCGCGAGATCGAGGTGCGTGGCCGTAACCTGGCAGAAGGCATTCCGCGCAGCTTCACCCTCAACAGCAACGAGATCCTTGAGGCGCTCCAGGAACCGCTGTCCGGCATCGTCAGCGCGGTCAAGACAGCCCTGGAACAGACCCCGCCCGAGCTGGCCGCCGACATCGCCGAACGCGGCATGGTGCTCACCGGCGGCGGTGCCTTGCTGCGTGACCTGGATCGGCTCCTCATGGAAGAGACGACCCTGCCTGTCATCATCGCCGACGACCCGCTCACCTGCGTGGCGCGCGGTGGCGGCCGGGCACTGGAAATGATGGACGAGGCCGGCGGCGAGCTCTTTTCGCTGGAATGATCGGGAAACCTGTGAGGGGGCACGCAGCAAACGTCGAGCGTTAGCGGCAAGCCCGGGCCTCAGCCCCTCACCTCTCACATGTCACGTCTCACGCCGCGAGGTGTCCTATCAAACTGCTGTTCGTACAGGGACCGTCCCCCGCCATCCGGGCCGTGGTGCTCGCGGTGGCTTCGCTCGCCATCATGTTCCTGGATCACCGGCAGCATCACCTCGAAGCCATCCGCGACGGCCTGACCGTCGTCCTCGCCCCGCTGCAATACATCGCCGATCTTCCCGCCATCGCCGTGGACTGGAGCGCGGAGACGCTGGCCTCACGCAACAGCATCGAGGCGGAAAACCGTGCCCTCAAGGCCGAACACCTGCAACTCAAGCTGCGCCTGCAGAAACTCGACGCCCTGATGGCAGAGAATGCACGCCTGCGCGAGCTGTTGCAGTCTTCCACCGTGGTGGGTGAACGCGTCCTCATCGGTGAACTGCTGGCCGTGGACATGGACCCCTTCAAGCGCCTCGTCATCCTCAACAAGGGTGAGCAGGACGGAGTGTACGAAGGCCAGCCCCTACTCGACGCCCACGGCGTCATGGGCCAACTGGTCCGCGTGGCCCCCTTTACCAGCGTGGGCATGCTGATCTCCGACCCGAGCCATGCCATCCCCATCCAGGTAAACCGCACCGGCTTGCGTGCCATCGCCCTCGGTACCGGTGCACCCGACCAGTTGGACATCCCACACCTGCCGACCAACGTCGACCTCGAAGTGGGCGACCTGCTGATCACCTCCGGGCTGGGCGGACGCTTCCCACCCGGCTATCCCGTGGCCCGCATCACCTCGGTACAGCGCGACCCCAGCCAGCCTTACGCGGTGGTGACGGCCGAGGCCACGGCGCGCCTGGAGCGTAGCCGCGAGGTGTTGCTGGTATGGCGGGAGGAGCATAAATGACCCTGTTCCGGCATCAACACGGGTGGGTAATTGCCGCCAGTTTCGCAGTGGCCCTGCTGCTCACCATGCTGCCACTGCCTGACTGGGCGGCACCGCTGCGCCCCGAATGGGTGGTGCTGGTGCTCATCTACTGGTGCATGGCCCTGCCCAGCCGGGTGGGTGTTGGCACCGGCTGGATCCTGGGCCTGTTGCTGGACGTGGCACGCGGTGCCATCCTGGGTCAGCACGCCCTGGCCCTGTCCCTGGTCGCCTTTCTCGCCGTGCATTTCCATCAGCGCATCCGCATCTATCCGCTCTGGCAGCAGGGCTTCAGCATCCTCATGCTGGTGGCGCTGGCACAGATGCTGGTGTTGTGGATCAAGGGCGTGGTGGGGCAACTCCCCGGCACCTGGACCTACTGGCTGCCGTCGCTGACCAGCAGCCTGTTCTGGCCCTGGGTATTCCTGCTGCTGCGCGACGTGCGGCGCCGCTTCCGGGTGGCCTGACATGGCCCGGGGCATCGCCCTCAAGGATTCCAGCCGGGAAACCTCGCTGTTCCGCGCCCGCGCCATCCTCGCCGGGACGCTGGCGGCCGTGCTGCTGCTGCTGTTGCTCAGCCGCCTGGTGTACCTGCAGGTGACCCGGCACGATCACTTCACCACCCTGTCGCAGGCCAACCGGGTCAATATCCAGCCTATCGCCCCCACCCGCGGCCTGATCTACGACCGCAATGGCCTGGTGCTGGCCGAGAACCTGCCCACCTTCAGCCTGGAAATCGTTCCTGAACGGGTCGAGGACATGGAAGCGACCTTGGCCGCCATCGGCAGGATCATCGCCGTCAGCGAAGCGGACCTGGAGCGCTTCTATGTGGAACTCAAACGCCGGCGCCGCTTCGAAGAGGTGCCGTTGCGCTTCAAGCTCAGCGATGAGGAAGTGGCGGCCGTGGCCGTGAACCGCCACCGCCTGCCCGGCGTCGAGATCAGCTCGCGCCTGTCGCGCCACTATCCGTGGAGCAACCACACCTCCCACATCGTCGGCTACGTGGGGCGTATCGCCGAGCCCGAGCTCCGGGCCATCGACACATCCAACTACGCCGCGACCACGCACATCGGCAAGGTGGGCGTGGAGCGCAGCTATGAAGACGCACTGCACGGCAAGGTGGGCTACGAGCAGGTGGAGACCAATGCCCGCGGTCGCGCCCTGCGTGTGCTGGAGCGTACACCGCCCGTGCCGGGCAAGAACCTGCACCTGAGCATCGACCTGCGTCTGCAGGTGGCGGCGGAAGAGGCCTTCGGCGAGGAGCATGGCGCGCTGGTCGCCATCGACCCCAAGACGGGCGCCGTGCTGGCGCTGGTGAGCATGCCAGGCTACGACCCCAACCTGTTTGTGAATGGCATCGACGCGGAGACCTACCGCGCCCTTGCCGACTCACCGGACCGGCCACTGTTCAACCGTGCCCTGCGCGGCCAGTATCCGCCCGGCTCCACCATCAAGCCGGTGGTGGGCCTGGGTGGCCTGGAAACGGGCACCGTCGACCCCGGCGACCATACCTTCTGCCGTGGCTATTACACCCTGGAGGGTGATTCCCACCGCTACCGTGACTGGCGCAAGGGCGGCCACGGCCCGGTGAACCTGCACGACGCCATCAACCAGTCATGCGACGTCTATTTCTACGACCTTGCCCATACCATGGGCATCGACAAGCTCGCCGATTACCTGCGCCACTTCGGCTTCGGCGCACGCACCGGCATCGACATCGTGGGCGAGGCCTCGGGCCTGCTGCCCACGCGCGACTGGAAGCGCAAGGTACACCGCCAGCCCTGGTATCCGGGCGAAACACTCATCACCGGCATCGGCCAGGGCTTCCTGCTGGCCACCCCGCTGCAGCTCGCCGCCCACGTGGCCACACTCTCCTCCGGCGGCGTGCGCCTGCGGCCGCAGGTGGTGGCCACCATCGAAGATCCGGCCACGGGCGTGCAACAGGCGCTGTCGCCCGAAGTGCTGGAGAAGGTCCCGGTAAAAAATCCTGATCACTGGCGGCAAGTGGTCGCCGCCATGTCCGACGTGGTGCATGGTGCACGCGGCACCGCCCGCGGTATCGCTCGCGATATCACCTACCGGCTTGCCGGCAAGACCGGCACGGCACAGGTATTCGGTATCAAGCAGGACGAGGAGTACGACGAAGAAAAGATCAGCAAGAAACTGCGCGACCATGCCCTGTTCGTATCCTTCGCGCCCGTGGACGACCCGCGTATCGCCGTGGCGGTGCTGGTGGAAAATGGCGGCGGCGGCAGTACCGTGGCCGCACCCATCGCACGCAAGGTGATGGACCGCTACCTGGTCGAGCAGGCTGGAACCGTCGAGGCCGCCGGGGAGAGCCCGCAGTGAACACCTTCACCGACACATCCCCCACTGCCCTGTTGGCCAAGCGCCTGCATCTGGATCTGCCGCTGCTCATGGGTCTGCTGCTGCTGGCGGGCATCGGCCTGGTCACCCTCTACAGTGCCGGCGGTCAGGACATGGACGTGGTGATGCGCCAGCTCATGCGTCTGGGTATCGGCTTCGCCGTGATGTTCACGGTGGCACAGATCCCGCCCAGCGCACTGCGCCGCTGGACGCCGTGGATCTATGGTGTCGGCATGGCCGCGCTCATCGCGGTACTGGTCATCGGCGTCATCGGCAAGGGCGCACAGCGCTGGCTCGACCTGGGCCCCATCCGCTTCCAGCCTTCAGAGATGATGAAAGTGGCGGTACCGGCGATGATCGCGTGGTATTTCGCCGAAAAGCCGTTGCCACCCAGGCTGTCCCACGTGTTCATGGCGGTGGCGCTGTTTCTGGTGCCTTTCACCCTGGTGGCCAAACAACCCGATCTGGGTACGGCCCTGCTCATCGGTAGCGCCGGCGGCGCCGCCCTGCTGTTCGCAGGCATCCGCTGGCGCCTGGTGGGCTACGCCTTCCTGGCCTTCATCCCTACGGCCGTGCTGGCCTGGATGTACGGCCTGCGCGAATACCAACGCCAGCGCATTCTCATGTTCCTCGATGCGGAAAGCGATCCGCTCGGGGCCGGCTACCACATCATCCAGTCGAAGATTGCCGTCGGCTCGGGCGGCATCTATGGCAAGGGCTGGCTCAACGGCACGCAGTCGCACCTGGAGTTCCTGCCCGAACGCCACACCGACTTCATCTTTGCAGTGTTCGGTGAGGAGTTCGGACTGTTCGGTGCGGTGCTGCTGCTCGCCGTCTATTTCTTCGTGATCTGGCGCGGACTCAGTATTTCCGTCAACGCGCAGGACACGTTCACGCGCCTGCTCGCAGGCAGCCTCATCATCAGCCTGCTAGTCTACGTGTTCGTGAACATCGGCATGGTCACGGGCCTCTTGCCTGTGGTAGGTGTACCCTTGCCGCTGCTCAGTTACGGCGGCAGCTCGCTGGTGACCCTCATGGCGGGTTTCGGTATCCTGATGTCCGTCCAGACCCACCGCAAACTTGTTAACACCTGATTATTCCGGAACGCCATGAAGCCCTGCGCCACATTCCGCCCCCTGCTGCTCGCGGCCCTGCTGGCGAGTGCGCCGGCCGTGGCGGGCTTCACGCAACGCACCGAGGTGCAGGGCTTCATCAATGAAATGGTGCGCGACCATGCCTTCGAGCGCGAGCAGCTCTTGCATCTCATGGATGACGCCAGGACGCGCGACGACATCCTTGCCGCCATCACCCGCCCCGCCGAGGCCAAGCCCTGGCGCGACTACCGGCCCATCTTCGTCACCAGCGACCGTATCCGTGGCGGCGTGACCTTCTGGCGCCAGCACGCCGATGCGCTGGCGGCGGCGGAGCGCGAATTCGGCGTGGCACCGCACGTCATCGTGGCCATCATCGGCGTGGAGACGCGTTACGGAAAACACACCGGGCGCTATCGTGTGCTGGATGCGCTCGCGACGCTGGCCTTCGATTACCCGCCGCGCAGCGAATTCTTCCGCGGCCAGCTCTCGCAATACCTGATCATGGCGCGCGAGGAGGGTATCGATCCGCGCGAGCTCACCGGCTCCTATGCGGGCGCCATGGGCCAGCCCCAGTTCATGCCCAGCAGCTTCCGCCACTTCGCCGTGGACTTCGACGGCGACGGGCGGCGTGACCTGTGGCGCAATCCCGTGGACGTGATCGGCAGTGTGGCCAACTACTTCCACATGCACGGCTGGCGCGCGGGTGAGGGTGTCGTGCACCCCATCGCCGGCGACCCTGCCCCCCTGGACGGGCTGGTGAACACCAAGCTGCAGCCCAATACCACCGCATGGGAGCTGTCTGACCTTGACCTCCAGGTGCCGGGCCTGGCACCCACCGAGCAGGTATCCGTGGTGAAACTCGACGGCGAGCACGGCCCCGAGTACTGGCTCGCACGCCACAACTATTACGTGATCACCCGTTACAACCGCAGCCTGCTCTACGCCATGGCCGTGCATCAGCTAGGCGAGGCCATTCGCGAGGCCATGACGGGCGAGCCCCGGCGGGCATCGGCGGAGAAACCGTGATGGCCAATGTCCTGTTTTCCCGCCGCGCGGGCGGCTGCATGCTCCTCCTGGCCACGCTGCTTGCGGGCTGTGGCGAAATGCCCGTGCGCGACGGCGGCCCCGGCCGGCCCGTGGACCTGAGCGGTGTGCCCGACGCCACGCCGCGCTGGGAGCCGCGCAGCCGCTACGGGAATCCCCCGGAATACACCGTCAACGGCCGCACCTACCGCGTCATGGAGAGCGCCGCCGGCTATCTGGAGCAGGGCCTCGCCTCCTGGTACGGCACCAAGTTCCACGGCCAGTACACGTCCTCGCGCGAGATCTACGACATGTACGGCATGACGGCCGCACACCGCTCGCTGCCCCTGCCCACCTACGTGCGCGTCACCAACCTGCAGAACGGCCGCAGTGTAGTGGTGAAGGTGAACGATCGCGGCCCGTTCCACGACGATCGCATCATTGACCTCTCTTACGCCGCGGCCCACAAGCTCGGCATCATCAGCAACGGCGTGGCCCGGGTGGAGGTGCGCGCACTCGATCCGGTCGGCCCGGGCGGTACACCGGTGACCGCCGCCGTGGTCACGGCACAGCCGGGATTCCGCACGGATGAGGCTGCCCCCGCGCCAGTGCCCTTGCCGGCGCCCACCCCCGTGCCGGTGGCGGCAACGCCGGCGCCCCCCGGCAGCACCCTCTACCTGCAGGTGGGTGCATTCGCCAGCCGCGCGTCGGCCGAGCGCCTGCGCCACGAGCTGACGGCCCATGAGAACATGACCGCCGCGGTGGATGAGACACCCCACCCGGACCATGGCGTGCTCTACCGCGTACGTCTGGGGCCGCTGCCCACGGCGGAGGATGCCGAACGGCTGCGTGAGCGCATCACCGCGCTGGGCCTGGGCACGCCACGGGTGGTGAATGAGGCGCCGCACTGAGGCGATTGCGGCGCGCTGTGAAAGTTCCCCCGGTGAAGCGACGTGATACGGACGGCGTGATGTAGCGACCAATTCGTACATAGATGCTTAACGCACGCCCGGCGCGCACGTAGAATGTCGACCGTTTCCCTCATTTCGCGTCAAAATCCGCTATGAAGCAGCTCTTTCTCTCCGTTCTTCTCATGTTTTCCACAGGGTTGGCCACGGCCACACCCGCTCCATCCCTGGCGCCCAACGCACCGGCGGTCGCCGCCAAGGGGTACATCCTGCAGGATTTCCACAGCGGCCACGTGCTGGCCGAGAAGAACGCGGACGAACGCCTGGAGCCGGCCAGTCTCACCAAGCTGATGACCGCCTATGCCGTGTTCCACGACCTGCGTAGCGGCAAGCTGCAGTTGTCCGATACCGTGCGCATCAGCCGCAAGGCCTGGCGGACCCCGGGCTCGCGCATGTTCGTCGAGGTGGATACCGAGGTCCCGGTCGAGGACCTGCTCAAGGGAATGATCATTCAGTCGGGCAACGACGCCAGCGTGGCTCTGGCCGAGCACATCGCCGGGAGTGAGGAGACCTTCGCGCTGATGATGAATGAGTACGCCCGTGACCTGGGCATGCTCTCCACCCATTTCGTGAACGCCACAGGCCTGCCCGATGCGGAGCACTACAGCACCGCACGCGACCTCGCCTTGCTGACGCGGGCGCTCATCCGTGAATTCCCGGAGTACTACCGCTGGTATTCCGAGAAAAGCTACACCTGGAACAAGATCCAGCAGTACAACCGAAACCGCCTGCTGTGGTCGGACGACAGCGTGGACGGCGTAAAGACCGGTCACACCGACGCGGCCGGCTACTGCCTGGTGTCATCGGCCCAGCGCGGTGACATGCGCCTCATCTCCGTGATCATGGGCACCCGCAGCGAGGAGGCCCGCGCCCAGGAAAGCCTCAAGCTGCTCAACTACGGCTACCGCTTCTTTGAGACGCGGCTGCTCTATAGCGCCGCACAGCCCATCAAAACCATGCGGGTATGGAAGGGCAAAGAGGACGCCGTCCCCCTGGGTGTGGCCGAGGAACTGTACGTGACCCTGCCGCGAGGCCAGTATGACAAGCTCCAGGCCTCGCTCACCGTGGAGCGCTTCATCGAGGCGCCGGCGCAAAAGGGGCAACGCTACGGCACCGTGAATCTGCGCATGGGGGAACAGACCATCGCCGAACGCCCGCTGGTGGCCCTGCAGGAGGTCCCCGAAGGCAACCTGTGGCGGAAAGTGGTGGATGGTCTCATGCTCATGTTCGAGTGATGCAGCCATGGAAGGGGCGGCCATGAACGGGGCTGATGTCGTCTATCTCAATGGCGAATACCTGCCCGCCGGCGAAGCGAAGGTCTCGGTGCTGGACCGGGGCTTCCTGTTCGGCGACGGCATCTATGAAGTCATTCCCGTGTATGGGGGGCGGCTTTTCCGCCTCGAGGCCCACCTGCTGCGCATGGATCAGAGCCTCTCCGGCATCCGCCTCGCCAACCCGCTCACCCATCGTGGCTGGGAAGCGATTCTTACCGAATTGGTAGCGCGCAACGGCGGTGGTGACATGGCGCTCTATCTGCAGGTCACCCGCGGCGTATCACCGCGCGAGCATGCCTTCCCGCCGGACGCGATCCCCACCGTGTTCGTCATGACCCAACCCCTCAACCCGCAAGCCGATGCCACGCTGCAGGCCGGAGTCAAGGCGATCACGGTGGAAGACATCCGCTGGAAACACTGCCACATCAAGGCCATCACCCTGCTCCCCAACGTGTTGTTACAGCAGCAGGCTGCGGAGAGCGGCGCTGCCGAGGCCATCCTGGTACGCAACGGGGAAATCACCGAGGGTACGGCCAGCAACGTGTTCATCGTTACCCGCGGTCATGTGGTCACCCCGCCCAGGGGGCGACTGCTGCTGCCCGGGATCACCCGCGACCTGGTGGTGGAGCTTTGTACCGAAGCCGGCATCCCCTGCAGCGAATCCAAGGTAGCACTCAGCGCCCTGCGCCGCGCCGACGAGGTATGGCTCACCAGTTCCAACAAGGAAGTCGTCCCCGTCACCCACGTGGACGGCCTGCCCGTGGGCAGCGGCCGCCCCGGCCCGGTCTGGGAACAGGTCTTCGGCCTCTACCGCGCCTACAAGGAGGCCTTCCGCCGCGGCGAAGTCCACTGAACCGCAAAAGGCAAAAAGCATTAACCACGGGGGACACGGGGAACACGGGGTTATTGAAGGCCAAGCCCCTGCGGTGGCTTTTCTGCCCACAGGAAGCGCCAAGAGCCGTGGGCAACACGGGCGTGAAAAAAATGCACCTGATAATTCCCCGTGTTCCCCGTGTCCCCCGTGGTTAATGCTTTTCTCCTGTGACGGACCAACCATGCTCTGGCATGATCGCGATATGACCACCGATTCCCTGCTCGAATTTCCCTGCGATTTTCCGCTCAAGGTCATGGGCCGTGCCGGTCCGGACTTCGAGGCCGAGGTGATCGCCATCGTGCGCCGGCACGTGCCGGACCTCGCCGAGGGCGGCATCAGCGTGCGTGCCAGCAGCGGCGGGAATTACACCGCGCTCAGTTTCAATTTCCGCGCGCACAGCCGCGAACAGCTCGACGCCCTTTACCAGGACCTCACCGCCTGTCGCCTGGTGTCCATGGCGCTGTGAATCCGTTGCTCATCCGCCGCCTGGGACGGCAGCACTACGAGCCGGTATGGCGTGCCATGCAGGCCTTCACCGACACGCGCGATGACGCCACGCGCGACGAGGCCTGGCTGGTGGAACACCCGCCCGTGTTCACCCAGGGCCTCAACGGCCGCGCCGAGCACGTGCTCGATAGCGGCGACATCCCCTTGCTGCAGGTGGACCGTGGCGGGCAGGTGACCTACCACGGCCCCGGCCAGGCCGTGGTCTATTTCCTGGTAGACCTGCGCCGACGCGGTCTGGGCGTGCGCGCCTTCGTCAGCGCCATGGAGCAGGCCGTGATCGCCCTGCTCGCGGAGCACGGCGTCGCCGCCGAGGCCCGCCAGGACGCACCGGGCGTGTACGTAAACGGCGCCAAGATCGCCTCCCTGGGCCTGCGCGTGCGCCGCGGCTGCACCTACCACGGCCTCGCCCTGAACGTCGCCATGGACCTCGCCCCCTTCGCCCGCATCAACCCCTGCGGCTACGCCGGCCTCCCCATCACCAGCCTCGCAAATCTGGACATCACCCTCGACGTCGCCACCGCGGGCGAGGCGTTGCTGCACCATTTCGCAGCGGCGCAGGGCTATCGGTTGGAAGAAAAAGCCTGAACCCGGGGGACACAGGGTTTTCATGTGGATTCTCTTCTTGCCCACGTCGCCGTGGAAAATGAAGCGGTGACGTAAGGTCATGATTACTTCATGATCTCGTGTCCCCCATGGTCAAAGCTTTTCTCTCATGAGTGACGACAGCGACAAACCCGTACCGCCCAATCCGCTCAAGGGTGCGAGCAAGGTGGCGCGGATTCCGGTGAAGGTCGAGGTGCGCAGCGAGAAGCTGCCGCTGCCGCGCTGGATCCGCGCGCGCTCGCCCAACAGCCCCGAGGTACTGCGCATCAAGGCGATCCTGCGTGAGCAGAAGCTGCATACGGTGTGTGAGGAGGCGGCCTGCCCGAACCTGGGGGAGTGTTTCAACCACGGCACCGCCACGTTCATGATCATGGGCGGCATCTGCACGCGCCGCTGTCCCTTCTGCGACGTGGCCCACGGGCGCCCCGAGCCGCTCGATGCCGACGAGCCGGCCCACCTCGCGGAGACGGTGCGTGCCATGGGTCTGCGCTTCGTGGTGATCACCTCGGTGGACCGCGACGACCTGCGTGACGGCGGCGCGGCCCACTTCGCCGCCTGCATCGCGGCGTTGCGCGTGCAATCACCCGCCACGGGTATCGAGATCCTGGTGCCGGATTTCCGCGGCCGGGAAGAGACTGCGCTGGCACTGCTGCGCGACACCCCGCCCGACGTGTTCAACCACAACCTGGAGACCGTGCCCCGGCTCTATCGCCAGGCACGCCCCGGCGCCGACTATGCGGGTTCGCTGCGCCTGCTCGCGCGCTACAAGGCGCTGCGCCCCGACGTGCCGACAAAATCGGGCCTCATGTTGGGTCTGGGCGAGACCGACGAGGAGATCATCGCAGTGCTGCGTGACCTGCGGGCGCATGGTTGTGATCACCTCACCCTCGGTCAGTACCTGCAACCCTCCCGCCATCACCTGCCGGTGCAGCGTTACGTGCCGCCGGAGGGATTCGATCGCCTGCGCACCATTGCCCTGGAACTCGGCTTTTCCCGCGTCGCCAGCGGCCCCATGGTGCGCTCCTCCTACCACGCCGAAGAACAGGCGCGCGGCGAAACCGTTCGCTGATTGCCAGGGGGTCAGAGTCAATTGAAATCAGGTGACGCCATCCGAAGTCCGGGCGAAGAAAACCGCCCAACGTAAAGACGCAGAGGGCGCAAAGTCTTCGTAGGTCATGTTGCCGCGCAGCGGCTACGTGACTTCGGGCGAGCGAAATGCGGAGGGCG
>Ga0172382_10004010_pt1 | contig 22848 bp, 20 predicted proteins | sample Leawel138RmetaG_FD_122245 | JGI IMG/M metagenome (GOLD analysis project Ga0172382, IMG submission 122245) | Leachate microbial communities from a municipal landfill in Southern Ontario, Canada - Leachate well 138R metaG | ecosystem: Engineered > Solid waste > Landfill > Unclassified | place... | reverse complement strand
CACATATGCTGCTATTTACAGGGAAAAGTTACAGAATGACCCATTCATTAATGAATTAAATATTGGTGCTGGTGATTGTACTTTAGATTTCCGAAAATTGCATTTTGCTATTGCCAAACACAACCTCTTGCTTACCATGCAAGTGCTCTATCAGATAGGCTATCCAGAGCCATTTTGCGAGCCATTTGGCACAAATCGAGCCAATTAAAACAAATTGTGCCAAAAAGGAAAAAAATAATAATGGCTAAATATCAACGATATCAGCCATTATCCTAATGTAAAAAAGTCGGGGTGAGAGGATTTGAACCCCCGGCCCCATGGTCCCAAACCACGTGCGCTACCAAACTGCGCTACACCCCGTCGCAAATCCGACTCTTATAGTATACTACATATGTTGCATATATGCAACGGTTTATATTATATAATATATAAGCAAATTAAAGGAAAGTGAATAGTATCTACTTGCTTTCAAGGGAAACCAGGCCTATGCTAGGAATATATCCTCTTATCTGCCCCAAGATAGCCAAATTGATAGCACAAGGCAAAGGCCTATAATTCACTGGAAATATTGACTAGCCTATTTCATTATGATAGAATAAAGTTTAATAAATGAATAGTTCCTTATCAAGAGAGATGGAGGGATTGGGCCCGATGAAATCCAGCAACCAGTATACTATACATGGTGCTAAATCCCACAGAACTAGTTCTGGGAGATGAGGTAGAACTTTTGTAAAACCTTTCTCTGAAAGGTTTTATTTGTGAGATGACAAGGAACTAATATTTAAATATAAGGAGGTAATCAAATGAAAAAGTGGTTATTTACTTCTGAATCAGTAACAGAAGGACACCCAGATAAGGTATGCGACCAGATTTCGGACTCCATCTTGGACGCAATACTTGAATGCGACAAGAATGCTAGAGTGGCATGCGAAACAACAGTGACAACGGGAATGGTGCTAGTAGTAGGAGAAATCACTACAAATTGCTATGTAGATATACCCAAGATTGCAAGGGAAACCATAGAAAAGATTGGATATACCAGGGCCAAATACGGATTTGATGCAGATACCTGTGCAGTCCTTACATCTATTAGCGAACAGTCTTCTGACATAGCCCTTGGAGTTGACAAGGCCTTGGAGCATAAGAAGGATTCAGAAGATGAACTGGACACCATAGGTGCAGGAGATCAGGGGATGATGTTTGGATTTGCCTGCAATGAAACGCCAGAGCTAATGCCCCTACCCATATCTCTAGCACATAAATTAGCCAAGAGGTTGACAGATGTGCGAAAGGAGGGCATCTTGGATTATCTAAGGCCTGACGGCAAGACCCAGGTGACAGTAGAATACCAGGGCAATGAACCCGTGAGGATTGAAAATGTTGTAGTATCTGCCCAGCATTCACCAGATGTAGAGCTGGAGACAATTAGGAAAGACATTATAAAACACGTAATTATGGAGATAATACCCAGTGAATTATTGGATAATGACACAAAGTACTATGTAAATCCCACAGGAAGATTTGTTATTGGCGGTCCCATGGGAGATGCAGGCTTGACAGGCAGGAAGATAATAGTGGACACCTATGGAGGATATGCAAGGCATGGCGGTGGGGCCTTCTCAGGCAAGGATCCAACAAAAGTTGACAGGTCTGCTTCCTATGCTGCTAGGTATGTAGCTAAAAATGTAGTGGCAGCGGGATTGGCGGATAAGTGCGAGGTAGGATTGGCCTATGCAATTGGAGTGGCAAGACCCTTGTCCATCTATGTTGATACTTTTGGCACTGGAAAAATATCCGATGAGGAAATAACTAGACTTGTCAACAAGTACTTTGACCTAAGACCAGCAGCCATCATCAGAGACCTAGACTTAAGAAGGCCAATATACAGCCAATTGGCTGCCTATGGACACTTTGGTAGGGAGGATTTGGCCCTTCCATGGGAGAAGACGGACAAGGCGGATGTACTAGCACACTATAAGCCATAAATATTTATTTAATCAATATAAATTCATAAATTGATTAAATCGAGTCGCCTAGTTCAAAGCTTGAAGAAGCAAGACCACACGTGAAAAATTAGGGCCGCAAACTCGCTTGCGCTCAAACAGTGCGATCCCTACCGAATTTTTCACTTAGCGGATGCTTCTAGTCAAACTTCTCAATGTCGCCTCTTATTTAATTCAATTTATCTTTATTTTTATAGTTGGTCTTTCATAGATAAATTTAAAGGCTAGTGGTCTGACTGCCTCTGAGAAATTTGCCATACTTTCAAGCGAGGGAGGGAAATCGTTTTGGAATATCAGGGCATTTAGCGAAGCGTTCCATTGATTTCCTATTTCCCGATGAGCGATAGAAAGTATCAAATTTCGAAGCGAAAGGAAGGCCCCAGCCTTTAAATGAAAACTATAAGGACATAGGTGGAGTTTAAGATTAAAAACATAGTAAAATATACTTAGAAATGGAAGTATGGAGGTGGAGCTATGCTCACCATAGAAGGCACCATTGAGGAAATTAGATTTAGGAATGAATCCAATGGATATACAGTTGCAAAACTAAATACATCTGATGGCCCAGTCACCATAGTGGGCCACGCCCCATTTATCAATCTAGATGAAGCAGTAAAACTAGAGGGAGAGTGGATCTACCACCCTACCTATGGGGAGCAACTGAGCTTTACAAATATCACCACACTGGTGCCCTCCACCCTAACAGGCATAGAGAATTACCTTTCCTCGGGCCTCATACCCCACATAGGCCCCAAGACAGCAAAGAGAATAGTAGAAAGATTTGGACTGGATTCATTGGAAATCATACAGTACAATCCAGAGAGACTCAAGGAAATATCTGGCATAGGAGATAAGAAACTTGAAAGAATAGTAGAAGCCTATGCAGAGCAAAGAGAACTCAGGGATACCATGGTATTTCTCCAGCAATACAATATCTCAGTCAACTATGGCATAAGAATATACAAAAAGTACGGAAGAGACACGGTAAATATAATTAAGGAAAACCCCTATAGACTGTCAGAGGACATATTTGGCATAGGCTTTAGGACTGCTGATAGAATAGCAGAAAAAATGGGTATATATAAGGAGTCACCATATAGGATTCAGGCAGGTATAAAATATATGATAATAGAATATGCGGGTAATGGACACTCATATATACCTAGGTCTGAATTAGTAAGTCGTGGCTCGGAACTACTAGAGGTGGAGGAAAGTCTAATGGAGGAAGGCATCAGGGATTTGGCACTCAAGGGCAGCATCCACCTAATTCAAGACGGAGAAGAGACCCTGGTATATTACACCCCCTTCCATACAGCCGAAAACAATGTCAGCAGGAAGCTAGTAGAACTGTCCCAGGTCCAGCTCGAGGAACTGGATATGGACATAGAGGAAGAGATAAGGAAGATTGAGGAAGAAGAGGACCTAGTATTTGCAAAAAAACAGGTCATAGCCATAAGGGAGGCCATAGAAAATGGCCTGGTAGTCATTACGGGAGGACCAGGTACTGGCAAGACCACCATAATCAAGTCCATCATAAGGCTGTGCCAGGATTTAGAGCTTTCAGTAGTACTGGGAGCACCTACAGGAAGGGCTGCCAAGAGAATGACCGAGACTACTGGCGTGGAAGCAAAGACAATACATAGACTTCTAGAATACTCCTATATGGAGGAAGAGATGGCCTTTGGCAAGGACGAAGATAGCCCCATAGATGGGGACCTAATCATAATAGATGAGGCATCCATGATAGACATATTGCTGATGAACTCCCTACTAAAGGCTATTAACCTAGGGACTAGACTAGTATTAGTAGGGGACATAGACCAGTTGCCTTCCGTAGGGGCAGGAAATGTACTGAAGGATATTATTTCCTCAGGAGTAGTAAAGATAGTCAGACTAGACCAGATATTTAGACAATCTGAGGAAAGCATGATAATAGTCAATGCCCACAGGATTAACAAGGGTGACAGGCCCATATTGAATGAAAAGGACAAGGACTTCTATTTCCTAGCCGCAGACTCCCCAAAAAACATAGTAAATACCATAGTTGAACTATGCACCGAAAGGCTACCTAAGTTCTACGGGCTAGACGGGCTAAAGGATATTCAAATTCTAACTCCAATGAAAAAGGGGGAAGTAGGCATCAATTCCCTAAATAAGTCATTGCAGTCAGTGCTAAATCCTAGGAGCAAATCCAAGCTGGAAAAGCAAATAGGGGACGAAATATTTAGGGTAGGGGACAAGGTAATGCAGATAAAGAATAACTACAGCACAGAGTGGAAATTAGTTAGGGATGGGCAGGAAATCGAGGCAGGTCAGGGAGTATTTAATGGAGACTTTGGATTTATTGTCGATATAGATGAAGACGACAGGTCCTTAACCGTCCTATTTGACGAAGAAAAAGAAGTAGAATATGAATTCAATCAACTAGATGAGCTGAAACTGGCCTATGCCACCACAGTCCACAAGTCCCAGGGCTCAGAATTTCCAGTAGTAGTCATGCCCGCATCCTGGGGGCCACCTATGCTGATGACCCGAAACCTACTTTATACTGCCATCACAAGAGCTAGAAGCCTGGTGGTTTTAGTAGGGAATGAAAAATATATAGACATGATGATAAAGAACAATAGGATAACAAAGAGATACTCGGCATTGGATAAGAAAATGAGGGACTACCTGTCTATTTTCACATAAGAAATATAAGGACCATAGATTCGATTTTCTAGGAGTGATTCATTTGTTTGATATTATTAGCAATCTACTTTTTCCCAGTAGGCACATCTGTCTAATATGTAAGGAAAACTATGGACACAGGAGCTTTATATGCGATGACTGCTATTCATCATTGGAACTCGTTCACGGTGAGGTTTACAAGGACAGGCCCTACATAAAAAAAGCCTACTATTCCCTTTTCTACAACAGATATACCAGGGAACTAATAGGGAACTACAAATTCAGGGGGAAAAACTATCTCTACAAGGTCTTTGGAGAGATAATGATGGGAACCTTGGAAAAATATAAGCTGGGGGAAGAAATTGATATGTTGGCATTTGTGCCCAGTCACAGAAGAAAAGAAGCCCTGAGGGGCTACAATCAGGCAGAGCTTTTGGCCGGCTATATAGCAGAAAAGATTAAGAAGCCCCTATCGCGAGGCAACCTAGTAAAGAGTCGGTGGACAGAGGAACAAAGCCATTCAAACAAGGCAGATAGGGCAGTAAACCTAAGGGATAGCTTTTATCTGAAGGACCCAGGCAAGATAAGGGGAAAAAGAATACTCCTGGTGGACGACCTCATAACCACAGGAGCCACCATGGAAGAATGCAGCAGACTTTTGATAGAAAACGGAGCTAGGGAGATAATTGGACTAGCCTTGACATCTAGTAAAAATAATTGAAAGGAGAGTGAAGGCATGGACATAAGGAACTGCAGCAGATGCGGGAGGATTTATCATTATGATGGATTTAAGATTTGCCCCACTTGCAGGAGGGAAGACGAAAAGGACTTTACAAAGGTAAAGGAATACTTGTATAAGAATCCAGGAGCTGACATCTCAGAAGTAGAAAGGGAAACGGAAGTAGAAGCCAACAAGATCATCGAGTTTTTGAGACAGGGAAGATTGGAAATTGGCGACGAAAGCAACCTGGTACTAGAATGCGAAATCTGTGGTACAGCAATTAAAACAGGTAGGTTTTGCAGCAAATGTACATCTGAGCTCCAAAACGAACTGACCTCGTCGATTAAGAGACCCGACAAGAAACCAGTTCAAAAGGAAAAGGAAAAGGAAAGATTTAGAGTAATAGATAGATATGAAAAAAAGAGATAAAAGACTAAAGAAACGCCCCTCTTAACCGATACTATTAGTAGTATAGAAAGAGGGGTGTTTTTAATGAGGATTAATAAACTAGACAATGTATTTCAAGTATACAATAAAAATGCTGCGGCAAAGAAAACCAAGGGAAAGCAGAAATCCGATGACTCCGACCAAGTAAAGATATCCGACAAGGCCTTGGACTTCCAATTTGCAGTAAAAAAGATCAAGGACCTAGAAGATGTTCGCATGGACAAGGTAGAAAACATAAAAAGACAGATCAAATCTGGCACCTATCAGGTGAATAGCAATATGGTAGCGGAGAAGATATTGGAGGACATTAGCTTCAACAAAAAAATCTAACAGTTGGTGATATAAATGACCTTTAAAGAGGAGTTAGAACTGGTACTCAAAAAAGAATTGCTGGTCTTAAGAGAATTAAAAGACCTTACATTTGAAAAAACCGATCTAGTCATAGGAAACAAGATACGGGAACTAGAGGCTATGACAAGAAAAGAAGAAGAATTGATAAACAAGGTTGCCCTTTTAGAAGATGAAAGGAGCAGACTAATGGACACTTGGGGCTTGATGGCAAGCACCCCTATTTCTGATATCATAGAGAAGATAAAGGAAGACAAGGACCAACTGATAAAGATAAGGGACGAGATGCACAGTCTAATGGAAGAATTATATGTAAGGAACAAGCTCAACAGCGATTTGATACAAGAAAACCTTAGTTGGATTGATTTCAATATCAACTTAATCGGAGACGTCCACAACCAGCCAAACTATGGCAAGGACAATAAAAAAGCAAATATGAACCTATTTGACAGGAAGGTGTAGATATGGGATTTGGGGGACTATATACTTCAATTACCGGGCTCATGGCGTCGAGGCAATCACTGGACACTGTATCCCACAATATTTCAAATTCAAACAACAAAAACAATGTTCGGCAATCTGCCATGCATAGCAATAATTCTTATACCAACTCCTTTGACGTCAATAAGCAGGTGGGCACAGGTGTAAATGTATCCCATATAAGGCAGATAAGGGATGAATTTCTAGATTTGAAACTCAGGAAGGAAATTTCCAGCTTTGGCTACCACAATGCAAAGTCTCAAATTCTAGAGGAGATAGAGGGAGTATTTAACGAGATAACCAACAGCGGCCTGCAAAAAGTAATGGACGACTTTTGGAATACATGGAATGAACTCTACAAGGAGCCGGAGAGCCTAACCGTCAGGGGATTGGTCCACGAATCATCTGTAGCCTTTGCCGAGACCGTAAACCATCTGGCTACACAATTGGACAATATAAAGAGGAACCTAAACAAGGAGATACTAATTAAGGTAGAGGAAACCAACAGTATACTCAAGAAGGTTGGACAGCTAAATCAAAACATAAAGCTGGCGGAGGGTCAAAATAGCAAGATAAAGGCCAATGACTACAGGGATGAGCGCAATGCACTCCTAGACAGGCTGTCGGAGCTAATGCCAGTATATGCCTATGAAAACACCTACGGAGAGACCATAGTCCATTTACAGGGGAAGGAACTAGTAAGTGGTACATTTGTCAGCACCATAGATATAATCAATGACCAAGAGGGACTGGCCCACATATACTACAACAATACAAATGATGAAATAGATTTAAATGGCCTTGGAGAATTAGGCGGTTTCCTAGACACCAGGGACAAGTCCATAGACGAGTATATGAATAGGTTGGACATCTTGGTATACACAATAGCAAATGAGGTAAACGACCTTCACAAGGCTGGATATGACCTAGAAGGCAATGCAGGTGAGGATTTTTTTGTGTCCATAGATCAGGTCAAGGACGCTGCGGCCTATGTCAAGGTAAATCCTGCCCTGTCAAACTTCAACAAAATAGCCATATCAACTGAAGCTGGAGTCATAGGAAATGGGGACATAGCCAAGGCGATTTATAGCCTGAGAAGTGACAGGCTATATGGTGACTACGACCCAATTAATCCCTTTGACGACCCTAGCAAGTTAGATATGAATGTAGACGACTATTACAGGGACTTGGTACTGGCCTTGGGCCTGGAGAGGGAAGCCTCCCGCACCATTTCAGACAACCAGGATTTCCTGATTAAATCCATAGATGAAAAGAGAAAGGGCATATCTGCAGTATCCCTAGACGAGGAGATGGCAGATATGATAAGGTTTCAACACTCTTATACAGCAAATTCAAGAATAATCAATGCCATAGATGAAATGATAGAGACAGTAGTAAATAGAGTAGGACTAGTGGGAAGATAGGAGAGTGAGCAAGCATGTTTTTTGGTTTTAATAGTGCAGTAAAGGGTCTGCTGGCATCCCAAAGGGCCCTATATACTACAAATCACAATATAGACAATGCAAATACAAAGGGGTACTCAAGGCAGGAAGTAGAGCAAAGAGCTACAGATCCCTTTAGAATGCCCGGAGTGGGATTTCTGGGCACAGGCACAGAGATATACAACATCGAAAGGGTAAGGGATTCCTTTGTAGACTTTAAATACTGGAATGAGACAGCCCCCCTAGGAGAGTGGGAAGTAAAGAAGAACAATTTATTAGAAATAGAGAAACTAATGGGAGAGCCGTCAGATAATAGCTTTAGAAAATATATAGACGACTTTTATTCCAGTTTGGAGGAAATGAGCAAGAACCCATCGGATATATCCTTTAGGGAACCCGTAAGGGAAAATGCCATAGCCTTTACCAGACATATAAATGAAAGTGCAGGAAGGCTGATGGACATGCATAGGGAGGTAGAATACTCCATAGACATGAGGGTCAAGCAGATAAATAGTCTAGCTGAGCAAATTGGCGGTTTGAATAGGCAAATCTACTCAGGTGAATTGGATGGTAGGCCAGCCAACGATTTAAGGGACAGGAGGGAAGTCCTAGTAGACGAGCTGTCCAGATTGATAAACATCAGGGTCAATGAAAGCCCTGAGGGCAAATATAATGTTTCCGTAGACGGAATTTCCATAGTAGACCACCTGTACGTAAATAAGGTAATATTCAAGAGTGATAATGATGAGGGCCAGAAGATAAGCTGGGAAAATGGCGGAATGATTAGCATGAAATCAGGTGAGCTCAAGGGCCTTATAGATATATACGAAGGAGATGGACAGGACAATAGCTATAGGGGCATACCCTATTATCTGGACCAGCTAAATAAGTTTGCAGAGGGCTTCGCAGATAAATTTAACCAGGTCCACAGGGAAGGCTATGGCCTTGATTCCAATTCAAATAATATTGATTTCTTTAGCTATCAGGCAGATTCACCTGCCACGACCTTTAGCCTATCAGATGACATAATGGAAGACATAAGAAATATAGGGGCAGCAGGAATGATAGGCGGGCTGGCAGAGGACAATACAAAGATGCTTGAGCTAATAAAGCAAAGAGAAGACAAGTTTTTCTTCTCCGGCGGAGTCTCCCAGGGTACACCGGACGACTTTATAAAATCCATCCTGTCCAGTATGGCGGTGGACAGCCTTCAGGCCCAAAGGCTATACGGCACCCAGGAACTAATACAAAAGAACATAGAGGTAAAGCGTAGCTCTATCTCAGGAGTTTCACTGGAGGAAGAAATGTCAAACATGGTAAGATTTCAGCATGTCTATATAGCCTCCTCCAAGATGATATCCACCATGGACATGATAATAGATATAACAGTAAATAGATTGGGACTAGTAGGGAGGTAATTAAATGCGAATAACAAATAATATGCTAATAAGCAACATGAACTACAATTTAAATAATACTTTGCAAAGGCTGGAGAGACTACAGTACGAATCCTCCATAGGAAAGAAATTTAGGGTGCCTTCAGATGACCCAATAGGTGCCAGTAAATCCCTAAAATTCAATACTGATATCTCCAAGGTAGAGCAATATCTGAGAAATGCCAAGGACGCAGGATCCTGGCTAAAGGAAACAGAAGCTGCCCTCAAGGAGATTACAGAAGTATTACATAGGGCCAATGTACTTACGGTACAGGCAGCCAATGGGCCAAATGAAGAGGAACTAGACAAGATAAGGGACGAGATAAGCGAACTGAAAGGTCATTTAATTCAAGTCTCCAATACCACCTATGCAGGTAGATCCCTATTTACCGGATTTGAAACAGACAAGGAGCTATTAGATGAAGACGGCAACTACAATATAGGCATTGAAAACGATGAGATATTTGTGTACAATGTAGGAGTAGCAGAGAGGGTCATAGTCAACACATTGGGCAACAAGGTCTTTGGGTTTGCAGACTACGATCCAGCTACAAACGACATAAGCAATGAAAGCTATACAGACAACATATCAGCAGGTGACACCCCTCATTTAATAGCCATATTCAGCCAGTTGGAAAAGGCCTTGGAAGACAAGGACGCAGATAAGATCCAGGAGGCCATAGGCAATATCAAAGCATCCATGGATCAGGTACTGTCAGTCACATCTGAAATAGGGGCTAGAGCCAATAGGTTAGAGCTGACAGAGAACAAACTGGAAGATCAGAGAATTACCTTGAAAGAGCTATTGTCATTTAACGAGGATGTGAGCCTGCCAGATGCCCTAATGAGGCTGGCCATAGAAGAGAATGTCTATAGGGCTAGTCTGGGAGTAGGAGCTAGGATAATCCAACCCAGCCTCATGGACTTTCTAAGATAAAAAAGGGAGCTGAAAAAATGAAGGTACAAACGAAAGAATTTGGAGAAATAGAAATTCCAGAAGAAAACATTATCCTTTTCAATGAGGGAATACCAGGATTTGAAGAGGAAAAAAGATTCGCAATTTTGATAAACGAGGATAAAGACAATCCCTTTCACTGGCTACAATCCCTAGATACGCCTGATTTGGCCTTTATAATCACAGATCCCTTTAAAATATACGAGGACTACGACATTACCCTCCCCCAAACGGCAATAGAAAAGCTAAGGATTGAAAGGGAAGAAGACCTAATCATATATTCCATAGTAGTGGTACCCCAGGACATGACAAAGATGACAACCAACCTCATGGGTCCCCTAGTCATCAATACGAGGGAAAGGCTAGGCAAACAGGTCATACTGGACAATAGCGACTACACTACCAGGCACTATATATTTAAACAAGACTCCCCAGAGGAGGTAAAATAAGATGCTAATACTGACGAGAAAAAAGGGTGAATCCATAATAGTAGATGGGAAAATTGAAATAAGGGTAATGGAGTTGGAAGATGGAAGAGTTAGGATTGGCATAGAAGCCCCCAAGGATATAGACATAGTCCGAAAGGAGCTATATGAGAGGGTAGGAGAGGAAAATATGGCAGCCGTCAGACATGAACACAGGCTGGAAGACATGAAAAAGTTATTTAAGGGAAATAATTAGGAGATTTTCACATTATTTTACAAATAGTGCTAAAGTATTGTAAAAGAGGTCCGATAATAGTATTGAAATTAAGAAAACAAAGAATTGCAAGCTACTCAAAAACAAGGCGCCAGTTATTGAGTAGGACAAGCCAAGGTTGTTATTTCAAGCTTGGATTGTCATTCCGATCACAGCTCAAATTGTGATTCTAAGCATAGCTTAAATTGTGATACCGAGCACAGCTCAAATTGTCATTGGAGCCTAGCCCAAACAGTTATTAGAGCACAGCTTAAATTGTCATTGGAGCCTAGCCCCAACTGTCATTCCGAGCGTAGCGAGGAATCTTAAAGGAATCTTGTAATTCGTAAACAAGTTCAACACCGCCAAAAAGCGGTTGGCAAGGAAGCCAAATATAAAAATCAAGGAGGAAGAAAAATGAGAATTAACAACAACATGTTAGCAATCAACACCCACAGACAACTAGGTATATCCACAACAGCAGGGGCAAAGTCCATGGAGAAACTATCTTCAGGCTACAGGATTAACCGTGCAGGAGACGACGCAGCAGGACTATCCATATCTGAGAAGATGAGGGGCCAAATCAGGGGTCTTACCCAAGCTTCTAGGAACTCACAAGACGGTATCTCAATGATACAAACAGCAGAAGGTGCACTAAACGAAGTACACGCAATCCTTCAAAGAATGAGAGAACTGGCAGTACAAGCATCTAACGACACTAACGTAACTACTGATAGGAATGCTATAGGTAGTGAGCTCGAGGAATTGGGAAAAGAAATAGAAAGAATAAAAGACAATACTGAGTTCGATACCCAAAAACTTCTTAACGGTAAGGCAGGCTCAGGTGGAACAGTAAATCTTCAGGTTGGAGCCAATAGTGGACAAAAAATGGTATTAAACTTTAAAACGGCAGGAATCAATCTAAGTGGAGTTGTCGGAAAGGTTGGTAAGTTATCTGGAGGATCTGTAAAAAGTTTTTCGGAAGCTACAAAAACTATTTCTACAATAAACAAAGAACTTGAAAATGTATCTAAGGGTAGGTCACTACTAGGTGCATACCAAAATAGGTTAGAGCATACAATCAAGAACCTAGACAACACTGCCGAGAATCTACAAGCATCTGAATCCAGAATCAGAGACGTAGATATGGCAAAAGAAATGTCGGAGCAAACAAAACAGCAAATATTACAACAAGCTTCAACAGCAATGCTGGCTCAAGCTAACCAAAATCCAAACACAGTTTTACAACTGTTAAGATAATTGGTTAGAGGGTCCCTCGAAGAGTAATCTTTGAGTGTAAATCGGGTGAATTGCTGGAAACTCCTTAAGCTAACTAAACCACAACGCAATCTGAAAGGATAATCGTGAAGGTTTTAAAATTAGTTAGATTGGACAATCAGCAGCCAAGCTCCTGTACCGAAAGGTTGGAGAAGGTTCAACGACTAGGATATACCACCGCAAAACAATCGAATTTTGTCATTCTGAGCGTAGCGAAGAATCCCTATTAATAAGATTGAAGGTGATGAAATCCGTAGGGGAGAGGATGCCCCGAAGTGCCCGACAACCGAAAGATTCTTGTGTCATTCCGAGCAAGGCGAGGAATCTTAAATCGGTTGAAGATATAGTCTGGCAAATGGTGAAAGCTATTTGATTGCCCGCAAGCAAACACAGCTCCTCAAACTGTATTACAATTACTAAGATAATTAAATTCAAAAAATATAGGCTAGGGAATATTCCCTGGCCTATATTTTATTCTCTTTTTTCATTCTTCTAACTTTATCATATAGTCCATAATATGTTCTATTTAATAATTTAGATATATATTTGTAACTATATCCTAATTCTATTAATTCAATTATTCTATTCTCTTCATCCTGAGAATATGAGTTATCTATTGTAACCTTATTTGCTATTTTTATTATTTTGTCGGGATACCTTATGGCATACCTATTTTTAGTATCAACTAATTTTTCATCTATATTAATTTTGTATCTCATTGATGGGATTTCATTAACATAAGGCTTTACGATATCGAGAAATTTCCTGACGGTTTGATTTTTGCCAATCAGCAAATGATACCCATAACCACTAGGAATTTTGGCCAATTTAAATTCTATTCCAAAGGTATCTTTAATATGTTCTAGTAATAGAATGTTTTCTTCTTTAGTAAAACTCTGTGAATATATTGGTATATTTGCTGTAATAGTAACTGTGTTTGCTCCCAAACTACCATTTGTGATAAGGCTTCCGTCATCCATAAACAAACAAGCCAACCCTATGGGATGATCTAGCATTTTCAAGCCATTCTCAGATAATGTCTTTTTGCCATTTGGATAAAACAACTCATATAACTTTGTATATATTGGATGGGATGGTGAATAAATAGAACCGTCGGGCTTTATCTTAAAATCAAGATTCCTTAATTTTTCCGCCTTCCATTTTCTGTAGGATTTTTGTGTTTTTCCAGTACTTTCTCTGTAAAGAGCATTTAAGCTTCTGCCATACTTTGACAAGGTACCATCACCAAGCACACTACCTATGATAATATTTCGCTCAATATCATCCATACTATAATTCTTACGATTCTTGTTTAGATAATTTCTCCGATTTTGATGTAGTTTAGAGTAATAATCTTTCATAAATGATTCACTTTTTTTAACACTTAACTGAGACGCCCTCCATCTTAAACTACCTTGAGAAATGCCTAATTTCTTAGCAAGAGTCTCATTATCGCCATCAGGATATTCAGCAATAATTATTTCAGCCATTTCATCAGTAAACGAAGAATTCATAACATCACCCCTAGAATGTATGTTCTGTAGATATTATATCATAAATTCGCATTTAACCAAGACCTATTTCCCTATCTATGATAAAATACACTGAAAATGGTATAGTTTAAATAAAACGTAAATTTTACAGATAATATTAAAGGTTATCATAATATTGGACGCATTAAGATTAGCCGTAACAGCGAATTCATTCGTAGGTAATTAAAGTAATTGATTATAAATAATAGCTTTAAAATTAGCCTAATCTACGAATTAATTTAATTTTAATATAGAGACATTATTTACTAAAATGGTGTATTATATAAATATATGTCAGAATATGCCGATAACATTTATAGATTAGAAATGGAGGGACTAATGTGAGGCTAATTGTTGAAGGACAAATTATTGAATACGAAAATAGAAGAGATGAAATAGATAAGATTCTAAGGGATATTGACAATATGGTAGAAGGATTAGGGAAAACTTTGAGCCATATGATTGTAGATGGCATAGAATTGTACAATTCCTACAAGGACTACTTCTTAGACAATATCGAATATATAGAAGAAGTTAAGGTCATAGCTCTTACATATGAGGAGCTCGTAGCGGATATACTGGTATCTACGCTGGAATATCTGGAAAGGAGTCCATCTATAATTGAAGGCCTAGCCAATAGCTTCTACAAAAATCCTAACAAGGAGTCTTGGAAGGATTTAAATGACCTGCTAGGTGGTATTGGCTGGATAATAAATACCTTTAGCTCCATAGACAAGGATAAGAGGCTGGGTTCCCTAGTATCTAACTATGAAAATTGGAACACCTATGCTGCTAAAGTGGTTTCTTTGGGGGAGGTCTTAGAAGAACTAGAAGTTGTAATGTCAAATAAGGACTATATTTCCCTTGCAGATATACTTTCCTATGAAATAGGGTCTTTATTTGAGGAAATGGCTAGCATCCTATCCACCTTCGTTCATAGAAAGGCTGATTTGAATGATCTTAATTGACAATATAAATCTACTAAGAGATGCCTATCCCAATACATGGGAGATGATAAAAGAAGCTGAAAAGAATCTCAATGACAAATTAATTCATATAGAAGATACAAGGCATGGAAACAAGACCATGAGGGTTGAAAGGGATGGGAAAATCTTGTATTTGCATAGCAAGTATAATCCAATCAGAGAGGCAGAAACCCTAATAGGTGAATATAAGGACATAGCTAGGGAAACTACCGTTGTCTTCTATGGTACAGGCCTTGGATACCATATAGACTTGTTTCTAGAAAGATACCCAGATGTAAACTATTATATATATGAGCCAGTGGCAGAAGTCCTATATAATTATCTATCCTTTAGGTCCCTGCAGAGGCTTCCCTCCAAGAAATTAAAGAATATCGTATTGGGTAAGGACCAGGAGGCTACTACAACTTTTCTAAATGAGTTAATAGATAAGTCCAGTAAAAACATATTACATGTTAATTTAAATAGTCATGTCAATATCTTTCCAGACCAATATAAGAGGTTCTTAGAATTGTTCAAGGAAACTGTGGCAGATAAGAAGACCAATCTAGGGGCAGAATTAAAATTCCAAAAGAGATGGATAACCAATAGCATGAGGAATTTTTGGGAAGTGCTGTCTAGTCCCAATATCTTATTAGAGAAAAAAGGAGAATTTAAGGGGAAACCTGCACTAGTAGTAGCAGCAGGTCCATCCCTCAATGAAGAGATTGAAAATATCAGGATTATAAAGGAAAAGGGACTTGCCTATGTATTCAGTGTTGGATCTGCAATAAACACTCTAATCCACCATCATATCTACCCCCATGCTGCCTGTACCTACGATCCCTATGTATTCAATCAAAATGTATTTAAGAAAACTAAGGAGTTAGGTATCGAGGATATTCCAATGATATTTGGTTCCAGTGTAGGATATGAAACTCTCCTAAATTATCCTGGAGACATGTACCATATGATTACATCTCAAGACTCTGTATCGAACTATTATCTTAAAAACAAGGATAGTGAGGATATAGGAATAGTATTTGATGCCCCTACCATAGCAGTTGTTACTGTACAATTATTATATGAAATGGGATTTAGTCCAATTATATTAGTTGGACAAAACCTAGGTTATAGGGGTAGGGAGAGACATTCTAAAGGTACACACAACTATAGATTATTATCAGATTTAGAGGTAGAAGAAAGTATAAATGTTAAAGACGTATACGGTAACGACATATATACAAACGAGAGTTTTAATTCCATGAGGGAACAAATGGAGCATTATATAGAAAACTTGCCAAATATTGAGGTAATTAACACAACAAAAGGTGGAGCAGATATAAGGGGAGCAAAGTTTGTAGAGCTGGAGGAAATAATTGACAGCAAATTGGCCAGCAAGGTAGTCGAAAAAGATTGGCTAGATGGGGACAAGACGGCTTACGATATAGACCACCTCAACAAGCAAAAGGATAAAATGAATAGAGCATATATTAAAGCACTAAATATAAGCAAACTATACTATGATATACTAAAAAAGATTGAAAGATCTATAGGTGCTAGAAACTATTCTCAAGCGGAGAGACTATATGTAAAGCTAGATAAGGAATTGAAAAAGATAGAAAACAACGATTTTTACAAGGCCTTTATACTGCCAATGAACAGGGTTGAGTACAAGGCCCTAGCTAATAGTATAGATCACTTAAATGAGATTGTAGACTCCTATGAGAAGGGAAAGAAAATAATAGAAGTATTTAAAAACTTCATGGACATATGTACTAAGGACATAGAAATGATTAAACCTATATATGAAGAAATGGTTGAGAATATAGAAAAAATAAGCAATATAGAAAAAGAGGGATAGTATGTTAAACGACAAGGCTATATTAATAACAGGTGGTACTGGATCCTTTGGACAAGAATTTACAGAAATATTATTTAAAAAGTTCAGCCCTTCAAGGGTAGTTATCTATTCAAGGGATGAGTTTAAACAAGATGTGGTTAGAAAGAAGTTTACTAAGATCTTAAAAAAGGAACAATTTAAAAAATTGAGATTTTTCATCGGAGATGTAAGGGATAGGGACAGGCTATATAGGGCCTTTAGGGGAATTGACTATGTCATACATGCTGCAGCCATGAAACATGTGCCTGTATGCGAATACAACCCCTTTGAGGCCATAAAGACCAATATCCATGGTGCACAGAATATAATAGATGCCGCCCTAGACTGTGGGGTTAGGAAGGTGGTAGCTCTATCTACGGACAAGGCAGTGAACCCCATTAACCTATATGGAGGTACGAAGCTGGTGTCAGATAGACTCTTTATTTCAGCCAATGCCTACTCTGGTGGAGATGGTACTGTATTTTCAGTAGTTAGGTATGGAAATGTAGCAGGTAGTAGAGGATCTGTCATACCCTATTTCAGGGAACTAATAGAAGAAGGTGCCACTGAACTACCTATTACAGACTATAGGATGACCAGGTTTTGGATTACTTTAGAAGAAGGAGTAGACCTAGTATTCAAGGCCCTAAGAGAGACAAAGGGAGGAGATACCGATATATCCAAAATACCATCATTTAAGGTAACGGACCTAGCCAAGGCCATGCTTCCCAATTGCAGTTTAAGGGAAATTGGGATTAGAGAAGGGGAAAAGTTAGATGAAATAATGATAGCCAAGGATGACTCTAGGTATACATTTGAATTTGACAAACACTATATAATATATCCTCATTTTGATTGGGAAAACACCAAAGGCTATAATACAGACGGAGGCTATATCATAAAGGAAGGATTTGAATACGATTCAGGGACCAACGATAAATGGCTTAATATAGACGACTTGAGGATACTGCTGACTGAAATGAATATGCTACCAGACACACCTGAATATTTAGGAGAGGTAGCAGTTACCAAGGAAAAATAAACAGGAGGTTGTTATATGAAGCTAGCTATTTTGGGAGGCAAGCCAATCAGGGAAGGTTATCTACCATATGCGAAACAGTATATGGATGAAGATGATATAAAATCAGTAAACGAGGTACTAATGTCAGATTATTTAACCACAGGACCGACCATAAAAGAATTTGAAAATACAATTGCTGATTACGTAGGTGCAAAATATGCGGTTGCCTTTTCAAACGGAACAGCAGCCTTGCATGGGGCTACATATGCTGCAGGTATAAAAGCAGGTGACGAGGTAATCACTACACCTATGACCTTTGCAGCATCTGCAAACTGCGTATTATATATGGGAGGGACACCTGTATTTGCGGATATAGATATCAATACATTTGATATCGATGTGGAAGAAATAGAGAGGAAAATAACGGAAAAAACTAAGGCCGTCATACCAGTAGATTATACGGGACAAGCAACAGATATAGATTTAATCAAGGAGCTAGTAAAAGGTAAAGGCATAGCAGTCATAGAAGATGGGGCACATTCACTAGGCACTAGCTACAAGGGAAAAAAAGTAGGCAGTCTAGTTGATATGACCATGTTTAGCTTTCACCCAGTCAAGACCATAACGACAGGAGAAGGTGGAATAATTACCACCAATAGCGAAGAATACTATGAAAGGTTAATCAACTTCAGAAGCCACGGAATTACAAGGGATGCTAATCAATTAGTAAATAAGGACACAGGAGATTGGTATTACGAACAATTGGACCTAGGATATAACTATAGAATGACAGATATACAAGCAGCCCTGGGAATTAGTCAAATGAAGAAAATTGACTGGTTCATTAAAAAAAGGAAAAATATTGTCGATAAATATAATAAGGCCTTTAGAGATTTAGATGGGGTTATACTACAGAAAAATTCAAGTTTATCAGATACTGTGAACCATTTATATGTACTCAGGCTGGATTTAGAAAAGATATCAGTAGGAAGACGCCAAATATTTGATTCCTTGCAAGCTGAAAACATAGGGGTACATGTGCATTATATACCTGTATATTGGCATCCCTATTACCAAAGCCTAGGATATAAGAAAGGTATATGCCCACAAGCTGAAGAGCTATATGAATCTATATTGACACTTCCATTATTCCCTGCTATGTCAGATAGGGATGTAGAAGATGTAGTAGATGGAGTATACAAGGTAATTAACTATTATAGAAGGTAGTGGATAGAATTGAGAATACTACTTACAGCCATTGGAAAGAGGGTTCAATTAATTAAACATTTAAAGAAGGAAAACTACATTATTGGCGTAGACAAAGACGAATTAATCCCGGGTCGCTACTTTGTCAACTCTTTTTTTACTATACCAGAAATCGGTGACATGACCTATATAAGTGCCCTTTTAACTATATGCGAAAGAGAAAAGATTGATTTACTAATACCACTATTCGAAAAAGAATTTTTGATTCTTGACAGTAACAGGGAAGAATTTGAAAATCTAGGAACTACGCTACTATTAAGTAATAGGCCTATTTTAGAAATATGTAATGACAAATGGAATACCTATAATTTTTTTAAAGAAAATAGTATCAGTACGGCTAAAACCTGCTTGATAGAAGATGTGGAAGATAAAAACATTAATATGAAATTCCCTTTGATATTAAAGCCTAGGGAAGGGATGGGAAGTAAGGGGATATTTTTCGCCAGAAACAAGCAAGAACTATCTCATCTGTCTATTAATCTAAAGAACTATATAGTGCAGGAAATGGTAGAAGGTACAGAATATACAATGGATGTGCTTTGTGATTTGGAAGGGAAAGTCCTATCTATTGTACCTAGGCAAAGATTAGAAGTTAGAGCAGGAGAGGTGGTAAAATCCAAGTCTGTAAAAGATATCGACTTGATTGAGAAAACTTTGGATTTAGTGGATAAGTTAAATTCGAAAAATGATAATGGGGCAATCGGTCCCATGAATATACAATGTATAGTGAATGAAAAGAAAGACATGAGATTTATAGAAATTAATCCAAGATTTGGGGGAGGGGTACCCTTAACCTTTGAATCAGGAGTGGATTATGGGAGAGTTTTAAGGGAAATGACAATGGGGCAAGAAATTGAACCTATGCTAGGAAACTTTAAAGAATCCATAATGCTTAGATTTGATGATGCCATATTTATATAGTTAGATTGATTAAAGGGTGAAAAAATGATTAAGGCGATAGTATTTGATTTAGATGATACCCTGTATAAGGAACATGATTTTGTATTTGATGGATTTAGACAGGTGTCAGAATATCTAAATAGGAAGTATGAGATAGGTTCAGATATACTATATGGGGATATGATAGAAATATTTTATAGGGAAGGCAGAGGACGAATATTCGACTCATTATGCAGCAAATATGACTTGCCTGAAAATGTAGATGATTTGGTAAAAGTATACAGGGAAAACAAACCAAATATAGAGCTTTATGAAGATGCGATTAAGTTACTAAGCAAGATCAAGGATAGGTATTTTCTGGGGATAATCACAGATGGTAAATCTTTTGTTCAATGGAATAAAATTAAGGCACTTGGATTGGAAGACTATATTGACAAGATAATAGTAACGGATGACAAAGGGCTAGATTATTGGAAACCAAGTGAAGAACCATATAGGGACATCTTAGAGTATTTCAATGTAATAGCAGAAGAGCTTATTTATATAGGTGATAATCCAAAAAAGGACTTTATATCTGCTAAAAGACTAGGTATAAATACTATTAGGATAATTAGACCTACAGGAGACCACATGAATACATATCTAAGTAAAGAATATGAGGCTAACTACAATATAAAATCTTTGCTAGAGCTAGAAGATATAATTAATTTATTGAATGAAAAGAGCTGATAAGATGAAAATAGTTGCAATAGTACAAGCTAGGATGGGCTCATCAAGATTGCCGGGAAAGGTAATTAAACCAATTATAAATAAGCCTATGATATTACATGTCCTTGATAGGCTAAGCAATGCTAGATATGTAGATCAAGTAATATTAGCTACATCGAATCTAGAAAGTGAAGGGCCCTTAATAGAATTGGTAAGTGAAAAAGGCTATGAGGTTTTTACAGGTGATGAAAACAATGTGCTTAAAAGATATGTGGATGCCAATAGGCTGTATAATGGGGATATAATTATTAGAATTACGGGAGACTGCCCATTGATAGACCCAGTGATAGTTGACAATGTAGTCACTCATTATTTGATGTATGACTATGATTATGTCAGATTGGATGTACCCAATACCTTTATAAGGGGTTTTGATGTAGAAGTGTTTTCTAAGGAAACTTTAGAAAGGGCATATAAAGATGTTGAAGCCACAGATAACAAAGATTATAGGGAACATGTAACTCTGTACATGTATGAGAACAAAGATAGATTTAAGGTGGGATATGTCCAAGGAGAGGGCATATATAGGAAGGATTATAGGGTATGTGTAGATACAGAGGAGGACTTTGAGGTAGTAAGTGAGGTATATGAATACTACGAGGATGAATTTGTTGTAGGGAAAAAGGTGGTAACTAAGTTAAATAATATAGATTAGGAAGTGATTGAAATGGAACTCTTGATTTTAGGAATAGACGCTATGACACCACAAATATTATTCAATAACATTGATGACTATCCAAATATAAAAAGGCTTTGTGATATGGGTTTCTATGGAGATTACGATGCCTACGCCTATGGATATGGTTCTAGGGATAATTGGATATCATTATATACAGGGCTAACTCCCAAACAACATGGAACAGTAGGTAATATATATAAAGAAACGGGAGAGAAACCGACATTAAAAGATTATACAAATCTAGATCCATTTTGGAAAGTTCTAAATGATCATAATATAAAAGTTGGAATGTGGAAGGCACTTGTGACAACACCTCCAGAGAAGATAAATGGTTATATGATAGGTGGTGAAGCAAATTTTGAAATAGATGGTGAAAGAGATCCTTATGCTAGTACACCTCCCCTATTAAATAAATTAGATAAAAATATAGAGGAATATATTAACTTTGATATAGAAAAACCACCAATGCCAAAAAAACCAGAAGATTTTGAAAGTAGTTGGGATGAAGTATTTAAAAACTCTAGTATAGCAGATGAGATACTTGATGAAAATTACTTTGAAGAATCAATAGCCTATTTTAAAAAAGAACTAGAGTTTTATGAAGAAAACATGACAAATGTACAAAGAAATAATCCAGTAGATGTAATGTTTTTTTATACACCCATACTTGACTTCATTGAACATTTTGCTATGCATGAAGAGAGTAATAGAGTAGTAAAGAAGGCTATGTCAATACTGGACAACTTTGTATTTAATATAATTGGTAAGTTAAATCCTAAAAACGTAATATTGATGTCAGATCATGGGATGACATCCTTGGTTGATTTTTTTCCTAATACCCCTGACCACATTCAAAAAGAAGCATTTGGTTGGACTGATAAATCTGTTTGGCTAAAGAATGGATATTTAGTTACTAAGGCAAGAAATGGTGCTTTTATGAGTGGAATACACTCCTTAAAAGGATGTTTTATTGCAGCTGGCGATTCTATAGGAAAGGGTAAGATAGAACATATGAGGACTATAGACTTCTACCCTACCTTACTAGAGCTATTTGATATAAAAGTTCCAGATGAAAGACATGGTTACGTTCAAGATGTTTTTTCAAACAAAGAAATAGTAAATAAAGAAAAAGTTCTAATTGAAGAAGAGATTATTATAAATAAAATAGCAATAATTCAAAATATAGAGATCCCTAAGTTTAATAATATTATAAATGAAGTTTTTCTAGATAATAGATTTGCAGAAATAAATATAATAGGGGAAAGAAAATATAGGGAAATTTTAAAGGGGAACCCTAGAGTGAAAGAATTTTATGAAATTATTGGCGGAAAGATAAATGAAAATTTATTGAGAAAATTCGATAGGGTAATTATCCCATTT
>Ga0172382_10004009_pt1 | contig 22853 bp, 13 predicted proteins | sample Leawel138RmetaG_FD_122245 | JGI IMG/M metagenome (GOLD analysis project Ga0172382, IMG submission 122245) | Leachate microbial communities from a municipal landfill in Southern Ontario, Canada - Leachate well 138R metaG | ecosystem: Engineered > Solid waste > Landfill > Unclassified | place... | reverse complement strand
CACTAAAATAGGCGGCTCATTTGGCAGCGCGGGAATAGCTCAGTTGGTAGAGCACAACCTTGCCAAGGTTGGGGTCGCGAGTTCGAGTCTCGTTTCCCGCTCCAATTCCGAAACCCCGGACAAGTAGCTGCCCGGGGTTTTTCATTTAGGCGCTGGCAGCGCCGCGTAGCAGTTTTGGCTGGATGGCAGAGTGGTTATGCAGCGGCCTGCAAAGCCGTGTACCTCGGTTCGATTCCGGGTCCAGCCTCCATTATCATCTTCTCCTTTTTCAAAATAGCGTCAATCCCGGTAGAATTCCGCACGCCGCACCTATGCCCGGGTGGCGAAATTGGTAGACGCAAGGGACTTAAAATCCCTCGATGGTAACATCGTACCGGTTCGACCCCGGTCCCGGGCACCATTCCGTAGATGTTCTGCACTTGGCTAGGCGGCTTGGAACGATGGCAAGGAAGCTGAGCCGCAATGGTGGGGGCTGTCTGTGTTGCGGATGCCAGTCCGTTCAATTGCAGCGATGAGCGTTGCAAATGCCGCTTCCTTTTCGACACAGCAAACACCACGGAACGAAAACGTGGCCATCCAAAATACGCGACGCATACCCTGTCGCAGGGATGGTGTGGGCAGAACGCCCTATTCATTCCGTGGTATGGGGGGCGTGCAGGCCGAACAGTGCATTTCAGCGCTTGGCGGTCTGTTGCTGATGTTGTTGTGGCACGATCCATTCCGCTTGGTCCGGTTCCTGATCTATACGCCAGACGTAGGCACCTTTGGCGGCATAGCGTTGCGCAGGCGCCAGACCCAAGCGCGGATAGGTCGAAGTGTAGAGCATGCTGTCAGTCATATGCTCAATACGCTCGATCAGATATTCACGCGATAGATTGCCGCGTATATGCATCAGTGCCTCTCCAAGCAGTGTGGCAACGAAATATGCATCGGCCTGGAGCCGCAGATCACTTATCTGAACGCCTGCCTGTCGGGCCCAGATGCGAAAACGTTCCAGCTTGCGGTTTTCACCCGGTAGTTGGAATGGATGCAGCAGATACACCCGACCGGAACCACCAATGGCAGCATGATCGACTGCAGGGAGCAGGGTGGACGAAAGATAAGTGACGGTGGGGGGGGGGGAACTCGCGTCGCCGCTGGTCAGAGCCGCAAGATCATCTGCGTGGAGCCAGAGCACAAGAATATCAGGTTGTGTCTGCTGTAACAGCTGCCGCCAGTATGTGCTGTCGACAATGTCGTGGGCATTAATGATATGGTCCTCTCCGGCGAGGGACAGTACTCTGCGCAATGTGGCCGCCGCGGCCATCGCGTCCGGAGTCGGGCGGAGTACCTGTAGCACCCGGGCGGCGCTGTGACCATGACGTCGCAGATGCGCTGCCAGTACCTCTGCCTCCAGCAGCAATCCCCTGGAAAAATAGATCGAATAGAAATCACGTTCGGCTTGGGATGGGGCGGCAGTCAGGTGCGGAAAAAGACAGGGCATTTCGTATTGCTCACAAAACTCATGTACCGGTTTCCAGTCACCCTGGCCGATACCGCCAAGCACGGCAAAAACAGGTTGCTGGCGGTAATACTCTTCGAGCTGTGCACCCCATGACTCTTCCGGTCCGCGCAGCGTCCATTCGTGCAGAACCCACTTGCGGTAGGCGGAGTACATCCACTCCCGATGAAATGGCGCACGCTCGGCTCGGCGTGTTTCGCCTCGGGTTCCTGCATTTTTGCCTGCAACGTACGCATTCATGACATCAAGCATGGCAGCGCGCGCTTCGCTGGTGGCCGCTGGAGTTATGATGGTGGCGAAGTGGATGTCGTGTTCAGTAAGCCCCTCAGCCGATGTGCCGGATAGTGTTTTCAAATAGGCGGCAAGCGCGGCCACATCGTCGTCAGACACCTGGTAACGGGGCATCAATGGAAGCATTGGGCGACCGGATGCGGTGATGCCGTCACGCAGGGCCTGCGCCAAAGTCTGCAGGGTATAGGCGGGGCGACTTATGTTGCTCAATTCACCCTTCTGATAATCGCGTACCAGGCTGGTACTCTGTGTCATGAACAGGGTGGTACCCGCTATGGGGGGGATGCCGATGCCGCCCTCACTCGATCCCAGTCCACTCCGGCGGTGGCAATTGGCGCAGGCCAGATCGGTCGCCTGCAGCGGTACATCATTGTGTACCGCTGCCTTGAGCTGCTTGCCTTCAACCGTATGACCATCGCGGTAAAGCTGTTTGCCGGCAGCAACCATCTCTGCCGCTGACATGGACGCCGCACAGACGCTATTCATCACTGTACTCAACAACGCCAGCACTGCACCCACGGCGGCATGATGGAGCTGGATGGCCGATGACCCTGAGCAAAACATCAGTTTTGTGCAGATGCCAGCTGACGGTATTCATGTACCAGTTCGGCACTACTGGTCAGTCCATCCAGTCGTACCCAGGGCTGATCGCGACCTGCACGCAACAAGGTCGTCGGGGCGTGATTGCTTTTGTCGCCACGGAATACGGCAAAAGATTTCTGCAGGCTGATGATGTTGTCCAATTCACCAGTAAGGAAATGCCAGTTACTATCAGCCCCATATTGCCGGGCATAGGTACGGAGTTTCTCTGGCGTATCGTGCTCGGGGTCGATGGATATCGATACCCACATAATCTGTTTGGCATCAACACCCAATTGCCTCTGCGCCTGGGCAAAAGTCGCGCTCATGATCGGGCAGATAGTGGTGCATGAGGTGAAGATGAAGTTCACTGCGATTGGCTGGTCCGTATTCAGCAGCTCGGCAATATCGACCAAATTTGCCTGCGCATCCAGTAATTTCACGGACGGTACCGGGTAGTTGGCTATAGCGCGCTGGTATCCAACAGTATTCATCATCTGGCGATGCTGCGCATGCTGGTCCATGGCGACCGCCTGCATGCTGCTGCCGACATGCATGTGGTGATGATGGTCGTGATTGTCGGCACTAACGGCAGCTGTTGGTACCGCCAGGCAAAGTATTGATGCCATGGCACTGGCGCGGAGGACTACAGCATTCGGCTTGATTTTCATACGTACTCCTTGTGGATTCGATGGCGCCTTCCCTTCATGGCAGGCTGGGTTGGTGGTTGTCGAGTAGCTAAAGGTAGCTTGTGGAGGTGCTGTTGCCAGAGGAATGGGGTTACATTCCAGTGCAGGTACGGTATACACCTACCCTGCCCCAAGAGGCGATGAACTATAGTCAGCCTTGAATAGGCTAACTGGCGGAATTCACTGTGCATATATTGGATTCACAGGCCCACGTCATTGAATTTGCTTTCCGTCCAAAACAGGGCGGGGCGTTGGCGTCTAATACCCTGGCGGCTAAGCGGAGGGGGGGCACGTGGCTGCTGTCACAGGGTGGATGCAACAAGTGTGATTCTCTTCAGTACCTGCTGTGCTCATGTCCAGCTGTTGCCGGGGACAGCAACATGCCAGCGTCAACTTGGTCAAGGTGTTAGGCACATATGACCCGTTGTCAGTCTATATCTGCAGCCGAACAACATACCTCAACGGAAAATATTCTGAAGTATGTGGTGCGTGCAAAAAATCAGTGGGAGTCGGCGATAGATTCACTGCCGCAGCTGATTTTTCTCATCGATTTGCAAGGCAAGGTGGTGCGTGCTAACCGGTCCGTTGATTCCTGGGGGTTGGGTAGCGTTACGCAGGTAGAGGGTAAATGCCTGCATCAGTTATTGCACCCTGCGTGCTCTATCACCAATTGCTATCTTTCGGATTTGCTTGAACGGATAAGTGGTCCGTCAACAGCGTCGCGCATCAGGGAACGTGCCTTCGACAGTCGGCTTGACCGGAATCTGTATGTTCATGCCTTTCCATTCAGCGTAAATCACCTGCGCAAACAATTGAATTCTTTGGTTACGGTGGTTTTTGAGGATATTTCAGGTCGGATTGATGCCGAGCGCATCATTTACGAGCGAGAGCACAAATTACAGCTATTGGTGGAGTTTGCTCCTGATCTGATGGTTCGTATGACGCCAGATGGCACCCTGATGTATTTGTCGCCGGCCAGTATGACTATGCTCGGCTATACGCCGGGTCAATTGCTTGGCACGAGCATCTATGCGCTGATTCATATACACGATCATGCAAAGGTGCGTCAGCGTGCTGGTTCAATAGCGCCGCATGGCGAAAATTTCATGGTGATATGCCGCATGCGCGCCATGGATGGAAGATATGTATGGGTGGAAATTAACGGGCAATTGATGGTCAATGGTGCGCGGGCGGCCGACATCGTCTTGGTGGTCAGGAAGATGCCCGCACGCAAGCAGGACGAAGACGCTGTTGCAGGGTTTCAGCAACGACAAGGGGAGGGCGTAAAGAGCAAGACCAGGCAGATCGATCGTGCAATTGAATTGCTCAACCATAAAATTTCGATTGGTGAGCGCGATATGGCGGCGCTGTCAAATTCAGAGCTACGTTATACCATGCTGCTGCGTAATACGATTGTAGGTATTTACGTGCTCGAGCGCGAACGATTGGTTTTCTGTAATGAGCGGTTTTCCATGATATTTGATGTTCCGCAGCAAGAATTGTGCGGCATGGATGTGTCAACGCTCGGAATATGTCAATCATCAGAAGAGCTGGCGCAGGCTATCGGGCGGGAGGAGATGATTGAGGTATGTACGCGGCATGGTACGAAGAAATGGCTGAAACTTAGTCGTGCGATTTTTGAAATTGACGGAAATTCATTTGTTATTGGCAATGTTGTAGATGTTTCCGAACAGGTCGATATCAATGAGCGTCTAAAGGTGTCTGAGAATGAATTGCGCGAGCTGTCTGCGCAATTGTTTGACACCCAGGAGAACGAACGCAAGCGTATTGCCAACGAACTACACGATGGTATTGGGCAGCGTCTCAGTGCAATCAAGTTCGCTGTTGAGGACGTGCTGCGCGGGGAGTCCGATTTGGGTCATGTCCGCCAAACAGAGCGTCTTTCCGATATAGTGCGGCAGCTCAGGGATACCATTGAGGAGGTTCGGCAGGTTTCAATGGATTTACGACCCTCCAGTCTGGATGATCTTGGCTTGCTCGCCACCTTGGATTGGTTTTGCCGTGAATTTGGTAAGGTTTATGAGGCACTCCACATTGTCAAACATGTGGATATCAGCGAGGCTGATGTTCCTGATGAATTGAAGGTGGTGATATTCAGAATTATTCAGGAGGCCATGCACAACATCGCCAAGCACGCCGACGCGAATCAGGTGGCGATTCATCTCTTGCGGGATGGCGGTGGTCTCAATCTATCAATACAGGACAATGGTCAGGGTTTTGATTATGTACATGTCGCTGCGACTGCGCTGGGCCTGGGTCTGAAAAGCATGCGAGAACGCGCAGAGCTTTCCCATGGCTCATTCGTGGTGAACTCGCGCGCGTCACATGGCACTGAAATCTCAGTCCGCTGGCCGCGCCCCTAGAAATCGCTAGTTGCCAATCAGATTATGCTCAATGGCGTATGCAGTGATGCGGGATGCGCTGTGCAGGTCGAGTTTTTTCATCAAATTGCCACGGTGCTTCTCTACCGTCTTTACGCTGATGGAGAGGGACCGGGCAATTAGTTTGTTGCTGTTACCTTCCGCGATAAGCTTGATTACCTGACGCTCTCGCAAGGTCAGGACATCCCAAGGAGTGGACGGGCGTTCGCCGTCGCGTTGGTCCAGGTAGCTATTTACCACATGGCCGCAGATGTAGGGGCTTAGATAGGTTTGCCCACGCCTAACCGCCTGGATCGCAGTAAGTAACTCGACATGAGTATCATCCTTCAGGACATAGCCGTTGGCGCCGGCGTCCAGGGCGGCGCGTACGTATTCCTCCGCGCGGTGCACCGTCAGGGCGATGATCTTGAGATTCGGGTGGCGGTTTCGTACCACCTGGATGGCCTCGGTGCCATTCATGCGTGGCATGGACAAATCGATGAGTAACAGATTGGGTGACAGTTCATCGGCCATCCTGATAGCTTCTTGCCCGTCCGCAGCTTCACCGACGACTTCCAATTCAGGTGAGGCAGAAAGGAGGGCGTACAGGCCATTGCGCAGGATGGCGTGATCATCGGCGATGAGTACACGATAGTGTTGTGATGCCATGGTGTTTTCCTTTGTGTAATCCATGCAATCTATATGGTTTCCGGACGCTTTGTATCCCCGACGCCGGTGTTCTAAGGTTGCTCCTGGGTCCCCGACTGCCTATGAAAAAGCGGTACCGAATGAATTCCTACTCTCATAGTACGGAATGGGCAACGAGCAAGGATAGGACAATATTGGGATATAGCAAGAAAATTTTGGGGGTAATGCGTAGGGAAAACTGGGGTATGCACCCAACTGGTACCCTCGGCCGTGACGCCTAGACTCTGCCGCATGACGTTTGGAGCGTACCTTTCAAGGCAGTCACTGCCTGCGAGAGCGGTGCCGATGCTGGCTCACGCGTGGTTCTGATGCTACGTATATTGCGAGTGACGTACATGTTTCGCACGCTTCTGGTAGAAGACAATGACGGATTCCGGCACATGCTGCAGACTCTGCTGGTGGAGCAGTTTCCATCGCTGCAAGTGCTGGAGGCCGGCACTAGCCGTGATGCCTTGCGTGCAGTGATCACCTGCAAGCCGCAGTTGGTGTTTCTTGATATCCAACTTCCCGATGAAAATGGTCTTGAGCTGACCCGCAAGATCAAGTCGCTGGACGCCAGTACCTCTGTAGTGGTACTCACCAGCTACGACCTGCCGGAATACCGTCAGGCGGCATTTCGCAATGGCGCCAATTGCTTCATGTGTAAGGGAACATCATCGTCTAGCGACATCATCGCCCTGTTACATGGCACGATGACCACCGCAAATATCCATTAATTCCCGCCTTATTCCAGCGTGCAGCGCCAAGTATGGTAGTCGAGTGCTGAGCACATCTTTTCCAGATATATCTTCTTCCTGCGTATCCCCCTCGAGCCTCAGTCCAGTTTCCTTCGTTACGTTCAACTCAGTACTGATCCTACCTACCTCTATAGGGTGGTGACACCCTCCAACTAGGGGTTACACCGACCGGCAATAGCGCAGGGGTTATCTAGTCTAGATGCGAAGAGCAAGACGCTTGTTATAGCCGCCCCATTCCATCCAGAGATGATGCGGTGGTTGTTTTGCATAATTCCGATCGCATCGCCCACCTCGCGACCGGCGTGTTCAGCAACACCAGAGAGGGAGAGCCGAGATGAAGAGATACAGTCAAAGGATAGCGTGGAGCGAGGCTGCTGAAAGCATCCTCTTCTACGGGTTGGTAATGCTGCTGGTTGTCGGCCTGGTGGCATGGTTGCCGGTCCAGGCAGCACCTACCAGTTTCTCTGTACAGGTTAAGGATCACGCCGGCAATCCTGTGTCAGGTTTTCGCTGGCTGCTGGAAGAGGACCTGACCTATGCGGTCAATCCAGGTGTGCATACCACGGAAACGGCCTCGCTTGGGTTTCATATCAGCCACTCGCCAGTGCTGAATCAGGGCGAGTCTCTGGGGGACAGCGTGGTCATAGATGGCGTCGATACCAGTAAACGATATTTACTGTCTGTGCTGCCGTTTAGTGGATATTCCAACGGTGCGGCTCAGGTGTCATTCAATGCTTCCGCTACGCCGACTGTCGATGTCACTGTGGCGCAGCATCCTATTCCCACTGCGCAGATTTCCGTCTTCGCCTACGAGGATCGACAACCGATCAACAATGCACCCGACTTGCCGCAAGAGATCGGTCTGCCCGGTTTCAGCGTGTTGCTGTTTGATGCGGCAGGCCAATATGGCGTTGCCGGCGGTCAGATGCTCCAGGATGCCTTTGGTAATCCGCTGGGAACCGAGTACAACCCGGACGGAAGTGTGGCGACTATGGGCAATGGGGTGATTCAGACCGATGCCAATGGCGTGGCCCTGGTTCGCAATCTGGCACCTGGGAAATATGGCGTGCATGTCGTGCCGCCGGCTGGCCAGGATTGGCACCAGACTCATACCATCGAAGGCAGCAAGACCATCGATGCTTGGGTCAAGGCCAACGAGCCTCGCTATTTCACGGAATTTGGCCCGCCGGGCCACCACGTGTTTGTCGGCTTCGTGAAGTCATTTGACTGCTTTGGTTCAGCATCCACCGCACCAACCGGCTATTGTGATGGCGCTGCAGCTCCCGGCGGCAGCACGGTGAGCGGTACCATTGTCAATCAGCATCTGTCGCGTCCGCCGGAGTTCGCCTTCTACAATGGCCATCCATTCCCCAATTGCTGGGTCGGTCTGAATGACGCGCCGGCCGGAACCGGTACGGGTGTCTATGCGCAACCGTGCAACGCGGACAGCAGCTTCAGCATCGGCAACGTGCCACCGGGCGATTACGAACTGGTGGTGTGGGACGATGCCATGGATATCATCTTCGCTACCCTGGGTATCTCCGTACCGGCAGGTGGAGGTGATATTTCATTGGGTGAGGTCGCCGTCTTCAACTGGTTTCATCGTTCCGAGCACTCGGTGTTCTTCGATTACAATCAGAACGGCTATCGCGATGCGGAAGATGTAAGTCTCGGCGCCGATCAGGCGGCGATCAATCTGCGTTTTCGCGATGGGCGCATCTATCAGGCGATGCCCATCGATACGGCCGGCGAAGCTCCCTTCGATGAGGTGTTTCCCTTCTTCAGCTGGCTGGTGGCGGAGGTCGACTTCGTCAAGCTGAAGGCAACCGGTGTCACCGTGACCGTCGATGCCGGTGGTCCCGTGGAACCCGGCGAGGTGCTCACGCCGCAACCGCAGTACTGCACCCAAGGCGATGTGGACGCCGGATTCTGTGACATTACGGAGTTGGGCTCCCCGCTGCTCAATCCCAATACCGGTGACAATCTATCCCGCACCGAAGCCGGCCCGGTGCTGACCCAGGCATTTCAGGGCTTTCTCGGTCAGACCAACCGCTTCGAGTGGGGCAAGTCCACCTATGCTGCCGGCGAGAATGGCGGTATCTCCGGCATGGTTATCTACGCCGTTACACGTGCCGAGAACGACCCGCGTTATGCCGTTGCCGAGGAGTGGGAACCGGGTATCCCCCGCGTACAGGTTAATCTTTATCGTGACAGTAATGCCGACGGTGTGATTGATGACGTCGATGAAGATGGCGTGATCACCCTGGCGGATATCGACCACCATCCGCTGGGAAATTTCCCTGGCTCGGAGGACATCGACAGGAACGAAAACGGCGAGTTCGACCTGGGTGACGCCCTGCGTATCACGTATACCGACAGCTGGGACGACAGTCAGCCCACAGGTTGTCAGGGGGATGTCTATACCGTCAACGGTGTGCCCACTGACTGCTACGATGGGCTGCGCAACTTCAATCAGGCACGCCCCGGCGTGTTCGACGGCGGCTATGCGTTTGGTCCGGGCTCGCTGGATGACCCGGAGGATCTGCCGCTGGCGGCTGGTACCTACATTGTCGAGGCAACGGTCCCACCCGGTTACCAATTGGTGAAGGAAGAGGATAAAAACGTCGACTTCGGTGATGACTACACGCCATCACCGCTGTTGTTGCCAAATGTCTGCGTCGGTGATCTGCATACTGTGCCGCCGTATCTCACCATGCAGACGGACACGGCGGGGAATCCCTACTCTGGGATTGACACGATGGACCTGGTTGAAGCGCCGTATGCCGGTGACGATCGTCCGCTGTGTAACCGACGCCAGGTGAAGCTGAGCCAGGGACAGAATGCGGCGGCCGACTTCTTCCTGTTCACCGAAACGCCCAAGGCGGCGATGGTCGTCGGCTTTATCCTCAACGATTTGGCCAACGAGTTCGATCCCAATGCGCCGACATTTGGCGAGAAGCACGCACCGTCCTGGTTACCAGTATCGTTCCGTGACTGGACCGGCAAGGAGATCGTACGCGTGCATGCGGACGAGTGGGGTGTGTTCAATGCCATGTTGCCGTCCACATATTCGGTTCACATCCCGATGGCTTCCGGTGTGTCGCCGAACATGATGACCGCCTGCATGAACGATGCTGGACCGGTACCGAACCCGGCCTACGACCCGGTGAACAATCCAAATGTGTCACCGACCATCATCGATCCGTACTTTGATCGTCGCTACAGTCAGTTCTGTTACACCTTCCAGTATATGCCCGGTGGTACCACCTATCTGGATACGCCGGTGCTGCCCATTGCGGCGTTTGCCGGCCCGGGCAAACCGCTGGATTGCGAGCAGCAGGATCAGACGCCGCTGATCTATTCGGTGTCCGGTCCCGCAGGTAGCGGCCCCTATGTGTTGCCGGGTCAACAGCTGACCATACTGGCAGTTGGCGACGTGGCGGTGCCGAATCCGGATTATGACGGCAGCAACAGTTCCACCGTGCAGCGTCATTATGGCTTCGGAGCACAAGGACCGCAGAGCACGGTCACCGTCGGTGGTGTGCCGCTGACCATCGATGCCTGGAACGATGACATGATTCTGGCTACTGTCCCGGCGAGTGGCGTGTCTAGCGGACAGCTGCTGGTGAGCAATGCGGCCGGCACCTCGCCATTGGGGGTAACGCTGACCATCGGTTTGCCGAACAACATTGCTGTGCATCAGGTGTTCCCCAGCGCCGATCCCAATGCCACCCCGATCCAGGATGCCATCGATCTGGCGGGACCCAGCGATCTGATTCTGGTATCACCCGGTACCTACAACGAACTGGTCGTGATGTACAAACCGGTGCGTTTGCAGGGCTGGGGCGCCCACTCTACGGTCATCAATGCGCGCAAGGCGCCGGCAGAGAAGCTGCAACGTTGGCGCGACAAGGTGAGCACCTTGCTGGCGTCCGGTGCCTTTGACCTGTTGCCGGGTCAGGAGACTGGATTCGCGCCGGGCGATAATGAGCCTCTGTTGTTGTTCGATGGCGAGGGTGCGGCAATTACCGTGCTGGGCAAAAACAGCGGTCCGGCGCCCCGCCGCTTCCGTTCCGCCAACAATGCCCGCATCGATGGCCTCACCATTACGGGCGCCGATCACGGTGGCGGTCTCTTTGCCAGCGGTTACGCTCACTACCTGGAGATCAGCAACAACCGCATTACCGGAAATCAGGGCTGGTTTGGCGGCGGTATCCGTGTCGGTCATGCCGCCATGGTCAACGAGACCAACAACGGCGTGCAATATACCGATGCCGACAACACGTCCATCAATATTCACCACAATGACGTATCGATGAACGGCAGCCTTGGCGGAGCAGGTGGTGGTATCGCGCTCTACACCGGTGCGGATGACTACACTCTCCGTGCCAACTACGTCTGTGGCAACTTCACCACTGGCGACGGCGGTGGTATAGGCCACCTCGGCATGAGCAATAATGGCCGTATCACCGATAACACCATTCTGTTCAATCAGTCATTCAACCAGGCAAATGCAGTTTCCGGCGGCGGCATCTATGTCGGGGGCCAGGTGGGGTTGGGCGGCGTGGACGCGGTATCACCCGGTGCCGGCAGCGTCACCATCGACGGCAACCTGATTAAGGGCAATCAGGCCGGTGCCGGCGATGGCGGCGGCATCCGTACCGAACGGATTAACGGTGAAGATGTTGCCCGCCGTCCCAATGACAACCAGTGGTTCACGATGTTGATCACCAACAACATGGTGGTGAACAACGTGAGCGGGTTGGCCGGCGGCGGAATCGCGATGGTCGACACGCTGCGTGCCAGTATCGTGAACAACACCGTGGCGCATAACGACAGCACGGCTACCGCCGGTCAGGCCTTCGCCCCTGGCAGCCCGAACCAGAGCACGCCGCAGCCGGCGGGGATCGTGGTCCGTGCCCACAGTGGCGAGTTGAACGCGTTGATTCCGAGTCGTGCCACCTATGATCAATACCGCGACTTCTCCAACCCGAGGCTGCGCAACAACATCATCTACGAAAATCGCTCATTCCACTGGATGATCGCAGATGACCCCAGTGCTTCGGAACCGTCGGTGTTCGGTCTGGTGCCAGATATCGCTGCGGGGGATACCGCGGTGTTCGATGACCTGGCTGTGCTGGGCGTGGCCGGTGTGCTCGATCCGCGCTACTGCCTGTTGACCGATACCACGGGCTACGACCCCAGCAACATCTCGGGGGTGCCGAACTTCATCGGCGCCTACTTCAACGGCGATCGCGGTCAGACCATCGTGCAGCAGGAGACGACGACCTCATTGCAGGCCCAGCCGGCATTTGATGAGGGCGGCAACTTCATCGATGTCAGCTTTGGTCCGCTTACCCCGGTAGGAAACTATCACCTGATGGCTCCGTCCATTGCCATTGATGCCGGAAATATGGCGGGGGTCAGCGGTATCTCCGAGCTGAGCGCGGATTACGACAGCGACCCGCGGCCCACTGGTACAGCAGCGGATATTGGTGCCGACGAGGTAATGGCACCCTAAGCCAACATGGCCCAGGCCGGGCCGCCATGGCGATCCGGCCTGGGCAAGGAGGATAAAGCAATGTTAAAGCAAGCATTGAAAGGGTTGTTGGTGACCGCTGCCGTGCTGGCTACCGGTCTATCTGTCACACCGGCACAATCAGCGGTATTCGTGCAGTGTCCGGGGGACAACAATGGCGATGCAGTGCCTGACATAGCCCACGACCCCAATGAACTGAAGTGCATGCATCTCGCCGCCGGTGACGGATTTATCTCCATGGCCGATGGCAAGCTTCAATACATGTTCGGTTTTGCCGACCTCACCGGTGTACCCGAGAGCCAGGTGATGGACACGGGACTGCTGGCGGCAAATTTTCCGGCACCAACCATCGTCCTGCAGGAAGGGCAGGAATTCTATCTCACGCTGACCAATGTGGGCATGGCGATCCGTCCCGATTTATTTGATCCGCATACGGTACATTTTCACGGTTTTCCCAACGCCTCGGCCATTTTCGATGGTGTACCCGACGCATCGATCTCCATCAATATGGGATCCAGCCTGTCCTATTACTACAACCTGGTAGAGCCAGGTACCTATATGTACCACTGCCATGTGGAGGCGACAGAACACATGCAGATGGGAATGCTGGGTAACCTGTATGTGATGCCGGCGCAGAATAGATTGCCGCCTGGGTCCAGCCTCAATGGGCACATCCACCAGGCTGAACATCGTTATGTGTATAACGACGGGGATGGTTCGACTCGGTATGACGTGGAGTACCCTATCCAGATCGGTTCGTTCGACCCCGTATTTCACGATGCCAGTCTGAATGTACAGCCGTTGCCGTTTGCCGAAATGCGCGATCGCTATGCCATGCTGAATGGCCGTGGTTATCCCGATACCGTTAATCCCAATCCATTGCCGCCACCGGAGGACAGCGGCAGTCCCGCCCCACAACCAGTAAGTTCGCTGATCAGCGCCGATAGTGGGGAGAAGATTCTGCTGCGCATCTCCAATCTCAATGTCACCAATTTCTACACGTTGGCCACAGCCGGTCTGAAGATGCGGGTAGTCGGTACGGGAGCCCGTCTTCTGCGCGGTCCTGATGGCAAGGACACGGCCTATGACACCAACTCGGTCACACTGGGCGGTGGCGAGGCAGTGGACGTGATAATTGATACAGCGGGTGTCGTCCCGGGCACCTATTTCCTTTACACCACCAACCTCAACTTCCTCAGCAATGATGGTGAGGATTTCGGCGGCATGATGACCGAGATCCATATCAACTGACGGCTATGGCGTGAGATCAGGAGGAAATCCATGAACAGGCGAAATACAAAAGCAGGATGGCTCACGGCAATGGTGTTCGGTGTCCTGCTGTCAGCGACCAACGCCAATGCTGCCATCGATGGTGTCACTGGTCCAACCTTCGATTTGACGGCATCGCCCGGCTATATCGATACACCGGATGGTGGCAGCCTACTGATGTGGGGTTATGGCATCCAGGGCCAAGCAATGCAATATCCGGGGCCAACCCTGATCGTCAATCAGGGTGATACGGTCACTATCAATCTCAACAATCAATTACCCATGCCGGTATCGATGGTGTTTCCAGGTCAGCATGGGGTGAGCATCAGCGGTGGTAGCCCCGGCTTATTGACCCAGGAAAGCACCGGGCCGGGCGATGTGGTGACCTACAGCTTTGTCGCCAGTCGCCCGGGTACCTACATGTATCAAAGTGGTACCCGCCCAGATCTGCAGATTGAGATGGGCCTGGTTGGTGCCTTGATCGTGCGACCTTCCGGTGCACCCAAGCAGGCCTATGAGCATGTCGCCACCGCCTTCGATCAGGAGAATCTGTTCCTGCTCACGGAGGTGGATCCGGAAATTCATTTCGCGGCCGAGATGGCAAATACACCGGAACAGCTCAACGCCATTGATACTACCGCACACAACGCCGTGTTGTGGTTCATCAACGGCCGCAACGCACCCGATACTCTGGCGGGAAGCAACCAGCCTTGGATGCCGCACCAGCCCTACAGCAGCCTGGTGCGCACCCATCCCGGTGACATCGTCCTGCTGCGTCTGATCGGTGCCGGTCGTGAGTTGCACCCATTCCACACCCATGGCAACCACGTGCAGCAGATTGCCCGCGATGGATGCCTGTTGGCCAGTGTGGCGGGCGTGGGACCGGACCTCGCGCAGGAGGACTACACCATCAAGGTGTTGCCGGGTGCAACCTATGATGCGTTGTTCAGCTGGACCGGCGCCGGCATGGGCTGGGACATCTACGGTCATGCACCGGGTGATCCGCTGGCACCCAATGAGTCACCTGCCGACCATGGCAAACCGCTGCCGGTGGTGTTGCCGGAAAATCAGGACCTCACCTTTGGTGGTTTCTATAGCGGCAGTCCGTTCCTCGGCACGATGGGTACCCTGCCGCCGGGTGAGGGTGGCCTGAATCCCAACGCCGGCCTGGTGTTCATGTGGCACTCCCACACCGAGCGCGAGCTGGTCAACAACGACATCTTCCCCGGCGGAATGATGACCATGCTGATCATCGAGCCGGCCGATGTGCCGCTCGATTGAATATGGCCCCCTAACGAGGGAGGAGACGACTGTGGACAGGATTGCAAATACGACAACTTCTTTGCGCCGGGCCGTGGCATTGGCACTGGCCGTGGGCTGGGGCAGCGCGGGCGCAGCCGACCTGTATCTGTGTGCCGGCTCGACTACAGTAACGCTGCCAGATGGCGTATCGGTTCCGATGTGGGGTTATGCGCAGGACGACGATGACGATCTGAGCAACGGCTGTGGTAACGCCTTGCGCGTACCCGGTCCGGTATGGAACGTACCGTCCGGAGACCCGACACTGACAGTGCATCTGAGAAATGACCTGCCGGTGGCGACATCTCTGGTCATGCCAGGACAATCAGCCGTGATGACACCGACCTTCTTTACTGATGACCAGGGGCGGCGTCGGATGTATTCGATGACCCATGAAACAGCTCCGGGTGCTACCGGTGTGTACACCTGGAGCGGGGTACAACCGGGCAGCTACGTCTACCACAGCGGTACGCACGTGGCGGTGCAGGTGCAAATGGGACTGTACGGTGCCATGCGCAAGGATGCGGCGATTGCAACGGCCTATCCAGGCATGAGCTATGACCAGGAAGTCAGCCTGTTCTACAGTGAGATCGATACGGCACTGCACGAGGCGGTGAACAATGGCAGCTATGGCACTTCCGGCCCCACCAGTACCTTTGAGTATCAGCCGACGTACTTCCTGGTGAACGGCGCGCCCTATGACGGGAGCACGGCGCCACTGCCTGCTGCCGGCCCCGGCCAGCGCACACTGCTGCGCATGCACAACATGGGCCTGCGCACGGTGATTCCAACAATTCTTGGTCAACACCTGTCGCTGATCGCCGAGGATGGCAATCCCTATCCTTATCCACGCCAGCAGTATTCGGTGATGCTGGCGGCCGGCAAGACGCAAGATGCGATCTTCGTCCCCGTCGAGGAGGGCAGCTACGCGGTATTCGATCGCAGTCTCAACCTGAGTAATGCTGCGTCCGGTCCCGGTGGCCAATATAGTTTCCTGCAAGTGGCGGCCACGGGCGCGGAAACAGTCGATGCTGTGGACGATGCCTACACCATGGATGAAGACGATACGCTGGTGGTCGCGGCGCCAGGGGTGCTGGAAAATGACATTGGTGACGGTCTGAGCGCGATCTTGCTCGACACAGTGACGCTGGGCAGCTTGGCGCTGGATGATGTTGGCTCGTTTACCTATACGCCACCAGAAAATTTCAATGGCACCGCGCAGTTTACTTACCAGGTCAGCGATGGAACCAGCGTCAGTACACCGGCACTGGTGTCCATTACGGTTGCGCCAGTGAACGATGCGCCGACAACGATGGAGGATGCCTATGCCACCATCGTGGATACACCACTCTCCGTACCTGCTCCTGGCGTGATGAGCAACGACGAGGATATAGACAGCACCGTACTCGAGGTGAATGTCGCCGCAGTGGTTCATCCAACCAACGGTACGCTGGATATTGCCGTCGACGGCAGCTTTACCTATACACCCGAGGCTGGATTTATTGGCGTCGATACCTTCAGCTATACGGTACAGGACGATATGGGGGACGTCAGCAACGAGTCTATGGTAACCATCTCCGTCGAGCCGGCGCCGTCCGTCAATGAGCCGCCGACGGCGCAGAACGACTATGCGGTAACGAGGGCCAGGATGCCGGTGAATATTGCCGTTCTGGACAATGACACCGATCCGGATGGGGATATCGATATTGGTTCGGTAACCATCGTCAGGGGACCGATTACCAATAATCGGAACCAGGTGTCGGCCAATCCCGACGGCACAGTCACCTTCACGCCACACGGTGGGTTCCGTGGCTCAGAGACCTTCGAGTACACGGTGCAAGATGACGTGGGTAACGTTTCCAATCGTGCCCTGGTGCGGGTCGATGTGGTGAAGTAGGTGTTCGTTACGCCGGGTGCCGCAGGCACCCGGTGTGATGTCCTGGAACAGAGGGAACAGCAATGAAACTGGAAAGACGATACAGCGTGCGATGTGGCATGCATCTGCTATCAATCACAGCAATCACCATGGCATTGACTGCATGCAGTGGCTATTCGACCAGCAACCGGTCATCCGACGGGTATGGTCATTACCAGGAAGGCTCAATCCAGGAATTGGCCGCCGATGATGTGTTCGAGCGCTGGGGGGTGCGAGTACTCGGCATACGTACCAGCGCCGAAGGCTACATGCTTGATTTTCGCTATCGGGTACTCGATGCAGCAAAGGCGGCGCCACTGCTCGACCGGCGTATCAAACCCTATCTGCTGGTGGAAAAGAGCGCAGCCAAATTGGCCGTTCCGGTATCTTCCAAGATCGGCGCCCTGCGTCAGAACAGTCACAGCGTAAAGCAGGACCGCAATTACTTTGTGATGTTCGCTAACCCGGGACGGCACGTCAAAGCGGGTGACCGTGTCAAGGTGGTCATTGGTGAATTCTCCAGTGGCGAACTGGTTGTGATGTAAACACAGGAGACTTGCCATGAAGCGCAAAGCGGTTAGCCTCGCTGTTGCATTGCTGCTGGGGTTGCCGATGAAGGTGCAGTCGGCCGGTATCGCCCCGGAGCTTGAAGCAATGTTGCAGACAGTGGCGCCGGATCAGGAGATCGGTGTCATTGTACGTTTCAGCGGGCGTCCCAATCTGGAGGCCTTGCCTGCTGGTGACCAGGCCGCACGACGCAGTGCAATCATCACGGCGCTGCGCAAACAGGCAGAACACTCCCAAAAGCCCATGCTTGAATTTCTCCAGGATACCCCGGCACGCCAGGTGATATCCCTGTGGATGATCAACGGCATGAGCCTGCGACTGCCTGCCCATGCGGCCAGCCAGCTTGTCCGTGTCCCGCTGGTGCAGTCCATCAGCCTCGATGCAACCCTGTCGGCACCGCAAACAGTCGCCGCCTCCAGCGCGCCGGCGGAATGGAATTTGTCACTCATCGGTGCCCCGCAATTATGGCAAAACGGATATCTCGGTCAGGGCGTGGTGGTTGCCTCACTGGATACGGGCGTCGACATCGCCCATGCTGATATAGCGGAAAAATGGCGCGGAGGCGCCAACAGCTGGTTCGATCCACACGGCCAGCATGATGTTCCCGGCGACGTCCACGGCCATGGCACACAGACCATGGGATTGATCGTCGGTGGTGATGCTGGTGGCACATCCATTGGTGTGGCGCCGGGGGCACAATGGATCGCCGCCAAAATCTTCGATGACAGCGGGACTGCCACCTACAGTGCAATACATCAGGCCTATCAATGGGTGTTGGATCCCGATGGCAATGCGGACGTGGACGATGCGCCACAGGTGGTTAGCAATGCCTGGGGAATGGCGCAGTCCCCCGGTGTCTGCGATACCGAGTTCCATGACGACATTTCTGTATTGCGCATCGCCGGCATCGCCATGGCGTTCTCCGCAGGTAATGCCGGACCGGCGGCGGCGACCAGTGTCAGTCCGGCCAACTATGCGCAAAGCCTGTCCGTCGGTGCGGTAGATAGCGGGCTCGGCGTGGCCAATTTCAGCAGTCGCGGCCCCTCCGCCTGCGATGGCGCGCTGTTTCCCTCAGTGGTCGCGCCCGGTGTCGGCGTGCGTACCACCGATCTCACTTTCGGTGGCCTGATTCCCAACGCCTATATTGACGTCACGGGTACCTCGTTCGCCGGTGCGCATGTGGCTGGCGGAATGGCGCTCTTGATAAGCGCTGTGCCTGATACCAGCGTCACCGGGCTCGAAACCGCCTTGCGCGGCAGCGCCAACGACATCGGGGCCACCGGCGCCGACAACGACGCAGGCCATGGCGTAATCGACCTGGCTGCCGCTTTCCAACAACTGGCCCAGGTGACGCCGCCACAAACCGGGGTGTTGCAGTTCACGTCGGAGAACTATAGCGTGACAGAAAACGGCGCCCAGGTGAACATCGTGGTGGAGCGCGTCAATGGCAGCGATGGTACGGTCAGTGTTGACTACGCCGCCACCGATGGTAGCGCCAGTGCCGGTAGTGACTATCTTGCCACCAGTGGCACCCTCACCTTTGGTGATGGTGAGACCGGGAAAAATGTGGTCGTGACGATTCTGGATGACATGCTGGTCGAAGGGGATGAGACCGTTTTGTTCACGTTATCTCAGCCTGGCGGCGGTGCCGAGCTTGGCTGGCCGACGCAAGCGTTACTCACTGTCCTCGACGACGATGAAGAATCCATCCCGCCAGCCAACCAGCCACCGTTGGCGCTGGACGATGCAGCACAGGTAAAACAGAAATCAACGGTGCGCATCGCGATACTTGCCAATGACTCCGATCCGGATGGCAGCCTCGATCCCGCATCGGTGACCGTCGTTGTACCGCCGGCCAACAGCCGCAACAAGTTGACGATCAATGCAGACGGCAGCGTAACGTTTAAGCCAGCATCAGGTTTTCGTGGCGCGGAACAGTTCCAGTATACGGTGCAGGATGATGCCGGGGCGGTGTCCAATGTGGCGACGGTGCTGGTGGAAGTGGTGCGCTGATCACGCTGTTAACTGGACAGGCGGCGCTTCAGTCCGGCCGTTTGCAGGATGGTGGTGGAGATTTCTTCGATGGACATGTGGGTGGTGTTGAGGAAGCGTATGCCTTCCTTGCGGTACAGGCTTTCAACGGCATCGACCTCGAGCTGGCACTGGCTGGAGTTGGCGTAGCGGCTGTTGGGGCGGCGTTCGCTGCGGATCTGTTGCAGGCGATCGGGGTCGATGGTGAGGCCGAACAGCTTGTCGCGGAAGGGGCGCAGGGCCTCGGGCACGGCGCGCACCTGCAGGTCCTCTTCGGTGAGCGGGTAGTTGGCGGCGTGGATGCCGAACTGCAGGGCGAGGAACAGGGAGGTCGGCGTCTTGCCGGAGCGCGATACGCCGATGAGGATGATGTCGGCGGCGCTGTAATTGCGGGTGGTGACGCCGTCGTCGTTGTTGAGGGCGAAGTTGAGCGCCTCGATGCGGGCGGTGTAGTTGGCGAAATTGCCCATGCCGTGGGAGCGGCCCATGACGTGGGAGGCCTTGATGCCCAGTTCCGCTTCCAGCGGCGCGTTGAAGGCGTCGAAGAAGTCCAGCACCACACCCTTGCAGTCGCGCCGGATCTGATCCAGCAGCTCGGTGTTGACCAGGGTGCTGAAGACGATGGGCTTCATGCCGTCGTCGTCCATTACGGCGTTGATGCGTTGCACCGCTTCGGCCATTTTCTCCGCGGTGTCGAGAAAGGGCAGGCGGGTATAGCTGAACTCCACGCCGTCGAACTGCGTCATCATGCTGTGGCCGAGCGTCTCGGCGGTGATGCCGGTACGGTCGGAGACGAAAAAGACGGTACGGTGCTGCATATCGGTCACAGTAGGGTCTCGGATTTCAAAACGAATCCGCAAATGAACGCGAATGCACGCAAATGATAAGCGTGTTTCGGTATTCGCGTTTATTGGCGTTCATTTGCGGATGATGTTTTCTTATTTCCCCTGCTGGCTGGCGATATACAACCAGGTGTCGACCACGGTGTCGGGATTGAGCGACACGCTGCTGATGCCTTCCTTCACCAGCCAGTCGGCCAGGTCGGGATAGTCGGACGGGCCCTGGCCGCAGATGCCGACGTACTTGCCCTTGGCCTTGGCGGCATGGATGGCCATGCTGAGCAGCTTCTTCACCGCCGGGTTGCGTTCGTCGAACAGGTGGGCGATGAGGCCCGAGTCGCGGTCCAGGCCGAGGCTGAGCTGGGTCATGTCGTTGGAGCCGATGGAGAAGCCGTCGAAGTATTCGAGGAACTCGTCGGCCAGCACGGCGTTGGACGGGATCTCGCACATCATGATTACGCGCAGGCCGTTCTTGCCGCGTTCCAGGCCGTTCTCCGCCAGCAGCTTGACCACCTGTTCCGCCTCTTCCAGGGTGCGGCAGAAGGGGATCATCACCTCGACATTGGTGAGGCCCATTTCATCGCGCACCTTGCGCAGGGCGCGGCACTCCAGTTCGAAGCAGGCGCGGAAATCCTTGGACAGGTAACGCGAGGTGCCGCGGAAGCCGATCATCGGATTCTCTTCATGCGGCTCGTAGGCGTCGCCGGCCAGCAGGTTGGCGTACTCATTGGACTTGAAGTCCGACATGCGCACGATCACCGGCTTGGGATTGAAGGCCGCGGCCAGGGTGGCGATGCCTTCGGTCAGTTTCTCCACGTAGAAACCCACCGGATCACTGTAGCCGGCCATGCGCTTGGTGATGGCCTTCTTGACCTCGTCGCTCTGGTTGTCGAAGTCGAGCAGCGCCTTGGGATGCACGCCGATGGTGGAGTTGATGATGAACTCCAGGCGTGCCAGGCCGATGCCGGCGTTGGGAATGTTGGCAAACTCGAAGGCGTGGCCCGGGTTGCCGATGTTCATCATGATCTTCACCGGCAGGTCGGGCATCTGGCCGGCATCGGCGCGCTGTACCTCGAAGTCCAGCTTGCCCTGGTAGATGTGGCCGGTGTCGCCTTCGGCGCAGGACACGGTGACTTCGTCGCCGTCCTTGACCCGCTTGGTGGCGTCACCGCAGCCGACCACGGCCGGGATGCCCAGCTCGCGGGCGATGATCGCTGCATGGCAGGTGCGGCCGCCGCGGTTGGTGACGATGGCGGAGGCGCGCTTCATGATCGGCTCCCAGTCCGGGTCGGTCATGTCGGTGATCAGCACGTCGCCGGGCTTCACCGAGCTCATCTGCGAGATGTCCATGATGATGCGGGCCGGACCGGCGCCGATGCGCTGGCCGATGGCGCGGCCCTCGACCAGCACCTCGCCCTTTTCCTTCAGGCGGTAGCGTTCGATCATCTGGCCGTTGGCACGGCTCTTCACCGTCTCCGGGCGGGCCTGCACGATGTAGACCTTGTTGTCGGTGCCGTCCAGGGCCCACTCGATGTCCATGGGGCGGCCGTAGTGCTGCTCGATGATCACCGCCTGGCGGGCCAGGTCGAGCAGCTGATCGTCGGTGAGGCAGAAGCGCTGGCGGTCGGCCTCGGCCACGTCCACCGTCTTGGTGGTCTTGCCGTGGGCTTCGCTGTCGCCGTAGATCATCTTGATCGCCTTGCTGCCCAGCTTGCGGCTCAAGATGGCGTGCTTGCCGGCGGCGAGGGCGGGCTTGTAGACATAGAACTCGTCCGGGTTCACCGCACCCTGTACCACGGTCTCGCCCAGGCCGTAGGCGCCGGTGATGAACACGGCGTCACGGAAGCCGGACTCGGTGTCCAGGGTGAACATCACGCCGGCGGCGCCGACGTCGGAGCGGGCCATGCGCTGGATGCCGGCGGACAGGGCCACTTCGTGATGCTCGAAGTTGTGGTGTACGCGATAGGCGATGGCACGGTCGTTGTAGAGCGAGGCGTAGACGTGGTGGATGGCGGTCAGCACGTTGTCCAGGCCGCGCACGTTGAGGTAGGTTTCCTGCTGGCCGGCGAAGGAGGCGTCGGGCAGGTCCTCGGCGGTGGCGGAGGAGCGCACCGCGACGGCGACTTCGCCGCCGGCCTTTTCCTCCATCTTGCGCCAGGCGGCGGTGATGGCGGCATTGAGCGAGTCGGGGAAGGGGGTGTCGATGATCCACTGGCGGATCTCGGCGCCGGCGCGGGCCAGTTCCTCGACGTCGTCGATATCGAGCTTGCTGACGCGGGCATTGATGCGCTCGGCCAGGTGGCCGTGGCGCAGGAATTCGCGGAAGGCGGCAGAGGTGGTGGCAAAGCCATCCGGCACCCGCACGCCGGCGGCGGTGAGCCCCCCGATCATCTCGCCCAGGGAGGCATTCTTGCCGCCCACCCGCGCCACATCGTCCATGCCGAGAGACTCGAACCAGATTACGCGTTCGTCCACTGTTACACCCCTTTGTTCGGTTGGTGGTTGGAT